>SXGU01163186.1_pt1 | contig 10971 bp, 10 predicted proteins | sample 3174531 | NCBI WGS metagenome assembly SXGU01 (sample SAMN11356863, study PRJNA531348) | freshwater metagenome | isolation source: freshwater sample F1-140 | place: China: Fuxian Lake, Yuxi | collected 2017-12-25
GCGCAATTCAAGGACGAGCCGCAGATTAACGGGCGGGCCAGTTCCGCGCAAGCTAAAAATGTCGTCGGGTGCGATCGACAGCTTTCCAACCGTCGCGCCAAGAACGGCGCTTTTCCCCTTCATCTTCCAAACTTTAAGTGAACTGTCGCTGTAGTGGTAGTTGCCCCCGGCATGGCTTTTCAAAAATCGTCGTCGTTTCACAGTTCCCTTTTGACGTCATCCCCCCTTGAATCGCAGGGCTTATGCCGAAGAGACATTTCGCGTCCGACAATTATTCAGGGGTTTGTCCCGAAGCCTGGGCTGCCATGGCCGAGGCCAATACCGACCATGTGCCCGCCTATGGAAATGACACCTGGACTTCCCAAGCGGCGGATCTCATCCGGGGGGTGTTCGAAACCCCTTGCGAGGTCTTTTTTGTCTTCAACGGCACCGCAGCCAACTCGCTCTCCCTATCGCACTGCACGCAAAGCTATCACAGCGTTCTTTGCCACGATGTAGCCCACATCGAGAAAGATGAGTGCGGCGCGCCTGAATTCTTTAGCAATGGCTCCAAGGTTCTGCTTCTCCCCGGCGAACACGGTCGACTAACTCCTGACGGCGTCGAAGAAGCCGTGCTGCGTCGCTCCGACGTTCATTACCCCAAACCCCGCGTGGTCAGTGTCACTCAAGCCACCGAAGTCGGCACCCTCTACACTCCCGCCGAACTCCGGGCCATCGGCGCCATGGCCAAGAAACATCAATTGCGCTTTCACATGGATGGCGCGCGTTTCGCTAATGCCGTCGCCGCCCTCGGCGTCGCACCGCGCGAGATCACCTGGCAGGCTGGCGTCGATGTTCTATGCTTCGGTGGCACGAAAAACGGCACTGCAGTTGGCGATGCCGTGGTATTTTTCAATCGCGATCTTGCCCGTGAATTCGAGTACCGTTGCAAACAGGGCGGGCAGCTCTGTTCCAAAATGCGCTATCTAAGCGCCCCATGGGTTGGCATGCTCAAGAATGACGTCTGGTTGCGCCACGCCAATCATGCCAACGCCATGGGCCGCCTAATGTTCGACTTGGTCGCTGCTATCCCAGGTGTCCGCATCCTCTTTCCAAACCAGGTCAATAGCGTGTTTGTCGACCTGCCCAAACCCACCATTCAAGCGCTCTGGTCCCGCGGTTGGATGTTTTACAATTTTATCGGCGAAGGAGGCTGCCGCCTGATGTGCTCTTGGGACACCACCGAAGACGACGTACGAACCTTCGCGAAAGATCTCGCGGAACTAATGCCCGTGCCCAACTAGGCTCCAAAGCACGACTCGCGCCACCCACGCAGGCCAACTACCCTGTCAGTCCTACGCGTCACAATGCATTTCGACGCCATTGTCATTGGAGGCGGTGCCGCCGGATTATTCTGCGCCCGAACCGCAGGCCAGCGAGGCCGAAGCGTTGCCGTCCTGGAGCACAATTCAAGGCTGGGGAATAAAATCCTGATCTCAGGTGGCGGTCGCTGCAATTTCACCAACCTCGGAGCCTCTCCCGCAAACTATATCACCAGCGGAAGTCCCCACTTCCTGAAATCGACCTTCGCTCGCTATACACCCGCAGATTTCATCGCCTTAGTGGAACATCACGGCATCCGCTATCACGAACGCAAACACGGCCAACTCTTTTGCGATCACAGTTCCAAACAAATTTTGCAATTGCTCGAACAGGAGTGTCAGGATGGCGGCGTCGATATCCGCCTCAATTGCCGCATCCAGTCAGTCACCCGCGACCATCCGACACCCACCATCGGTTCCAGCTCCCCCGCGGACCGTCTATGGAGCGTCCAAACTTCGCTCGGACGATTCACGGCGTCTTCGGTCGTCGCCGCCACCGGCGCGCTCTCGTTCCCCAAGTTGGGAGCCACCTCGTTCGGCTACGAACTGGCCGCCCAGTTTGGAATCCAAGTCGTACCCACCAGACCCGGATTGGTGCCCTTGACCTACGGGCCCGAAGACCTCAACAGCTACGGACCTTTGAGCGGCATCGCCTTCGAGTGCGACGTCGTGCCCTCCCATGGTGGACCCCCCTTCCGGGAAAACATGCTGTTCACACATCGTGGCCTGAGTGGGCCCGTCATCCTTCAGGTCTCCAGTTATCGCACCGGCTCCGAATCGATCCGAATCGATCTACTCCCGGGACAGTCAGCGACGGCATTCCTAGAGGAACATAAATCCGGGGGACGCGACCTCCGCAGCGCGTTGAGAGGTGTCCTTCCGGATCGATTTCTTCTAGCGTGGTGCGCTCGTCACGGGGGTTCACGACCTCTCACTCAACTCCCCCAGCGCGAACTCGCCGCTCTCGCCAAGGACCTGTCCGCTTGGGAGGTGTTCCCCGGCGGTGATGAAGGATATCCCAAAGCTGAAGTCACCGTTGGGGGCATTGATACCGCCGAACTTTCTTCCAAAACCCTCGAAGCCCGACAGGTCCCCGGCTTGTTTTTTGTCGGTGAAGTCGTGGACGTGACCGGCTGGCTCGGGGGTTACAATTTTCAATGGGCCTGGGCCAGTGGCTATGCCGCCGGAAATGCCCTCTGACGCATCTGATTCCACGATCCCCATGACGCCTCTGCTCGAGAGCTACGCACACTGTCGACGCGCCACCCGTCATCATGCCCGCAGCTTTTACTTCGCTTCCCACGCGCTCCCGTACCCCAAGCGCCAAGCCGCCTACGCCGTGTACGCCTTCTGCCGCCATGCAGACGACTTGCTCGATGAACGAGATGTCAGCCAAGCATCGGGTCAAATTGCCTACGAACAAGAGCTTCGCGCACTGCTAAACCGACTGTATGATGGCTCGGAAACCAGCCTTCCCTTTGGTCCGGCATTTCACGAAACCATCCGGCAATTTAACATTCCGATCCAACCCTTCGAGGACCTCGTCCATGGCGTCTGCCTCGATCAGCAACCGATTCAGATCCGCGATTGGCCAGAGCTCAGAAATTATTGTTACCACGTCGCCAGCGTCGTCGGTTTGGTCATGTGCCCGATCCTAGGCCTCCAGAACCCCGCCGCAGAAGCCCAGGCGATCGAACTAGGCATCGCCATGCAACTCACCAACATCCTGCGCGATATCCGGGAAGATCTGGAACGGGGCCGCACTTATCTGCCTGCCGATGAACTGGCGCTGTTCCAAGTCACACCCGCCGACTTGGCTCACGGACACGTCACCCCCCAATTCGTCGAGTTCATGAAATTCCAAATCGAGCGAGCCCGCGATTTTTACCGGCGTAGCGAAGCCGGCATCCCCGCCCTCACCGCGGATGGATCCCAATTAACAGTTTGGTTGATGCGAACCATCTACGCCGGAATCCTCGATGAAATCGAGCAAGCCCGATACGATGTGTTTTCGAAACGCGCCGCCGTCTCCACCCTGCGCAAACTCCGCCTCGCCTGGACCGCCTGGCACCAGTGTCATCAGGGCGGATAAGCACCCCGCCCCAGTCAGCATGTCATCATCCGCTCAACACGAGATCACAACATCTTGACATCATGGTGCAGTGATGCAGTGTTTGGGCGTGAGAACGACGCTTACTATTGACGATGACGTACTGCGCTTCGCGCAGTCCATTGCTGAGGCGCGGGAAATCACCTTGGGCCGCGCCATCTCCGAACTGGCCCAGAAGGGGATTGAGGCACTCAGCTCAGTCCCTGCCAAGTCCGGGAAATTCCCCACGTTTCGCGTCAGCGCCGGTGCGAGGGCGATCACGCTTGAAGATGTGAGGCGGGCCGAGGAGGAATTTTGAAGGCCGTCCTTCTCGATGTGAATTTTCTGATCGCGCTGGCGTGGCCATCGCATGTTCATCATTACCCCGCCCACGCGTGGTTCACGGCGAATTCACGCAGCGGTTGGGCGACCTGTCCCCTGACCGAATGCGGTTTTGCTCGAATCTCGTCGAATCCAAAGTTCACCCGGGATGCAGTCGCTCCGCTCGAAGCAATCGCCCAGCTTGGAACCATCGTGAAGATGCCAGGACACGATTTCTGGCCGGACGATTATTCCTTGGGAGAGTTCGCAGTTTTCAAAAACTATGCGCTGGGGGGTCACCGGCAGATAGTCGACGCTTATTTGTTGTCTCTCGCCGTCCGCAAGGGTGGCAAATTAGCGACCTTTGATAAAGGAATCCGCTCGTTAGTGATGCCGGGAAGCGTCGAATCGCAATCGATCATCCTCGTACCAGTAACGTGAGCAATATGCGGTTAATCTTCCATGCGCCATTGATGTTTGGGTGGAAGGTTCAGCCAAGCAGCAGGGACCACGGCGGCGGGTCGTTCGCACTCAGGAAATAACCGAGTCTCAGGCCAAAATCCCTTTCACAACCTCCCCGTGCACATCGGTGAGTCGGAAATGTCGTCCCTGGAACTTGTAGGTTAGCTTGGTGTGATCCAATCCCAACTGATGCAACAAGGTGGCGTTGAAGTCGTGGATATGCACCGGGTTCTCCACAATATTATAGCAATAATCATCCGTGGAGCCGTAGGTAACGCCCGGCTTGATTCCACCACCTGCCATCAATAACGAAAAACAGCGTCCATGATGATCGCGACCGTGGTTATCCTTGGTCAAAGTTCCTTGCGAATAAACCGATCGACCAAATTCCCCACCCCAGACGACGATCGTGTCGTCCAGCAATCCGCGTTGCTTCAGATCGGTCAACAAGGCGGCGCTCGGCCGGTCCACATCCATCGCCTGACCTCGAATCTGCTTTGGCAAATCGCCGTGTTGATCCCAACCACGATGCATCAATTGAACAAAACGCACACCACGCTCGATCATCCGCCGCGCCAGTAGACAGTTCCGAGCATACCCGCCATCCACGGGATTCTCCTGGATACCGTACATCTCCAAAATATGGCGAGGTTCACTCGAAAGATCCGTCAGATCCGGCACGCTGGATTGCATCCGGTACGCCATCTCGTATTGTGCAATTCGCGCCGGAATCTCCGGATCACCAAAGCTCTCCGCGGACATCTGATTGATCGCTCCAACAGTATCCAACAGACGGCGACGCGACGCGTCATCTACCCCTGGAGGATTGGATAGATACAATACTGGATCCCCTTGCGACCGAAATCGCACACCCTGGTGTTGGCCCGGAAGAAAACCACTACCCCAGTAACGGGTGCTGAGCGGCTGATCGGTCTTATTGCCGCTGCCTTGGGAAATCATCACGACAAATGACGGCAACTGCTGATTCTCACTGCCGATCCCGTAACTTAACCAGGCTCCCAGACAGGGTCGCCCGGCCTGCTGGTGGCCCGTCTGAATGTACGTGACTGCCGGGTCGTGATTGATGGCCTCCGTATGCATCGACCTCACGACACACAGGTCATCCGCTTTGGAGCCGAGATGAGGCAGCAGTTCACTGAACCACGTCCCCGACTTGCCGTGCTGCTTGAACTCAAACATGGGCGCGACGCAGGGGAATTTGCTTTGCCCACTGGTCATGCCAGTCACACGTTGACCTTGTCGAATGCTGGCCGGCAGTTCTTCACCATGATGCTGCTTCAAGGCGGGCTTGTGATCGAGGAGATCAATGTGCGAGGGCCCACCGGACATGAATAGGTAAATGACCCGCTTCGCCTTGGAGCCATAGTGCAATCCAGGAAGCGCCCCAAACGAACGAGAGCCCGGATCCGAGGCCCCCGTCAATAAGGACGGCTGGAGCAGGGACGCCAACGCCACTGAACCAATGCCCGTGCTCATCCGCCCAAAGAAGTGGCGTCGGGTGAGCAACGAATCCAGATCATGCGCCGTATGCATGCCCTAGCTTAAGTCCTGATCCTGTAAGAACGCAACGCCTTCAAACCACCAATCGTTTCCAACCTCAGTGCCCAAAGGACCGCAATTTCCTGACTGGCTGGCTTTCAGAAAACCGTTAAGCTTCAGCCATGTTCGCGGCACCGAGCCATGGCACGCGCCGATATTTCCTGAGCCGGATGGGTTCGGGATTCGGCGCATTGGCATGGACAGCACTCAGCCGATTGCACGCGACACCCCAGCAGCCGAATTCAGCGGAGATCGACCCGCTCAACCCCTTCCGACAGCGCACGCCCCAATTTCAGCCACGGGCCAAGTCCGTCATTTTCCTGTTCATGGTGGGCGGGCCTTCTCAAATCGACACGTTTGATTACAAGCCGGAACTCCAACGGCAACACGGCAAACCGCCGCCGCCCTCCCTTCGCAAAGCGCTCGAATCGACCCGTTTTGCCAATGTGTTTCACGGCTGCAAAAACGAACTGATGGCCAGCCCATTCCGATGGAGTCAGCACGGGCAATCTGGAATGTGGGTGAGCGACCTCATGCCCGAAATGGCGCGTCACGTGGATGACCTTTGCTTCATTCACTCCCTCCAGGCCGACTCGAACAACCACGCCCCGGCCAGCTACCAACTGCACACCGGCGACATCCGGCCCGGCAAAGCCAGCCTTGGATCCTGGGTAACCTACGGGTTGGGCACTTCCAACCAGAACCTCCCAGGGTACGTCATGCTCTTTGACGCCGGCCCCCTCGGTGGCGCCGCCAATTATTCCAACGGATTTTTGCCCGCCGCTTTTCAGCCCACCCGCCTGCGCGACAATGGCGTACCTGTGTTAGATTTGTTGCCCCCATCCGACTTCGCTGCCGGACAGCGCCCATCGTTAGACTTGATTCGAGACCTGAACCTGGTGCATCGCCAAACCCGCTCGAACTCAACCGGCCTCGACGCACGGATCGCTTCCTACGAATTGGCGTATCGCTTGCAGTCCGCCGCGCTGGATGTCGGCCAGATCGAATCCGAGCCCGCGTCGCTCCGCCGCAGTTATGGGTGTGAACACCGCGATACTCGGACTCAAAGTTTCGCCCGGAAATGCTTGTTGGCTCGGCGCTTAGTGGAACGTGGGGTCCGATTCGTCCAAGTCTATGACATGCCGGATAAAGACGGCTGGGATGCTCACGCCAAGCTGGCAGACAATCATGGGCCACGCGCCCGTTGGACCGATCAACCCTGCGCCGCACTGATCGCCGATTTGAAACAACGAGGCTTGCTGGATGAAACCCTCGTCATCTGGGCCAGTGAATTCGGACGAACCCCCATGATGCAAGGGGACCTCGGCCGCCAGCATAATGCCGCTGGCTTCACCCTCTGGATGACCGGGGGCGGCGTGCGTCCCGGCCAACGCGTCGGAGCTACCGACGATTTCGGCTTGTTGGCCGTAGATTCGCCGGTGACCATTAATGACCTGCACGCCACCGTTCTCGCCGCACTCGGACTCGCCCACGAGGACCTCCACTACAACGTCAACGGACGATTCGAACGTCTCACCGGCATCGCCGGCGGAGCCCGCGTCGTTCCAAATGTCCTGGGCTAACCCACTCGGTTTCCATCACCGCAAGACGCCCGCGTCTGTCCTCGGCTCCTCGACCACCTTTGCCATTCTCATTCCCAAGGACAACGGGTAGACTTTACGGCCATGAGCATGTTTGCGTTCTTTCGATCGTTCCGAAGCGGGGTTGTCTGCATTCTATGGCTCCTGACGATGAGCTGGGGCTCGCGGCTTTCCGCAGCCGAATCCCCATCGCTGAATGAGCATCTGGAGCCATTCCGAAAATGGCTCGGCAAGACCTGGCGCGGTGAATTCAAAGAATCCACTCCAGAAAAACCCGTGGTCGATATTTCACGTTGGGAACGAGCCCTCAACGGACAAGCGATCCGCATCGTACATTCCATCAATAACGGTCAATACGGTGGCGAAACGATCGTCACCTGGAACCCCGAAAAAAAGAGCTTGGTGTACCACTACTTTACCACGGCCGGGTTCCAAACTACAGGCACGATGACACTCACGAATAATCAATACACCAGCCATGAAATTGTCAGCGGCGCAGCCAACGGTGTGACCGAGGTTAAGGCCACCGGAGAACTTCGCTCCGACGGGACCATGAAAACGCAGTCTCAGTACCTGAAGAACGGAAAATGGGAAGACGGCCATTCCGCCACGTACCGTGAAGCTCCCAACGCGCAGGTCATTTTTAAATAAGCCTCACCGCCTACGTACCGGTTTCGCCATGCGTGACCTGACCCAATCCGTCAGCCGCCAATCGTTCTCAGTGATCGTTGCCACAGCACTGATTGCTTGCTGGAGCGCCCGGGCCGAAGACGATGCGTTCTGGTCAGCGCACGTGGAACCACTGCTCAAGGAGCGCTGCCTCGAATGTCATAACCCAACCAAGTCAAAAAGCGGTTTGGACATCACGTCGCTCCAATCCATGCTGAAGGGCGGCGATCGTGGTGCCGCGGTCCTCCCGGGTCGACCTGTCGAAAGCAATCTTTACACATTCCTAAGCGCCGGCGCCGATCCGCACATGCCGCCGAAGCGGCAACTGACAGAAGAACAAGCCGGAATCATTAAGACCTGGATCGAACGTTTGGGTGCCACCCAATCCAAGACAGCCGCCGGATCGAATTCACCGAGCGCCGCCAGCACCAGTACAACCGTCAAACCCTCGAAACCCATCTGGGTCCCACCAGCGCGTTTAGCCGCGCCCCGGGTGATCGATCAGTACATCGAGCTCGGTCTGAAGGCGCGCGGGGAGCAGCCCACGCCACCCGCCGATGACAATGCATTCGTCCGCAGGGTGTATCTTGACCTGGTCGGCCGAATCCCTACGGATGCCGAACGTAGACTATTCCATGCAGACCGATCGCGGAAGCGCCGGGAACACTTGGTGGATCAATTGCTCGCGAGCCCCGAACACCCTCGCCACCTGAGGGATCTTTTTGATGTGGTTCTGATGGGACGGCACGGAGCGGAGTTCGAAAAAAAACGCGAGAGCAACCAGTGGTACAGTTTCCTTGAATCGGGCTTCGCACAAAACCGACCATGGAATGAACTGGTTCGTGACCTGGTGGTGGCAAGACCGACATCCGCCAAAGAGCGTGGCGCGGTTTGGTTCCTGTATGAACGTCAGAACAACCCTCAAGCCATGGCGGAAGCCGTTGCTCCCATCGTGTTTGGCGTTCAGATCAAATGCGCCCAGTGCCACGATCACATGGTCGCCCGCGAAATCAAACAGGCCCACTATTGGGGAATGGTCGCCGCCTTCAACCGTTCCAAGAATGTCGATTCACACACAGGCCTCGGCATTGCGGAATCCGCCGTCGGAGGTTTCAGCAGCTTCGCCAATCTCAAGAAGGAATCCCAACCGGCATACCTCACGTTTTTCAATGGACAGCGCGTCGAAGAACCCTGGCCAGCGGAGGGCGAAAAGGAAATCGACTCACCCGAAAAATACCAGGTCGCACCACCCAAGGAAAAAGAACGGCCGCAAGCTCCATCTGTCCCTAAGTTTTCCCGCCGCGAGGCCCTCGCCGACGCTGTCACCCGGGAGAACCCAATGCTCGCTCGAGCCTTCGTCACTCGCCTGTGGGCAACCTTGATGGGCCGAGGCATCGTCCACCCAGTGGACCTCATGGATTCCAAACATCCACCCAGCCATCCTGAACTCCTGGACTGGTTGGCACGCGACTTCGAGACGAGCGGTTATGATATACGTCGTTTGATTCGAAATCTGGTCCTGACCAAAACCTACCAGCGCGATTCGCGAAAGTTGCCCGTCGCAAACACTCGAAAGACCCCGAAAAATCGACAAGAACCTGCCATCGGCGAGTCCTTCACGCGAGCGCTCGAAAAACCCCTTTCCGCCGAGCAGTTATTCCGATCGCTGATCCTCGCCACCGGAAACAACCCCGGCTCCGACGGAAAGATCTGCCAACACAGCGAGGCAGAACTTCGTCACGCCTTTGTACGGCAATTCCCAGATCTGTTCGCCCCCGAGTACAACGCGACGCTCCAGCAGGCGATGTTCCTCTCCAATTCCACCGTGTTCGACCGCTTGCTGGAACCGAGCAACAACAACCTGGCAGTACGACTGGCAACGCTGCCGAATCCCGAGGCTCAAGTGAACGCGGCGTTTTGGACTGTGTTTGGACGCGCTCCTCATGCCGACGAACTCCAGGTGAGCGCGGAGTTCCTCCGGTCAAGTACGACCAACCCGAGACTCAAGCAATTCCTCTGGGCTCTCCTTACCAGCGCCGAGTTTCAAGTGAATCATTAACCCTGGAAGCGAGGTGGATCGAGCGGGTGCCGCTGAGGGCCGGGGCGAAAACGCCGTGCTTGAAGTCAGCTTCCAGCCTGCAGGGCCTGGTAGAGCGCGCACACGGCACCCGCTGGGTCCCGAATCACGGCAAACTTTCCACCTCCAGCCTCCCGTGCGGGACAAATGATGGCACCGCCAAGCTCCTGGCAGGTCTTCAGACTTGTCTCCAAGTCCGCGACCACGATGTAAATAATCCATTGCCGTGGCAGGGTCGCGTTCGCGCCCCGCCCGTGACAGATCCCCGCCACGGGCGTGTCGCCACCCGATGGGATCATGCAGTGATCGTTGTATCCATCCATGTCCACCGGCTGGGACGCCCATCCAACGACTTGGCTGTAAAAGCCCTTTAGAGACTCGGCGTCTGGAACAGCGATATCGATCCATCCGATTTGGCCAGGTTTCATAAATTCAATCGTGGCGAGACGGTTTCGCCAAGGGACTGAATCCCCGGAACGTCCCGACTGTCAAACACCTAAAGTGAATTCATACACCAAAACGCCCAGGTTGTCGAGCCACCGTTCGCCATCCAGGGCAGTTTCAAGATTTCGACTTTAAGGAGGCAGGTGAAACAAAAGGCGGTATAAAACTGGACAAAAGGCGCTGACTTTATTTAACTGCCGGCATGTCCGAGCCTAGTACGCTACCCGAGCACGAGCAACAAACGGCGTTGGATGAGTTGGAGATCCGATGCCTGGTGGATGCCACCGAGATTCAACGGTGGAATGAATTGGTCAGCAAACTCCACTACCTGGAGAACGCCCATATGGTCGGGGAGCAGCTCCGCTATGTCGTCCTGTGTCGAGGCCA
>SXGU01522464.1_pt1 | contig 10971 bp, 9 predicted proteins | sample 3174531 | NCBI WGS metagenome assembly SXGU01 (sample SAMN11356863, study PRJNA531348) | freshwater metagenome | isolation source: freshwater sample F1-140 | place: China: Fuxian Lake, Yuxi | collected 2017-12-25
CATGCGATTCCACCTCCAAGCCCACGTCCAGAGAGCAGCGCCGCAGAGTTTCGGCCGACGACTGGGCCACCACCCTCCCAGTGCCCCTGAAACTCTGTGAGTTGCGCAGATGTGTTCGCAGCGGTCCACGGATCGCTGCCATCCGTCCACAGTCGGATGTAACAGGCCGACGGTCGAAAGTTCGTATCGCGCGAATAGATGTCAGCGAGCGCGGCAAAGAGTGTGCCGACGTATCCGAGCGCAGCGTTTGGGTTGTTTCCAAACAGGGCAAGAAACTCGACATCGGTGTCGACTGCGATGCGCGACTGGCGGCAAGGTTGATTCCCTGCGATGCCTCCCTCGCTCTCGCCACCAGCAAAGTTCGGTGGAAGGAGTGCCTCGCAACTCCACGGCACCGGCTCGAATGTTCCTGGAGGGAGGTCATCAACGACATACGAAACGATCGGTCCTTGCGCGCCAACGCGACCGCTCGAAATCACTGCGGTCGTTGATGCACTTTGGATGTATCCAACCATGAATCCCTCGCCTCGCGAGAGGAGCACACGCGAATCTGGATCTCCCGCAATCTCCCCAACGTAGCAATCAAGGGTCGGTTGAGCGATCGCACGATCGGTCACAGTGCCGTCGTCATGAACCTGCGCGGCAACGCAGAGAGTTCCATTCGCGAAAGGGTCGACGCGGTGCAAACTCAGTGTTTCGAGTCGCTGCGGACCGATTGGGATGGCCGCCACGAGCACGTCGTGGTGTGACGCAAGGGAAGACCAGAGCCGTTCATCGATCGTCAGCGCGCAGACGCTCTCGCGTAGGTGACGAGGCACAGCTGATTGGTCGGCCGATCGCACGAGCGGCGAAGTCACTGGTACCGACTGCGCGATCAGTTGGACTGGTTGTGGGTCGGCAGCGGCGTGAGCGACTTGGGGCACGGCCAAACAACCCATTGACGCGGACGCGACAACAAAGAACGAAGCGGGTGCGCGGAGCATGCTCGAAGCCTATCGGTCTAATCTGCCTGAAACAACAGTGAATTCATATGGTCCGCGCGAATTCACTTAATGAAGTGCGAGCCTGCACATTGTCTCGACCCCTCCCGCAATCGCATCATCATTGAAGTCAAAGGTTGGATGGTGCAGTGGAGGAAGGGCAGGTGCACCCTCGTTCTGAATCCCAAGCAAGAAAAAACTCGCTGGAATGTGTTCGCCATAGGCGGAAAAGTCTTCGCCTCCCATGAACGGCGTCGGCATCTCCACAAGCTTTGATCCAACAACAGCGCGTACCGCGTCGCGTACCCGTTCAGTCGCGCGGCGATCGTTCAGCGTGGCGGGACACCCTGGCGAGAACTCGACGGAGGCCTCACAGTGATGCAACTGCGCTGCGTGTGATGCGACGTGGCGAAGCTGTGCGATGAGATGTGCGCGGTTGGAGGAGTTGAGCGCGCGAAGCGTCCCACGCATGATTCCCGACTCCGCGATCACGTTGGGAGCATCGCCAACATGCATCGCGCAGAATGAGACCACCGCAGCATGGGTTGGGTCGACAGTGCGGCTGACAATGGTTTGTGCAGCACTCACGATGGCACACATGGCCACAACCGGATCGCGCGAAAGATGCGGCCATGCGGCGTGCGCTCCACGCCCGTTGACATGCACCGTAAACGCGTCGGCCGACGCAAGGATCGCGCCATCTCGGACGCCCACCGTGTGCAGTGGTAGCCACGGCCACGCGTGCAGTCCAAAAATCTCGCTCACCGGGCTTCCGATACGACCTGTGAGTGCGCCGTCCGCGATCATGCGTGAGGCGCCTCCAAGGCCCTCCTCTGCGGGTTGGAACAGAAAGGTGACTGGGCGAGGGAGTGGCCTCTGTTCTGCGATTCTTGCGAGCACCCGTGCGGCGCCAATCAGGATCGCAGTGTGCCCATCGTGGCCACACGCGTGCATGACTCCAGGGGTTTTCGATGCGTAGGACAGCGACGTCGCCTCGTCGATTGGCAGCGCATCGATGTCGGCCCGAAGTGCGACCGCTTGCGCCGCATCGCCTGGAATGTGCGCGATGACGCCAGTGCCTCCCGCAACATGTGCGCAGCACGCCACATTGCTCGCTTCGAGTTCACGTTGAATCAGCGCCGCGGTGCGGCGCTCCTCGAGCCCAACCTCTGGATGAGCGTGTATGTCGCGGCGCAGTGCGATCAGCGAAGGCAATTCGCGCGCGATGAGCGCCCCAAGATCATCTAACTCGGCCATCCCTCTACGGTATCTCAGGATCACGCGCGAAGTGGACGCAGCCCCGCGCTCGCCCGAAAGCCGTTGAGGGATGCAAGAGCACTCTTGTTGAGCCCAATGAATCGCACGAGTTGTGTTGTGGAAACCGCAAGTTGGGCCGCGGCACCGACGACGTCGAATCGATGTGCAGTCACCACATCAAGCGCCTCGGCCAAGAGTTCTGGATAGTCACTGTGGTTCGCCGAGACGACAAGTCGCTGGCCAATGCTCCGCGCACGCCAGCGGTCGCTGGGAGATGGAGTAGACGAAATCGTCGACCGCACCCTCACAGCCAGGCAGAGTCGCAGTCGCCGAATCGCCGTGCGCTTGTTGTCACGCTGCGATCGACGTTCAGTCGCTTGCGTTGAGACGCCCGTCGGAGTGTGCGTGAGAAAGACTGCGGTTTCAACTCGGTTTCGGTGTTGACCGCCCGGCCCGCTCACTCGTCCAGTCGACAGCGTGCACTCGCGAATGAGCTCTTCATCATCGAGTCGTGCTGGGTGAACCCCTGAGACTGCGATGGATTGGTGCGCGACTTCAGGCCGTGGATTGCTCACTCGGTCGGGGCCCGTCACTTGGTGCGCTCTTGCTTTCCGCGGTGGCCGCGTGCAAGCGCGGAGAGTGGGTGTGCAGCAAGCTCTGGCCCATCCTGCTCGCCACGGGCAATGCGCAATGCGCCGGTTGCAGCGATCATGGCCGCATTGTCTGTGCACCAGCGCGGGTCGGCGATGCGGAGGATGACGCCGCGATCGGCGCATAGTGTCGCCGCTTCGCGCCGCAGTAGTCGATTTGCAGCAACGCCTCCGCCGATGAGCACCGATGCGGATGGATACTCGTCGAGCGCCCGAGAGATATTGCGAATGAGTTGCGCGATGAGCACCCGCCTAAAACTGCAGGCGAGGTCGCCCGTACGGCCCGCGTTCTCTGGTGAACACGCAGCGAGTCGAAGTGCGGTCTTGATACCGCTGAATGAAAAATCGAGCGTTGCGAGGCGGGTGAACGGCAGTGGAATCGCAGTTGGATCTCCCGCTTCAGCGCACTCATCAAGCCGAGATCCTCCTGGATATCCCAGATTGAGAATCGCCGCCCCCTTGTCAAAGGCCTCTCCGACGGCGTCATCAATCGTTGCGCCAATCAGCGTGAGTTCATGTGGAGACTCCATTCGAAACAGGCTCGTGTGTCCACCCGAGGCCACGAGTCCAATCGCGGGCCACTCGAGGCAGGGCTGGTCGAGCAATCCGGCCACGAGGTGAGCGTGTACGTGATCCACTCCGACAAAAGGAAGGTCGAGCGCCCACGCAAGCGACTTTGCGGCACTCAGTCCCACAAGGAGACTTCCAATGAGTCCTGGGCGATGTCCTGCGGCGACTCCGTTGAGTTGATGCAACGAGAGTCCCGCTGACTCACACGTCCTGCGAATGACCGGGATGATGCAATCGAGATGCGCGCGACTCGCGAGCTCTGGCACGACTCCGCGGTACTCGGCGTGGAGTGCATCCTGCGAGGCGGTCGTGCACCCCAGGACGGTGAGCGAACCGCCATCGATGCGGACCAGTGCGGCAGAGGTCTCATCACAACTGCTCTCGATTCCCAAGACCACGCGCGCGCTCATCGGCTCAGCGTATCGCCCGCGGTGCGTAGACTCGACTCGTCATGGAGACAAGTCTTCGCGATGGATCGATCCAATCCGAACGTGCGATGCTCGCGGCGGTGATACTCAATAGCGACGACGAGGCAGTCAAGAGCAGCGACCCGCTCAATGAGTTGCGCGCGCTTGCGCAGACAGCGGGCGTCGAGCCCGTTGGGCAAATGATCCAGTTTCGACAGGGGATGGATGTTCGAACATGTTTCGGCAAAGGGAAGCTCTCGGAACTCGAAGCGGCGGTCAAAGAGCTGCGAGTTGGAGTCGTCATATTCGACCATGACCTGAGTCCGAGCCAGTTGCGCAATATCGAGAAGCAGCTTTCATGCAAAGTGCTTGATCGGAGTGAGCTCATCTTGGACATCTTTGCCAATCGCGCGACCACTCGGGCAGCCCGATTGCAAGTTGAGATCGCCCAACTTCAGTACACGGCTCCACGGCTTCGTGCGATGTGGTCGCACTTGGGGCAAGTGACTGGTGGATCTCCGATGGGGGTGGGGACGCGTGGACCAGGCGAGCAGCAACTCGAGATTGATCGCAGACTCGTCGCACGACGGGTCGTTGCGTTGAAGCGAGAACTTGCAGAAGTCCAGGCACGAAAGAGCCGCGAGGTGCAGGCGCGCTGCGCCGAGCATTTCACGGTTGGGATAGTTGGCTACACGAACGCAGGGAAGAGCACGCTCTTCAACGCGCTGACGCGCGGCGGGGCGTTCGCCAACGACCAACTCTTCGCAACACTGCAGACTCGTACGGAGTCGTGGACCGTAGGAGCCGCCAACACAGTGCTGCTCTCAGACACCGTTGGATTCATCCAGCGGTTGCCCCACCATCTTGTGGCGAGTTTTCGCGCCACACTCGAAGAGACCGTTCATTCGCACCTGCTGCTGCTCGTGGTTGATGCGGCCGACCCGCGGTCGCTTGCGCAGCTTGCCACAGTGCGCGAAGTCCTCGATGGAATTGGCGCGACGGGGCAACCTCGCATCGTGGTGCTGAACAAAGTCGACAAGCTCGTGCACTCACAGAAGTCTGGCAGCGAGGCTCCGATGTCGCTGGCGGAGTGGCGTGAACGTGAACCCACGGCTCTCGCGATCTCTGCGAGAACCGGAGAGGGATTCGAAGCACTGCGATCGCATGTTCTCGGAGCGATGTTGGGCGAGGTTCGTTCGGTTGAGATCCGCATTCCCCTGCGTGATGGCCGCGCGGTCGACTATCTCGAGTCGCATGCGCAAGTCACTGCCCGTGACTATGACGAAGAACATTGCATTCTCAGTGCGCAGGTTGCGCGCCGACATCTCGAGCAGTTGATTGCGATGGGTAGTCGTTTTCGCGTGAACGGGCTTGCGGTGCACGAGGCGCTCAAGTCACTGTGGCCACCCGCCGCAACTGCGTCCGCGCAAAGAATTCCACTGCATGAGCGACTTGTCGGTGATGGTGCGTAGGATCATCGCGTATCGCGGAGAGTCAGCGACCGAGGCCCGCGTTCATGCATCCACGATTCGAACCGAGTTGAAGAGCTCGTCACATGCAGCCCGCGCCTCAGCAGAGATGCCAGGGCGAATCCACGCAGTTGAGTCACTCCGTCGTGAATTGAGCGACTGCCAGACGGCGATTCGTGAGGAGTCGCGCGAGCCGAGGTGCCAGAATCCGTTTCCAGATCGTCCCATGGCGACGCGCTCTCCACGGCGCGGAAACGCGTCCCACCGCTCAATCGGAGCGCCGCGCAGGGCCTCTTCAAACATCCACTGCGACGACGCCGGGCCAAAGAGCACGATGATGTTCTCGCCCCCCGGGAGAAACTGCGCACGCGCCTTCCGCAGCAGCCGAGTGATGCGCCCGATGTGATCCTCGTGGTGATGAGCGACTCCGTGGGTGAGCGAGAGTCCGCGCGATGGAGGGGCACTGCGTACTCGGCATCGCGCGCGCAGGGCGCCACGCTTGCTGCGTACGACGCACTCGTCACCGACCGATGCTCGCAGCAAAAAGAGCCGCAGTTGGCGTGCAGTCTCGCTGAGTGCACTCGTGCTCATTCCTGCGGTCCACTCAATCTCGACGAGCAGACGCCTGTCTAGTTCCTGCAGTTGCTGAATCGCACGTGGAACGCGCGGCGCTCGGACGCCGGCGGGGGGAGTGTCCGCTTCGAGACACTTGACGTGCAGATGCAGCACGAGTGCACCGCGGGTCGCAACGAGGTCGCAGGACTTCCCGTTCGGGGTGATGACTTCGCTCTTCACCCGAAACCCCGCCTGTGCCAGGTGGCGCGCGAGTAGCACTTCGCGCAAGAGTGATGTGTGCAATCGTCGGTCGTGCGCAGCACGACGGAGGCGCCGAGCGAGCGAGCCCATCTCGAGCGCTTGATTGCTCTCAAGCCACCGAAATGCTCGGTGTACACGCGCCTGATCGGACCGATTCATTCGCGCAAATCCCCTTGACGCGCCTTTGCCAGCTCGAAACCCGCCAATCTCGACAAAGTTTCTAACTCAGCGAAAGTCCATCCCCATCTCGCCCGATGAGGGAGCGTGATCGAGTCAGCCACCATGAATGCCCCCGCCTTCCACGTTCGAGTTCCTCGGATCGGTGAACTGCTCGTTGCACAGGGCTTGCTCACTCAGGAAGAGGTTGATGCAGTCCTGCAACGGCAGCGCGTTGTTGGCAGGCCGTTTGGTCTCTTGTGCGAAGAGATGTTCGGGATTGATCCCGATTTCGTCGAGGGTGCGTGGGTGGATCAGTACCGTGCACTTTCTGCAGAGTTTGACGCTGACTTCACCCGCCCACACCGTCACGCGCTTGCGCTTGTGAGTGCCCGTCAGGCATGGCAGTTTCGAATGGTTCCACTTCGGTTCGACCGCGGCACGCTCGTGGCAGCGACGACGCCTGGGCATCTTGCGCGCGCGATTCGCTTCACGACCTCGGTGCTCGGAATCCCAGCGCTCTTCGTGATCGTTGACTCGGGAGAGCTCGCGCAAGCGCTCGAGGTGCACTTCCCGCTCGACGGGATGGATGTGCAGCACGTGCGTCAAGTCGTTGCGAGAAATGGCAACACCCGGACTTGAACCGGGGACACTCGCATTTTCAGTGCGATGCTCTACCAACTGAGCTATGTTGCCTGCGGAACCCGAGCGGGCTCGGGAACTTCGAAGCCGAGAGTACGCAATCGCGGCAATGTGTCAAGAATCGTGTCGACATTCCCGCGTGTCATGGCACCTGTGGGCAGTGACTCGACGTGCGCCAGAAGTCGAGAGATCAACCACCGGCCCAGCGTCTCTCCGCCACGGTAGGTCCGCATGCCTGCGATGAGGTCCGTGCGTCGGGTGTCGACTTGCAACTCTCGCCAGAACCGCTCAACGAGCAGAGTCGCTTTCGATGGAGTCAGTCGTAACTCGGCAACCTCGCGCAATCTCCAAGTGTTTGCGAGTTGCACATGATGCCACGCTTGCTGTTCCCCTCCAATGCACGCGCAGGCGATGATGACGTCGTCGATCCACTGGATCGCTGGAAACTTCCAAGCGATCGACCTCGCCGATCCACGTGGGGACGGCGCGGTGATCTGTTCGATGACAGCGTCGATCCCAATGCGCCAGCGCCTGTGCGATGGAGCACTCGCGAAGTAGGCGCGTCGCAACACATCGAGTTGCATCGCATCGGTGGCTGGTTGCACTTTCGGAGCGCGCGTTGCGGAGACGCAAGGGAGCGTTGGTTTCATTCGCCGGTGAATCCTTGAAAGTTCTTTCTCGACCGACTACGCACGATGCGCCGCGAAGTCTACGAATTCGTCCGCGTCCGTCAATCGAACACCACGTGATTCACAGTCCGAGGAAGTGTCGCTGAGTGTCCGATAGCGCGTTCGACGATTCTCGGAACGCGCGCAGTGCCTTGATGTCGATGTCGTGGGAGGCCGAGCCTGGGTCCACTCCGCAGAGGGCGTGAACGATTCCCGTGCTATCGACGATCGTTGAACCGCCACAGTAGTTGGTCGTTGGCTCTGACCCCGTGCGATTCGCAGCGACGATCCACGATTGATTCTCGATTGCTCGCGCGGCGATGAGCGCGTGTTTCTGCGCGAGTCGTGCGCATGGCCAACATGCTCCAAGTGTAAAAATCTCTGCGCCATCGAGCATCGCGTGTCTCCATAACTCGGGGAAGCGCAAGTCGTAACAGATCATCGGAGCAATTCGCACGTCATCACACTCAAAGACGCACGGCCCGTTTCCTGGCGAATAAGAATGGTGCTCTCCAGCAGGGGTGAACAGGAATGTCTTGCAATAGCAGCCGTGTTCGCGCCCTTCAGGGGAAAACAAAGTGGCAGTGTTCGCGACGCCGCCGTGTGGCTGTCTGCGGGCGATCCCGCACTGCAGCCAGATTTTGGCGCTCTGGGCGAGGTGCGACCCCCACGCAATAGAATCGTCCCGCGCGGCGAGGGTGCTGTTCATCGAAAAGCCCGTTTCGCACAACTCTGGCAGGACCACGAAATCTCTTGGTGCTGGGGCGAGTGCCTCGATCGCGCGGGCGATCAACGCGCGATTGGCGTCATGGTCTTCCCAGACTGGACTTGTCTGAATTGCGTGAAATCGCATATAGGGGTGCGAAGGAAAGGATGGGCGGCCGACGGGACTCGAACCCGCGACTTCCAGGATCACAACCCGGCGCTCTAACCACCTGAGCTACGGCCGCCATCTGAAGAATGGAAGTCTAGGAAGGAATATCGATCCGCGCAAAGACCGAGGCGTGATGCGTGTCGGTTGGAGAGCCGATGCGTGTTACTATTGGCGACTCACCCTCAAGGAGCCATATGTCGACACTCTCTGCCGCCACGAGTTCGCCCCGCCACCCATTCGCGAGTGAGAAAATCCTTCGCAACCTCTCAAGCGCCATCCTCGTTGAGCATGCGCTTCAACGCGGCGAGGGTCGGCTGGCTGCCAACGGCGCACTTGCATGTGACACGGGCGATCGAACCGGGCGCAGTCCGAACGATAAGTTCCTCGAGGATTCGGCTGGAATCCATGATCACATCGATTGGGGCAAAGTCAACCAGCCCATGTCGCCTGCGCACTTCGATGCGCTCGAGAAACTGGTCCTTGCCTCGCTTGGTCGCCGTGAACAGCTCTACCGGTTCGACGGATATGCCGGAGCTGATCCAAAGTATCGACTGAAGGTGTCGGTCATTACGGAGGAGGCGTGGCACAGTCTGTTCGCGAAGACACTTTTCATCAACGCCGATGCAGGAGATCTCGCGCATTGGTCGCAGGATTGGACCGTGATCGATGCAGGAAGTCTGCGGTTGGACGATCCCGCGAAGTATGGCGCGAAGGGGCCTGTGTGCATCGCACAGAGTTTGGAGAAGCGAACGGTGTTGATCATCGGCACGCGGTATGCCGGCGAGATCAAGAAGTCGATTTTCTATGCGATGAACTACGACCTTCCAGACATGAATGTCTTTCCGATGCACTGTTCGTGCAATGTCGATCGCGCCGATCCATCGAATGTGGCGCTCTTTTTCGGACTTTCGGGCACGGGGAAGACAACACTTTCGGCCGATCCGCGCCGCGACCTCGTGGGAGACGACGAACACGGATGGAGCGAAGCTGGAGTGTTCAACATGGAAGGAGGGTGTTATGCGAAGTGCATCAAACTCTCGCATGAGGGCGAGCCAGAAATCTGGGATGCGATCCGATTTGGCAGCGTTCTCGAGAACACCGTCATTGATTCGGCGACGCGTGTGCCTGACTACGACAGCAGCGCCAAGACCGAGAACACGCGCGTCACCTATCCCGTGTCGTACATCAAGAACGCGCGGCTTCCAAGCGTCGCTGGTCACCCGCGCAATGTCATCTTCCTGACGGCCGATGCGTTTGGAGTGCTTCCTCCGGTGTCACGACTGACTCCAGAGCAGGCGATGTATTACTTTCTGAACGGATACACGTCGAAACTCGCTGGGACAGAAGCAGGGGTCACAGAACCTCAGCCAAATTTCTCTGCCTGCTTTGGCGGTCCGTTCATGCCTCGACCTCCCATGCGGTACGCCGAGATGCTGCGCGACCGCCTTCGTGCGCATAAGTCCGATGTATGGCTCCTGAATACAGGGTGGACGGGGGGTCCCTATGGCACTGGATCGAGGTTCAAGCTCTCATACACACGTGCGTTCGTCACTGCGATCCTGAATGGCTCGCTGCGCACTGCGCCGACGACGAGGCACGCAGTCTTTGGATTGCAGATGCCCACAGCGGTTGAAGGAGTGCCATCTGAGGTGCTCGATCCACGCAATACGTGGAAGGACAAGGCTGCATACGACCTCAAGGCGCGCGACCTTGCTGCGCGCTTCCGCGCCAATGATGCGAAGTTTGCAATCACCCCAGAGGTTCGTGCGGCTGGTCCCGCATCTTCATAATGCTCATAAGGGCTGACGACTCAGGTGACGACTCCTCCGCTTCCTTCGTTCGATGATGTCGTCGCGGCGGCGCGGCGAATTGACGGAGGCGTCACCCGCACTCCGTGCGTTCATAGCATCGCGCTCTCAAACCTGTGCGGATGCGAGATTTGGTGCAAGCTTGACTATCAGCAGCCAACTGGCTCTTTTAAAGAGCGCGGCGCACGCAACGCGTTGATGCAACTCGATGCGGCGAGCCGCTCGCGGGGAGTGATCGCCGCGAGTGCAGGCAATCACGCGCTCGCGCTGGCGTATCACGGGAGAGAACTCGGGGTCCCAGTCACGGTGTGCATGCCGCGATCGGCGCCGCTCGTCAAGCAGGTGCGCTGCCGCGAATTCGGAGCGCGGGTGATTCTGCACGGTGACAACATCGCCGATGCGCGGGTGCGCGCTGATGAACTCGTCGCGGCGCACGGGCTGCACTATGTCAATGGCTTCAACGATCCCGCGATCATTACTGGCGCTGGGAGCTGTGGGCTCGAAATCTTTGAGCAGTGCACCGATCCTGATGCGATCGTCGTGCCAGTTGGCGGGGGAGGTCTGATTGCCGGCATCAGCCTCGTTGCATCTGCACTCCGATCGTCGACCGAGGTGATCGGCGTCGAAGCGAGTCGTTGCGCAAGCATGACCGGCGCGCTCGCAGCCGGGCACCC
>SXGU01375872.1_pt1 | contig 10970 bp, 11 predicted proteins | sample 3174531 | NCBI WGS metagenome assembly SXGU01 (sample SAMN11356863, study PRJNA531348) | freshwater metagenome | isolation source: freshwater sample F1-140 | place: China: Fuxian Lake, Yuxi | collected 2017-12-25
GACGACGACCGCTGCGACCAGGAGCGCCGCTCGTTTCGTCGCCCGGCACGATCGCTCGCCTCGCACTGTCACCAGGTCGCCTCGTCGCACGCCTTCGACGCACGAGACTCGACCTGGAGGGTCGCGTGCTCGATCTGGTGCTTCACACGCATCACGCCACGCGCCTCTTCCAGCACGGCCTGGGCCGACTCGGTGTCGGCCACCACGAGATGGGCAGTGGCGACGTACATTCCCGAGGTGAGCGTCCAGACGTGGAGGTCGTGCACGTCGACCACACCTCGGGTGGACTCCAGGTCCTGGACGATCTGGTCCAGCTCCATGCCCTGCGGGACGTGCTGACCCAGGACGGCGAGCACCTCCCGGCCCAGCACGACGGCACGGACGGCGACGAAGACTCCGATCGCCAAGGCCACGAGAGTGTCCCACCAGCCTCGCCCGGTAGCCGCGACGAGGATGCCTGCGGTGATGACGCCGACGCTGCCGGCGGCATCTGCCACCACTTCGTAGTACGCCCCCTTGATGTTGAGCGACTCGTCGGCGCCGCCACGCAGCAGCACGATCGACACCACGTTGATGAGCAGGCCGATGGCCCCGACCACCAGGACGGGGCCTGCCTGGACCTCCACGTCCTGTCCCAGGCGCGCCAACGCTTCGACGACGACGTACGCCGACACGCCGAGCATGATGAGCACGGTGAAACCCGAGGCGAAGATCTCGGCGCGGTACGAGCCGTAGCTGCGCCGTCCCGACCGGTCGGGACGGGCCGCGAGCTTTGTCGCAGCGAGCGCCGCTCCCAGCGCTACCACGTCGGCGGCCATGTGTCCGGCGTCAGAGATGAGCGCTAACGATCCGGAGATCATACCGACCACAAGCTCCACGGCGAAGAACGACCCGACAAGGCCGAAGGCGACCACCAGGCGCCACCGGTGTCGCGCACCGGCGTGGCCCGTCCCGTGTCCATGCCCGGCGCCCATCAGCTGCCCTGCCTGTTCTGCCTGTCGTCGTGGAGTCGGTGCACCAATGCCACCTGTTCGGAATGATCTGCGTGGTCGGCGTGGAACAACGCCTCGTCCAGCAGCCGGTGCACGTGCTCGTCGGCCGCCGTGTAGTAGGCAAAGGTTCCTTCCCGCCTCACCTGCACCAAGCCCGCGAGTCGCAACTTTGCGAGGTGCTGGCTGACTGCGGAGGAGCTCGCGCCCACGCGCTCAGCCAGTTCGTTCACGGATGATTCACCGTGCAGCAGGGCCCACAGGATCCTGATGCGCTTGCGATCGGCCAGCATCCTGAACGCCTCGACCGCCAGGTCGACCTGATCGTCCGTCGGCATCTCCATGCGCTCGCTCCGCGTGTCCATGAGAGCCACCATACCTGCAAACCCACGCATATACGCAATCAGTTTGGTTCCAGCGAGTTGGCCGACCAACCCTTCGCCCATACTATGGCCGATAGTAGGACCTCGGCGAGTGTGCTTAGGGGTGAGCGCTCAGATCGTCAGGTCCTTCGCGGGACACCCATGGCGACATGCGAACCAACAGGAGGCGGAATGGCGCGCTCTCGACGGACAGCCAAGCACGCACGGCGCCGGGAGCGATCGCTTCCCCGCGCGGCCTTCGTCGCTGGCCCCGTCGCGATCGTCGCGACTGGTGTGGTGGTCGGACTCGGGGTGCAGAACGTCCCGGTGCCGGCGCCTGACGTTGCGGCGACAGACGCGCCGTCGCCACCGGTCTCGGCGACAGACTCACCGCGCGAAGGTACGGCTTTGACGCGCGACCCTCTCGTATCGCGAAGCGAGCGCCGGCCCGCGCGTCCCGCCGCTGGGGCAGGCGCTAGTCCCGCGGGCGCAGCCACGCTGACCCCGGCTGCGAAGATGATGCGCCCAGCGGCTATCAGGCGAGCGGTCGAGTCGGCAGACACCACTCAGTGGACGACCACGGACCTCAACCTCTGGACCGCGCCAGGCGAGAAGGCGGAGCAGGTCGGCCTGCTGGACGCATCGGTCAAGGTCTTGTTGACCGGCCGTGAGTTCCGGGGGCGCCAGGAGGTCGTCGTCGACGGGAAGGCGCGTTGGGTGACGGCCGGATACCTCAGCGTGGAGAAGCCTTCACCGGAGCGCGGACTGAGCGGACGATGTGACAACGGCACCTCGGTGCCGGCCGGCGTGAGCTCGAACATCCGAGCGGTCCACGAGGCGGTGTGCTCCAACTTCCCGGAGATCACGACGTACGGCACCCTGCGGAGCGACGGCGAGCACGCGCAAGGCATCGCCGTCGACATCATGGTGTCGGGTGCCCGGGGGTGGGAGGTTGCGGAGTTCATCCGCGCGAACAGTTCGGCGCTTGGCGTGAGCTACGCGATCCACGCAAGGAACATCTGGTCAGTGCAGCGCTCCGCGGAGGGTTGGCGGGGGATGGAGGACCGCGGTTCGGTGACCGCCAACCACTACGACCATGTCCACGTGACGACTTTCTGAATCAGCGTTCCTCGATGGTGACCGACTCGATGAACAATCGTTCCGCGTAGTTCTCGCCGCCCATCCCGATCCGGTCCAACGAGGTGAGGGTGTCGATGACATCCATACCGCTTTGTACGTGTCCGAGCACGGTCTGGGTCCGCTGGGTCTCGAATCCGGCGTCGAACGCTTCGCCGTAGGCGATGTAGAAGTCGCTCCCCGCGGTGTAGGGGCCTTCGCTTGTGGTGGTCACCGTTCCGACGGGGTAACCCCTGCGCTTCGCGAAGGCGAGCTCGTCCGGTAGCCGGTAGCCGATGTCCCATCCGACCGTGTTGTCGCCGCTGCCCGCCTGTGCAGCTGTGACCCCTCCGAAGTCACGGAAGAAGAGGAGGCCGTCGTAGAAGCCCTCCCGGGCAAGGAAGACGAACGAGTTGACGGCGACAGGGGCGTGCTTCTCCAACAGGTCGATGGTGATCGGGCCGCAGGAGGTCTCGACTCGTGCGACGTAGTCGGTCCCCTCGCGAAGCACCTGTGCGGGACCGCCGGGATAGCGGGGGCGGACGGCACGAGCATTCGCCGGCGCACTTGCCGCACAGGCCACCGGGCGATCGTCGGGCGGTGGCTTAAGCCCGCTGCGGACGGGAGTGCCGGGTGGGACGGTGTAGTCCTCGGCCAAGGCGTCACCGGCTTCGATGGCCGTGTTGACTTCGGCGGCCTGGGCCTCACGAGCCGCCTCTTCCGGGATCAGCTTCGCAGGCTCACTGGCGGATTTCCCGACCGTCTGCGGCGGAACGTCGCGAGCGGTGGAGATGACTGCCGCCGCGACGGCGAGCGTCAGGGTGAGCACCGCTGCTGCGGCGCTGAGCAGCACGTTGCGACGGCGGCGCTGGGCTAGCTGAAGCTGGTCGCGTTCCCACTGCTCGTGTTCTGCCCTCTGGCGGGCCTTCCTCTGCTTGCTGCTGCTCACGTCTCTCTCCTCGAGGGGCGCCGTGCGGACACATGCGGCCTCGCTCGTGCGGGAGCGGCCTTCTGGTTCAGGGTAACGGGACGCGCGCGGCGCTGAGTGCCGCGGCCAGCTCCGTCGCTCGGCGAGAGCTGAGGAGCCAGTACGGCGTGGGGTCCGCGGGATCGTCGATGGTGATGCGGACGCCGGTCGCGATGTACGGCCTCAGCAGTAGATGGGCGCGGGCGTTGGCGTCGCGCCCTGCTGCGAGCCGCATCTCAGGCGCGCCCAATGGCGTCGCAGGCCCGAGGAACGACCGTCGGATACGAGCTCGACCGGCGTAGAGCCACTCGTCCGTGACGACGATCTGTGGTGCTCCGAAGGAGCTCAGCAAGGCGATGAGAAGGAGGAACAGCAGCCCCGTCACCGACCACGCGAGTGTCTCCGGGACGGCGACCACCATCGCGAGCCAGAAGCTGGCGACCAGGAGCGATCCCAGCGCCCACCAGCGGGTCGGAACTCTCAGCCGCTCGGCGTACACCGACGCTGTGCTGTCGGACTCGTTCCGGTCCACAAGCCCTCGACGCAAGGCGGCTCCTTCGACGGGTCCTGCTGTCTGCCCGCCGCGGTGTGTGCGGGCGCTCCCAAGACGTACTAGGTAGAATAGTAGACGGGGACGGCATGGAGCCCCATGCGCGCGTCGGACTCGTCTACTATGCGCGATAGTATGTAGTCGATGGACGTCACGCAGCAGGACCACGCGCTGGAATCGGAGGTCGCCTCCGGGCGTGCGATCAGCGACCCCGCTTCGCAGGATCGACCGCGTCCCACCGAGCTCGCCAGCTGGGCGCGATGGGCGTGGCGCCGCCTCACCTCGATGCGGACGGCCATCGTGCTGCTGGTCATGCTGGCCCTTACCGCAGTCCCGGGTTCCATCCTCCCGCAGCGAGGAGTCGCCAGCGACCCGGCCGCGGTGGCGAACTTCTACCGCGAGAACCCCGATCTGGCCCCATGGCTCGATCGCTTGTCCCTGTTCAACGTCTACAGTGCACCGTGGTTCGCAGCCGTCTATGTCCTTCTCCTCGTGTCCATGACCGGCTGCGTGGTGCCGCGATGTGCCCAGCTGTGGCGCGAGTACCGGGCCGCACCGCCCCCGGCTCCGCGACGCCTGTCACGCGAGACAGGTCATCAGCGCGGTGCGGTCGCGGCGACGGACGACCCGCTTAGGACTGCGGCAGCGCACCTGCGTGCCCGGAGGTTCAAGGTCACGAGCACGGGCCACGAGGTGCGTGCCGAGAAGGGCCGCTCGCGTGAGCTCGGGAACCTCGTGTTCCATCTCTCGTTGCTGGTCCTTCTCTTCGGTGTCGCCGGCGGCAAGCTCTTCGGCTACGAAGGTCGCGTCGCACTAGTCGAAGGCACCACGTTCGCCAATGTCACCTCCTCGTACGACGCCCTGACGCCCGCGCCATGGGCCGATGTGAACGGGCTCGAACCGTTGGAGCTGACCCTCGACGACTTCGCGGCGGAGTTCGAGACTGAGGGTGCCCGGTTCGGCGAGCCCCGTTCGTTCGAGGCGGCGGTCTCCTACGAGGGCGACGAGGAGAACGGCACTTTCACGGTTCGCCCAAACCGGCCCCTCGACATCAACGGGACCAAGTTCTTCCTCACCGGCCACGGGTACGCCCCTGAACTGACCGTGCGCGATGGCAATGGGGACGTCGCGGCCTCGGGGCCCACCATCTTCTTGCCCGTTGACCAAGCGTTCACCTCCGACGGCGTGGTGAAGGTGCCTGATGCTCGGCCGACCTCACTGGCGCTGCAGGGCCTCTTCCTTCCCACTGCGGTCGAGGGCCCCGACGGGATGGGCGTCTCTGCGTTCCCGGACCAGGTCAACCCGATCGTCCAGCTCATGGCGTTCACCGGCGACCTCGGTCTCGACGACGGAACGACGCAGTCGGTCTACGAGCTGGATTTCACCGACCTCGAGCAGGTGCGCGACGGGGACGGGAAGCCGTGGCGGGTGCGCCTTGCGCCGGGGGAGACGGTGCGGCTGCCTGACGGACTCGGCTCTGTGACCTTCGACGGTCTGTCCCGTTTCGCCAACTTCCAGGTGGCTCGCGACCCGGGCAAGGAAGTTTCGCTGGTCGCGGCGATCCTGCTGATGCTTGGACTGACGGCATCGCTCGCCGTGCCTCGCAGACGGATCTGGGTCCGACGCAACGCCGACGGGACGGTCGAGCTCGCCGCACGGTCGCTGTCTCGACGACCAGCGCCACCCGGCGAGCTCCACGCTCTGGCATCTGCGATCGGCCTGTCGCCTGCCGATGCCCACCACCACAAGGAGGAAGAATGACGTCATTCGACGCAGCGGCACTCTCTGATGCATTCGTGACGTCGGCTCTGGCGATCTTCTCGCTCGCCCTCGTCGTATTGGCCCTCGCGGCGGCCCTGTCCCGCACGCGGACCCGGACGGCGCCCTTGTCCGTCCCGGTCCCTGCCCTCGAAGGACCCAGAGATGCACCGGCGCTGCGGTCGGCGCCGACGTACGGCTCGACGCGACTGGCGGGAGCCGGTGAGGCCGGAGTGGTGCTCGGCACGATCCTGGTGTGTCTGGCAGTCGTGGCGCGCGGGGTGGCGGCAGGGAGGGCCCCGTGGGGGAACATGTACGAGTTCGGGCTGACAGGGTCCGCAGCGGTCGCCGTGGCCTTCTTGGTCTACAGCCGCCGACGGCCTGTTGGAGGTCTTGCGCCGTGGACGGTCGCGCTCGTGCTGGTGCTCCTGGGAGTGTCGGTCACCTCGCTCTACACCCCGGTCGACGACCTGGTGCCGGTCCTGAACTCGCGGTGGCTCGTGGTCCATGTCGCGGCAGCCATCGCTGCGGGAGCGCTGTTCACCGTCGGTGCGTTGGCGACCGTCGCCCAGCTCATCCACCAACGCCGTGGCGGAAACGACCAAGAGGACGACTTCGGGGCACTCGCCCACACGGTTCACCTCGTTGCATTCCCCATCTGGACGTTCGCCGTCATCGCCGGTGCGGTGTGGGCCGAGAACGCCTGGGGGCGCTACTGGGGATGGGACCCCAAGGAGACGTGGGCGTTCATCACCTGGGTCTTCTACGCCGCCCACCTGCACGCACTCTCTACTGTCGGTTGGCGTCGACGTGCTGGCTGGCTGGCGATCGCTGGCTTCCTGGCATTCATCTTCAACTTCTTCGGAGTCAACCTGTGGATCCCGGGCCTCCACTCGTATGCAGGGGTGTGACGACATGGACAACAACGCCGTCTCCACGATCATTCTCGGGTTGATCGCCACGATCGGCACGGGCGTCGTGCTCTTCCTGGTGTCGAGAGCGAACTGGTGAGCCCGATCAAGAGCTCCCTCGCCGCCCTGGTGGCGGCGGTCGCCGTCACCTGCACCAGCGCAGCACTGCTGGTGTCGCCGGCAAGTGCGCACACCGATCTCATCGAGTCGGATCCGCAGGACGGGGCCGTGCTCGACGAGCTCCCGCGCGAGATACTCCTGGAGTTCTCGGAGGAGATGGAGGCTCGGCTCAGCACGGTCAACCTGCGCAGGAGCGACAGGGTGACCATGACACTCGAGCTCCGTGGCGGGGCGACTCCCTCCACCCTCGTAGGTCTCGTTCCGAGGTCGTCGCAAGCAGACTCCCGTTCGGTGACCAGGTGGAAAACAACCTTCCGGGTCGTCTCCGCCGACGGGCATCCGGTGACCGGATCGGTCGCCTTCGGCGTCCGGGGCGGTGAGGCCCTGCAGCCCGAGGACGCAGGCCGCAGCCTGGACACCGCGGACGTCGAGAGAGGTACGACGCCGTCTCCTGGCCGAGACCGGGGGGAGACCTGGCCGCTCGCGGTGCTGGGGGGTGGGGTGCTGGTGCTCCTTGCCCTCTCCCTATGGACCACGATGCGGCTGGCGCGCCGCAACCCATCCGAATGAGATGGGCGCGCCGGGCCGGGACGCCCTGGCTGATGGCCACGCCGATCGTGGCGGTGACGGCGGCACTCGCCGCCGCGGGCCTGTCGGGCGGGCTGTCGGCGGTCGGCGTCGAGGGTCTGCCTGATCCCGGCGTTCTCACCCGCGTGGGCCTGCCGACGGTCCAGGCGATCCGTGACCTCGCCGCCATGGTGACGGTGGGAGCGCTGGTCGTCGCTGCCGTGTGCATACCGCCTTCCCGCGGTGCCACTCGGCCGCGGATGGGGCCGGCGCAGCTGCAGTTGGTGGCATGGGCGCAGTTGTCGGCCACGGCATGGTCTGTCGCAGGCCTTGTCCTGGTGGCGCTGGTCTACTCCGACGCCGCTGGGAGCGCCATCGGGGCGCCGGGCTTCGCCGACCAGGCCGTCTTCTTCGGCCTGGAGTTCGAGCTCGGCCGCTACGGACTGTGGGGGGCCGCCGCGGCCGCCGCAGTGGCGGTGGGGTGCACCCTGGTCCGCCGGATCGGGGGCGTGGGCCTCACCGCGGTCCTGGCTCTCGGGGCCCTCTGGCCCATGGCGCTGACCGGGCACGCAGCCAGCAGCCTCAACCACGACGAAGCCGTCAACCTCCAATTCTTCCACCTCGTCGGCACCAGCGTCTGGCTCGGCGGGCTCACTGCGCTGGTGCTGGTGCGACGACTGCTCGGCGACGCGCTCCACGCGTCGGTGCACCGCTACTCGGTCCTCGCCGGATGGTGCCTAGCGATCGTGACGCTCTCAGGAGCCTTCGGGGCGTGGCTGCGCCTGTCGTCGGCGGCATCACTACTGTCCACCTACGGGGTGATCCTCGGGGCAAAGCTCGCTGCTGTGGCAACGCTGGCGGCGGCCGGCTGGTGGCACCGACGCCGCACCCTTGCCGTCGTGGCGCGCGGCGCGGACCTCGCCTTCTGGCGACTCGCCGGCGTCGAGCTGGCAGTCCTGGCGAGCGCTGCCGGACTCGGCGTCGCACTCGCCCGCACGCCCCCGCCTGGTCCAGAGGGGCCACCGCGCCCCCTCACTGCCGCCGAGTCTCTCTTGGGGAGGCCACTGCCCGCGCCGCTCGATGCCTCGCAATGGATCACTGCATGGAACGTCGACGCGCTCTTCCTCCCGCTCGGGGTCGCCGCGATCGCTTGGTACCTGCTTGCCGCCCGACGCCTGCGACGACGGGGGGATGCGTGGTCGTGGCTGCGCACCGCGTCGTGGCTGGTCGGGTGGTTGCTCTTCCTGTGGGCCACCAACGGCGCGCCGGGGACGTACGGTCGGGTGCTGTTCAGCATGCACATGGTGCAGCACATGACTGTTGCGACCGCGGTTCCGGTCTTCCTGGTCCTCGGGACACCAGTCACGCTCGCGTTGCGGTCGCTGGCGCGCCGCGGCGACGGATCGAGAGGGCCGCGGGAGTGGGTGATGAGCGTGAGCCGCTCACTACCTGTTCACGTGTTCGGGCACCCCGTCGTGGCAGCAGGGATGTTCGTCGTGAGCATGGTGGCGTTCTACTACACCTCCGCCTTCGAGATGTCGCTGGAGTCCCACACCGCGCACGCAGTGATGACCGTGCACTTCCTGCTCACCGGCTATCTCTTCGCCGAGAGCGTCGTCGGCTCTGACCCTGCACTTCGTCGCACGCCATACCCGCTTCGCGTGCTCCTCATCTTGGTCACATTCGGCTTTCATGCCCTCTTCGCCGTCAGCCTGATGTCCAGCTCCACGGTGCTGGCAGCTGACTGGTTCGACGCCCTGGACCGGCCGTGGGGTCGATCGCTGCTCGACGACCAGTACGTCGGCGCTTCGATCGGCTGGGTGATGGGGGAGTACCCGATCCTCATCATGGCCATCGCCTTGATTGCAGGATGGGTGAGAGCCGATCGTCGGGAACGCCGCCGGTACGACCGACATGAGGAGCGAGGAGGCGACAAGGAGCTGACGGCGTACAACTCGTACCTCAACAAGCTGGCCGAGGCTGACCTGACACACAGACGCCTGTCTCCTACGATGGAACCTCGTAGCAAGGATCCTCAGAAGGGGGAGCGCAGGTGAGGCCGCTGGGGCAGCTCGAAGACATGGTGATGCAACACCTGTGGAGCGTGCAGGGGCCGCTGTCCGTGCGTGAGGTGCACGAGACGCTCGCAGAGCAGCGAACCCTCGCCTACACCACGGTGATGACGGTCCTGGACAACCTCCACTCCAAGGGCCTGGTCACGCGGGAGAAGCAGGGGAAGGCCTACCGCTACACGCCTGTCTCCTCGCGTGACGAGCACACGGCCGAAGTCCTGCAGGAGGTGCTGGCCGACAGCCAGGACCGCACGGCTGCCCTCATGCACCTGGTGGGCAAGATGGACCCCGGCGAAGCCGCCGAGCTGCTGTCCGCGTTGTCCGAGCGTGTGGACGAGTCACCGTGACCGCGGCACTGCTCCTGGTCGTGTTCGCCGGCGCCGTGTCAGTGTTGGGGCACCGAATCTTGCGCCAGCCGTGGGCACAGCGCTCTCCACGGGTGGCGGTCGTCGGCTGGCAGGCACTGTCGACGTCGGTCGTAGCGTCCATCCTCCTGGCCGCGATCGCTCTTGCGCTGCCGTTCCTTCCGCTGAAGGCCTCGCTGGCCTCGCTGCTGGGCGCTCACACCCTCATCATCGTGGAGCACTACGAGACGCCGCTCGGGAGCTGGCCCGGCATCGTCGGACTGGCTCTCGTGGCCGGTCTTACCACGATGCTCGTGACCTCCACGGCCCGCAGCTTCGCACGGAATCGCAGGGTCCGGCGGTCCCAGCTCGACGCCCTGGAGCTGGTCGGACGTCGCCACCCGGGTGGGTTCGTCGTGATCGAGCACGAGGTCCCGGTCGCCTACTGCCTTCCCGGCAGCGGGGCAGGCACGGTGGTGCTGTCGTCCGCGGCGCTCGACCTGCTCGACGACCGCGAGCGGGAGCTCGTGCTGGGTCATGAGCGCAGCCACCTCCGCGCACGACACGACTTGGCGCTGGCCTACTCGGGCGCGCTGGCACGTACGTTCCCGTGGGTGCGGCTCTTCGCCGTGGCGCACGCGCAGATCGCGGTCCTGCTCGAGATGGCGGCCGACGACGCGGCCATCGGTCCGGCGGACCGTCGGTCCCTGGCTGCTGCGATCGTGGCGCTCGGGACCGGTGTGCGGCCTGAGACGGCGCTGGCCGCCAGCGACACTGCGGCCGTGCTGCGCGTGCGGCGGCTCACCTCGACGCCCCGGACTCCCGTCTGGGGACTGGGCTTCCTGGCTGGCACCGCCGTGGCGACGGTGCTCGCGATGCCCCTGGGCCTGGCGCTGGCCCCTGCGGTCGAAGCCGCCACGAGGGACTGCTGCACGGTCGACGACCTGGCTACTCGCAGCTGATCGCGCTACCGGTCTGAAGCACCCCGGCGCGGCGCATCGACCGCAGCGTCCTTGACGAGCGCGATGAGCGTGGCCGCGTCCACCTGGCCCACGACCCGCGCCGCGACGGCACCGTCCGCGTCGATCACCACCGTGCTCGGCACGGCGGCCGCTGTCAGCACGCCGCCGAACGCCAGGATGGTCCTGGCACTGTCGTCGGGATGGATGCTGGGATAGGGGATACCGAAGGCCCGCTCGAAGGCCCGGGCGGCA
>SXGU01394363.1_pt1 | contig 10970 bp, 10 predicted proteins | sample 3174531 | NCBI WGS metagenome assembly SXGU01 (sample SAMN11356863, study PRJNA531348) | freshwater metagenome | isolation source: freshwater sample F1-140 | place: China: Fuxian Lake, Yuxi | collected 2017-12-25
CCGTAGCGGCCACCACCGGATCTTCACCGAGGAGCGACAGTTCGCAAAGTTGCGCTCGTGCTCCCGCGAGACGGAGTTCGTCGCCCGCCATGCCGACGACCCAGCGCGCCCGGGCGAGTGGCCACCATCGCGGCCCATTAAGGTCTGACCGGCGCGTAACTCGCCGCCTCGGCGTTTCGCGAAGCGAAAGCGCCTTACAACCCGAGTTACGCGCCGGCACGCGCCTCTCCATGCGCCCGGGTGACTCACGGCGGGCGCTCTACCTGGGAAGCCGGCATGGCCGAACATAACGGACCGGCTGTTTCGCCGTTTATCGCGGGTGCTCTGTGCCGCTGTCCACGCTGCGGCCAGGCGCCGCTCTATGACGGGCTGCTGACCATCCGCGAGCGTTGCGCCGTCTGTCAGCTCGACCTCAGGGCCCAGGATGCCGGCGACGGGCCGGCGGTGTTCGTCATCCTCATCCTCGGCTTCATCGTCGTCGGCCTGGCAGCGCTGGTCGAGATCAAGCTCGAGCCGCCGCTCTGGGTGCATGTCCTGCTTTGGCCCGGAATCATCCTTGCCGGCGCTATCGGGATGCTGCGTATTCTCAAGGCCGGGCTGATCGCCCTCCAGTTCCGTCACCGCGCCGCAGGCACCGATGCCCTTTGAGCGACCTCTTCTTGCCGGATTGGGTTTCCGCCCTCAATTCTGGCCGACCGTGATCGCCATCCCGGTCTTTGTGACCCTGCTTGGCCTGGGGACCTGGCAGGTCTTCCGCTTGGCCGAGAAGGAAGCGGTCAACACCTTCCGCAGCGAACGGGCGGCCGCTCCCCCGGCCGACCTCGCGGGCAATCCTGCCGAGCTGGCACCGCTGGAATTCCGCCGGCTGCGGGTGCGCGGGGTCTTCGACCATGCACGCGAGCTCTATGTCTACGGCCGCTCGCAGCGCGGCAATGACGGCTACTACATCCTGACACCGCTGGCACGCGAGGGGGCGCCGCCGGTGCTGATCAATCGCGGCTGGGTGCCGCGCGATCGCAAGGACCCGGTCCGCCGGGCCGAAAGCCAGCCCACCGGTCCGGTCGAGGTGGTCGGCTATCTGCGCCGCGACTCCCGCCGCGGCTGGCTGATGCCCGACAACGATGTCGCCGGCAATCACTGGTTCTGGTTCGACCTGCCGGCGATGTCGCGCGCCGCCGGCCTGCCCGAGACGGCGGCGTTCTATCTCGAGGCCGACGCCACGCCCAATCCCGGCAATTTCCCGGTGGGCGGCCAGACCCAGATCCAGCTGCCCAGCAATCACCTGCAATATGCGATCACCTGGTACAGCCTGGCCGTGGCCTTCGTCGTGATCTACGTCGTCTGGCACCGACGGCCGCGGTGATCAGCTTCCGTCGTTCCACCATCCCCAGGTTTCTTCCTGGCTGATCGCGGCGACGCTGTCGATCACGGTATTCACCAGCAATCCGTCACGATGCTCCGTCCGTGTCACGTAGATCGGCGTGGTGGCCTGCTGATAGGCATCGAAGACCATGCTGCCCCGCGGCGGCTTGAGGCGCGGCAGGGCGTCGACCAGCGCCTGTCGTAGCCGCGTGCGATCGCCAGTGTCGCCGTTCAGACTATCGACGGCACCGGCAATCAGTGCCGCCGCGCACCAGCCGCATTCGCTGTAGCGGCTTGGTGGGGAGTTGTAGGCGGCTTCGTAGGCGCGCACGAACTGCCGGTTTTCGTCGCTGGCGATTCCGGCGGCATAGGTCCCCACGCAGATTGTGCCCAGCGCGGCATCGCCGATCTTCGGCAAGGTGCTGTCGCTGATCAGCGCCGAATGCCCGGTCAACGGCATGCGCTGCCCCAGGCCCGATTCATGATATTGGCGCACGAACCGGATCGCATCGCCGCCCGCGAACCAGGCATAGACTGCATCGGCTTCGTGGTTCCTGAGCTCGGCCAGATAAGGCCTGAAATCGGCGGTGTCGAAAGGCGGATAGATCTCGGTCACGATCTCGCCGCCGGCGGCCCTGAAGCCGGCCATGAAAGCCTCTACCGAGTGTCGGCCGCCCGCGAAATCCGCCGCCATCACGGCCATGCGGCGGTAGGGCGCATGATCTATCAGCCAGCGTCCCATCGGGTAGTTCGCCTGATCGCTGGTCTCGCTCAGCCGGAAAATATGCGGCGACGCCTGGCGCGGCGAGGTCAGAACACGCGTAAAGGCGGCGGGCACGAGCAAAGGCACGCCGGCTTGGTGGACATAGTCCCGGATGGCAAGCACCACGGCGCTGCTGATCGGGCCGATCACGAAATCGACATGATCGTTCTCGACGAGCGCCCGCAGGCGGGCGAACGCGACATCCGGCTTGGCCTGGTCATCGGCCGCAACCGTCTCAAGACGGCGGCCGCCGGCGCGAAAATCGCTCGTTTTGAGAAACAGCTCGACGCCGCGGGCCGCATCGGTGCCTTGCGTCGTGTCGACGCCGGTGCTGGGAAGCAGCAGGCCGATTTGAAGCGATCGGAGAGCCATCGAGTGATTGTCGCATGGAAGGCAGATGCGCACTACGTGCATGTCCGTTGAGCCGGACGCCCGAGACGCTATGATGCCGCCTCTATCAAGGAGCCGTGATGACCGCCGCCTATACCCAGCTCGAAGCCCGCTTCAAACGCCTCGCCCTGATCCGCGATTCGGCCGGAGTGCTGGAATGGGACATGCAGACGCTGATGCCGTCGGGCGGCGCCACGATACGCGGCGAGCAGATCGCGACCCTCAGCGTCATGGCGCATGAGCTGCTGACCGACAAGCGCACCGGCGACCTGCTGCAGAGCGCCGGAGAACCGAATGGTCTGGATGCCTGGCAGCAGGCCAACCTGCGGACCATGATGCGGGAGTGGCGGCACGCCTCTTCCGTGCCCGCCGACCTGGTCGAGGCCCGTTCGAAGGCCGCCTCGGAATGCGAGATGCGCTGGCGGACCGCCCGGCCGGCCAACGACTTCAAGGGTCTGCTGCCCCTCATGCAGTGCGTCCTCGATCTGGCGCGCGAGGTTTCCGTCATCAAGGGCGAGGCGCTCGGCCTCGATCCCTATGACGCGCTCCTGGATCAATACGAGCCCGGTGCGCGCCAGGCCGAGATCACCCCGCTCTTTGATCATCTGGCCGGAATCCTGCCCGACCTGATCGCCCGCATCCTCGGCAAGCAGGCAAGTGCCCCGGCCGCTCGCAAGCCCGCCGGCCCGTTCCCGGCGGCCAGGCAGATGGCGCTGGCGCGCCGCCTGATGCAGGCCGTCGGCTTCGACTTCAATCACGGCCGCCTCGACACCAGCGCCCATCCCTTCTGCAGCGGCGTGCCGGACGATATCCGCATGACCACACGCTGGAACGAGGCCGATTTCCTGCCGGGGCTGATGGGCGTGCTGCATGAGACCGGTCACGCCATGTACGAGCGCGGCCTGCCCGCGGCCTGGCGCATGCAGCCGGTCGGCGGGGCGCTCAGCATGGGCCTGCACGAGAGCCAGTCGCTGATCGTCGAGATGCAGGCCAGCCGCAGCCGCGAGTTCATCACCTGGCTGGCGCCCCAGGCCGCCGAGGCCTTCGGCGGCTCCGGCCCTGAATGGAATGCCGAGAACCTGATCCGCATCTACGGCAAGGTGACCCGCAGCCTGATCCGCGTCGATGCCGACGAAGTGACCTATCCCTGCCATATCATCCTGCGTTATCGCCTCGAGCAGGCGCTGATCGGCGGCAGCCTCAAGCTCGCCGATCTGCCGGGCGCCTGGGCCGACGGCATGAAGGCCCTGCTGGACATCGTCCCGCCCGACGACAAGGACGGCTGCCTGCAGGACATCCACTGGCCGGGCGGCGGCTGGGGCTATTTCCCGAGCTATACCCTGGGTGCCATGAACGCGGCCCAGTTCTTCGATGCGGCGACGCGCGCGCGGCCGGAGATCCCGGGGGCCCTGGGAAGAGGCGATATCGCACCGCTGATGGCCTGGCTGCGCGAGAACGTCCATTCGAAGGGTTGCCTGCTGAGTGCCCGCGAGCTGCTGACAGCTTCCACCGGCAAGCCGCTCGATCCGCAGATCTTCCTCGCTCATCTGCGGAGGCGTTATCTCGACGCCTGAGGGCTGCGCTGCCTCTCTTGCCCCTCCGGGGGCCAGAAGCTAGTCTCCCGGCCCGTCCAACCTCCAGACATCAATGCGCTACATATCCACACGGGGCGGCGCCCCGACCCTCGGTTTTGACGACGTCCTACTCACCGGACTGGCGCGGGATGGCGGCCTTTATATGCCCGAGACCTGGCCGCGCTTCACGGCGGGGGATTGGCAGAAGCTCGCCGGCCGGCCTTATGCTGAAATCGCCTTCCGCATCCTGCAGCCCTATGTCGGCCGCGCCATCGCCGGCGCCGATCTGCGCCGCATGATCGAGGAATCCTACCGGCAATTCGGCCATCCGGCAGTGGTGCCGCTCAAGCAGGTCGGCGCCAACGACTGGCTGCTGGAGCTTTTCCACGGGCCGACGCTGGCCTTCAAGGATGTCGCCCTGCAGCTCGTTGGCCGGCTGTTCGACCACGTGCTGAAGAAGCGCCGCGCGCGGGTCACCATCGTCGTGGCCACCTCCGGCGACACCGGCTCGGCGGCCATTGAGGCCTGCCGCGACCGCGAGGCGATCGACATCTTCGTCCTGCATCCGCATGGCCGTGTCTCGGACGTCCAGCGCCGGCAGATGACCACCGTGCCCGCTGCCAACGTCCACAATATCGCTCTCCAGGGTACGTTCGACGACTGCCAGGATCTGGTGAAGGCGATGTTCACCGACGCCGCCTTCCGTGACCGGGTGCGGCTCTCGGCGATGAACTCGATCAACTGGGCGCGGGTCGCGCCGCAGATCGTCTACTACGCCGCCGCCGCCCTGCGTCTCGGGGCGCCGGCCCGGCCGGTGGCGTTCTGCGTGCCGACGGGCAATTTCGGCAATATCTTCGCCGGCTACGCGGCGCAGCGCATGGGCCTGCCGATCCAGCGTTTCGTCGTCGGCTCCAACCGCAACGATATCCTCTTCCGGCTGATCGAGAGCGGCACGATGAAGATGGAAGGTGTGGCGCCGACCCTGTCGCCGAGCATGGATATCCAGGTCTCCAGCAATTTCGAGCGGCTTCTCTTCGAGCTCGCCGGGCGCAAGGGCAGGGCCGTCGCCGGCATGATGGAGAGCTTCCGCAAGGATCGACAGCTGAAGCTGCCGCCGTCCCAGCGCGCCAGGCTGAACCGCCTGTTTGCTGCGGCACGGGCCGACGACGCCGAAACCATGGCCATGATCCGCCTGACTCTCGAGGCCACCGGCGAGCTGGTCGATCCGCACACCGCCGTCGGGCTGGTGGCCGCGGCGGCAAGGCGCGGCGATCCCGCCATCCCGATGGTCACGGCCGCCACGGCGCATCCGGCGAAGTTCCCGGACGCGGTGGAGAAGGCCTGCGGGGTCCGGCCGGCCCTGCCGCCGCGTCTCGCCGGCCTCATGGACAAGCCGGAGCGCGTCGCCGTTCTGCCCAACGATCTGGCCGCGGTGCAGGATTTCATCGCCGGGAAGGCCCGCGTCGCGGCATGACGGTCCGCGTCACGACCCTGCCCAACGGCCTGCGCGTGGCGACCGACCGGATGGAGTCGGTCGAGACCGTGTCGGTCGGCGCCTGGATCGGCGTGGGTACGCGCCAGGAGGCGCCGGAGTTCAACGGCGTTGCGCATATGCTGGAGCATATGGCGTTCAAGGGAACTGCCAGCCGCTCTGCTCGTGACATCGCCGAGCAGATAGAGGCGGTGGGCGGCAGCATGAACGCCCATACCAGCCGCGAGCAGACCGCCTATTTCGTCAAGGTGCTGAAGGAGGACCTGCCGCTGGCGGTCGATATGCTCGCCGATATCCTGCTGCGCTCGACCTACGATGCCGGCGAGCTGCAGCGCGAGCGCACGGTGATCCTGCAGGAGCTCGGCCAGGCCGAGGACACGCCGGACGACATCATCTTCGATCACTTCCAGGAAACCGCGTTCCCGCAGCAGGCCCTCGGCCGCCCCGTGCTGGGCAAGGCGGAGATCATCGAGACCCTGCCGCGCGAGGCGCTGGTCGATTTCCGGCTGCGCCACTATGGGGCGCCGGGCATGATCCTGGTCGCGGCCGGCAACGTCGACCATGACTCGTTCGTCGAGCTGGTGCGCCGGGAGTTCGCGGCCCTGGCGCCGGCCGCCGATGCCAGCTACGAGACAGCCCGCTACATCGGCGGTGACTACCGCGACGACCGGGAGCTCGAGCAGGTCCATCTGGTGCTCGGTTTCCCCGGCATGTCCTTCAGCGATCCCGACTACTACGGCAGCATCGTCCTGGCCACCCTGCTGGGCGGCGGCATGTCCTCGCGTCTCTTTCAGGAGATCCGCGAGCAGCGCGGCCTGGCCTACTCGGTCAGCGCCTTTTCCTCGCCGTATCTCGACGGCGGCGTGTTCGCCGTCTATGCCGGCACCGGCGAGAAGGAGACCAGGGACCTCATGACGGTGCTGCTCGAGCAGCTCCGCGGCGTGCGCGACCCCGCACCGGAAGACGAAGTGAAGCGCGCCCGCACCCAGATGAAGGCGGGGTTGCTCATGTCGCTGGAGAGCACCGGCGCCCGCATGGAAGGGCTCGGCTCGCAGCTGCTGATCTACGGGCGTCCGATCCCGGTCGAGGAGATCGTCCGGCGCATCGATGGCGTCACGCCGAACGACGTCGCCCGCGCGGCGCAGCGCATCTTCGGAGGGCGGCCGACGGTCGCGGCCATGGGCCCGCTCGGCGGTCTCGAACCTTACGACAGGTTGCTGGCGAAGCTCGCCTAGGCGCGGCCGACGAAGCCGGAGAGAGAGCTCAGATTCGCGCCGACCACGTTGATCGCGCGTTCCCACTTTTCGTCGAGCTCGCCGGCGAAGACCAGCTCGGGCTTGGCCGGCACGACGAGCCAGCCATTGGTGGCGATCTCGGATTCAAGCTGACCGGGGCCCCAGCCGGAGTAGCCCAGCGCCAGCAGGCTGTGGTTCGGACCTTCGCCCTGGGCGATGGCCTTGAGAATGTCGACGGTCGCGGTGAGTGCAAATCCGTTGCGCACCTTGAGCGTGCCGTCGCGCACGTAGTCATCCGAATGCAGCACGAAGCCGCGGCCGGATTCGACCGGGCCGCCGAAATGCACGCGGATCTGCTCGGTCTTCGGACCTGTCTCGATGCTCAACTGCTCGAGCAGATCCGGGAAGGTGATCGCGTCGAAGAGCTTGTTGACCACCAGGCCCATGGCGCCGTCCGCATTGTGGGCGCACATGTAGATCACCGTACGTTCGAATCGGGCGTCCTCCATCTGTGGCATCGCCACCAGAAGGTGCCCGGTGTAGAACGAGGGAAGCTTGGTAATCATGCTTCACCAATTAGGGACCGCAACGTGTTAAGGCAAGCTTACCACAGCGGCGATTTCGATCACGTCATTGTGCCGTTCGTATGCTTAACGGCCGGCTATAGTTGAACATTCAGGGCGCTTTTGGAGTGCCGCGACATCTTTGCTAAAGGCATGAAACAAAATAGAAATATTTTGCTCATTGCCGCGGTCGCGGTGGCGCTTGCGGTGTTCGCAGGCGCACAGGCGCGGGCCGAGCCCGCAGCCTCGGAGTGGGCGCGCACCGACCAGACTCAAGTGCGACTCGTGGCCGCCGCCAGCGCCACCGGTGGAGCGGAGAATGTCCGCCTTGGGCTGCAGTTCCGCCTGGAGCCGGGCTGGAAAATCTACTGGCGCTCGCCCGGCGATGCCGGGTTTCCGCCGAAGCCGGAATGGACCGGCTCACGCAACCTGCGCGCGGCGGAGTTCCGCTGGCCGGCACCCGAGCGCTTCGAGCTCTTCGGCCTCGACACGTTCGGCTACGGCGGCGAAGTGGTGCTGCCGGTGGAGGCCCGGGTCGAGAGGCCGGGTGCGCCGCTCCACCTGAAACTCGCCCTCGACTATCTGGTCTGCGAGAAGATCTGCATTCCCTACAAGGCAACACTGGCGCTCGATCTTCCTTCCGGCAGCGCCACTCCGAGTCCGCACGCGCATCTCATAGACCGCTTCGTGGCGCGTATCCCCGGCGACGGCACGGGCAGCGGGCTGGCCATCGAGCGCGCGGCCTGGCGCGGCGGCGGAACGCCGGTTCTCGAAGTGACGGCGCGCGCCCTGACCGCCTTTCAGAATCCCGACGTCATCGTCGAGGCCGAGGGACCGGCCGCCAATCTCGGCTTCGGCCGGCCGGAAATCCGCCTGTCGGAGGGCGGCCAGATGGCGCGGCTGCGCATTCCGGTGAAGGGCGCACCGGCGGGGCAGGCGGATCTCGCCGGTCAGCCGGTGACGCTGACGCTGGTCGACGGCGAACGGGCGATGGAGCGCACGCTGGCGCTCGATTCCGGCCTGCCGACCCCGATGGCCGTACCGCGCCGCTTCGCGGCGGCGCTGCTGGTGGCGCTGCTGGGCGGCTTGATCCTGAACCTGATGCCCTGCGTACTGCCCGTGCTCTCGCTGAAGGTGCTGAGCTTCGTCGGCCAGGGCGGTGCTGCGGGACCACGGGTGCGGCGCAATTTCCTGGCCTCCGCAGCAGGCATCGTCGTTTCCTTTGTCGGCCTGGCTCTCGCCCTCATTCTGGCCAAGGGTGCGGGCGCGACGATCGGCTGGGGCGTGCAGTTCCAGCAGCCGGCCTTCCTCGTCGCCATGACACTGCTGATCTCGCTCTTTGCCGCCAATCTCTGGGGCTGGTTCGAGATCCGCCTGCCGCAGGCGCTCAACCATGCCCCCGGCGCTCCGTATCATCAGGAGAGCGCCCGTCAGGCGTTCTTCACCGGCATGCTGGCAACCCTGCTGGCCACGCCCTGCTCGGCGCCCTTCGTGGGAACCGCGGTCGGCTTCGCCCTGTCGCAGGGGCCGATCGAGATCCTGGCGATCTTCGCAGCGCTGGGGATCGGCCTCGCGCTTCCCTATCTCTCGATTGCCGCGTTTCCGCGTGCCGCGACCTGGCTGCCGCGGCCCGGACGCTGGATGATTCGCCTGCGCGCCGTCCTCGGCCTGGCTCTGCTGGCGACGGCGTTGTGGCTGCTGAGCGTGCTGGCGGTGCAGGTCGGCCTGACGGGTGCGGTGGTGCTGGGCGGATTGCTGCTCCTGCTGCTCGCCGGACTATGGGGGCTGCGCCGGGTGAGCGGTCCCGCCCGCCTCGGCGGCCGCGTGGCGCTGGCGGCACTTGCCGGGGCGGCCTTCCTGGTGCCGGGTTCCCTGACCACGGGATCGGCCCCGCCGACGGGAATCGTGGCCTCGGATCTCTGGCGCCCCTTCGATCAGGGAGCGATCGAAACCCTGGTGCGTGGCGGCCGGGTCGTCTTCGTCGACGTCACGGCGGATTGGTGCATCACCTGCCAGGTCAACAAGGCGGTCGTCGTCTCCCGTGGCGACGTGGCTTCGCGGCTGGCCGATGGCAGCGTTGTGCCGATGCGCGCCGACTGGACCCGCCCCAATGACGAGATCGCCGCCTACCTTGCGAGCTTCGGGCGTTATGGCATTCCCTTCAATGTCGTCTACGGGCCGGCGGTGCCGGAGGGCATCCCGCTCCCGGAGGTCCTGACACGCGAGGCCGTGCTGAGCGCTTTCGACAAGGCGAAGGCGCCGGTCACCAGCGACGCTGTCCCACCCAATCGCCGCTTTCCGGGCGGGGGCTAAGCCCCTAGTTTCTGGGGGGTGAAAACCGCGCCCGGGCGGGCTATAGCTTGGGCCTCAAAGGCCGCTGGCGCCGGACGTCCAGATCAGGAAAGGGAGCGACAATGACGATCAAGGTTGGCGACAAGATCCCGTCGGTGAAGATCAAGCACATGACCAAGGACGGGGTGAAGGACATCACCACGGATGAGATTTTCGGCGGCAAGAAGGTGGCGCTGTTCGCGCGGCCCGGCGCGGTCACGCCGACCTGCTCGGCCAAGCACCGGCCCGGCTTCGTACAGAATGCGGGCGCGATCAAGGGCAAGGGCGTGAACACCATCGCCTGCCTCGCGGTCAACGACGCGTTCGTCATGGACGCCTGGGGCAAGAACCAGAATGTCGGCGACAATGTGCTGATGCTGGCCGACGGCAATGCCGAGCTGACCAAGGCGCTGGGGCTGGAGATGGACGGCTCGGGCTATGGCATGGGCACCCGCTCGCGCCGCTACTCGATGCTGGTCGACAGCGGCGTGGTCAAGCAGCTCAACGTCGAGAAGCCCGGTGCCTTCGAGGTGTCGAACGCCGAGACGATGCTGAAGCAGATCTGAGCAGACAGAAGATCAGGAAGGGCGGGGCCGCGGTCCCGCCCTTCTCAATTCAGGGGAGAAGACGATGGCAATCAAGATTGGTGACAGGATACCGGCGGCCAAGGTCCGGCACATGACCAAGGACGGGCCCAAGGAGATCACCACCGACGAGCTGTTCAAGGGCAAGAAGGTCGCGGTGTTCGGCTTGCCGGGGGCCTTCACCCGCACCTGCTCCGGCCAGCACCTGCCGGGCTATGTGCAGAATGCCGAGGCGCTCAAGGCCAAGGGCGTCAGTACCATCGCGTGCATCTCGGTCAACGATGCCTTCGTCATGGACGCCTGGGGCAAGAGCCAGAGCGTGGGCGACAAGGTGATGATGCTGGCGGACGGCAACGCCGAGCTGACCAAGGCCCTGGGCCTGGAGATCGACCGCAGCGATGTCGGTTTCGGCATGCGTTCGCAGCGCTATTCGATGATCGTCGATGACGGCACGGTCAGGCAGCTCAACCTCGAGAAGCCCGGCGCCTTCGAGATCTCCGGCGCCGAGACCCTGCTCAAGCAGCTTTAGGCGTTACCGCCCTCGCGCAGCGTGGCAATCGCCTCGCGCGCCAGGGTGTCGGCCCGCTCGTTCTCCGGATGGCCGGAATGGCCGCGGACCCAGTGCCACGAAACCTCGTGGCGCCCGGCCGCGGCCTCGAGGCGCTGCCAGAGATCG
>SXGU01192718.1_pt1 | contig 10968 bp, 8 predicted proteins | sample 3174531 | NCBI WGS metagenome assembly SXGU01 (sample SAMN11356863, study PRJNA531348) | freshwater metagenome | isolation source: freshwater sample F1-140 | place: China: Fuxian Lake, Yuxi | collected 2017-12-25
ATAGCAGGTTTAATTGGTGTTTTGTTTATTATGAAACCTGGAACAAGTCTTTTTAATGCATACAGTATTTTTCCAATTTTTTTCTGTATAGGGTTTAGTATTGTCGCAATCTCAATTAAAAGATTATCAAAAACTGAACCAGATTATTTAATTGCTTTTTATTTTACTGCTTTATTAATAATTGTTAGCTCGATAGCAATTTTTTTTGAAGAATGGAAAATGCCGAATATTTTAGATTTTTTTTATTTGTTTATGATTGGAATTTGTGGATCGATTGCAAACTTATTTATGACGACAGCTTACAGAAAAGCTGATGCATCTTTAATAACCCCGCTCAAATATTTAAGTGTACTTTCTGCAATTATTTTTGGTTATATAATTTTTTATGAAATTCCATCAGCAACAACTATTATTGGAGCGATAATAATAATCATAAGTTCTTTTGTAATATTTAAACGTGAGCAAATAAGAAATAAGAAGTCTTAATTTGTGATAAAAAAAACTAAACCACCTCATTATTGGTATCAAGCAAAGAAATTTTTATCGAAAAAAGATAAAAAATTGGCAAAAATTATAAATAAATATGATGGATATTTAGTTTCAAGAAACGACCCTTTCTACTCATTATGTAGATCAATAATAGGTCAGCAAATTTCAGTTAAAGCTGCAGATTCAATATGGTTAAAATTTGAAAAAATTATTAAAAATATTAAACCTATAAATTTAATAAAATTATCAAAAGCAAAACTTGCTTCTATTGGTTTATCTCGTCAAAAAATTTTATATTTAAAAATAATAGCAAAAGAATTTTTAAATAAAACATTAGATATAAAAAACTTACAAAAAATGCCAGATGATGAAGCTATCAAGAATCTTGTAAGGATTAAGGGTATAGGAATCTGGACTGCGCAAATGTTTCTTATTTTTAATCTTAATCGATCAAATATTTTTCCATTTTCTGATATCGGTTTGATTAAGGCAATTTCTAAGAATTATAAAAAAGAATATCCTTTAAAGAAGGATGAATTAGATTTTTTTAAAAACAAGTGGCATCCCTATTCAACTGTTGCTACTTGGTATATGTGGAGAAGTATTGATCCTGTACCAGTTGAATATTAAATTCCCTCGATAATCATAAGGTCTTTCATGGTTGTATTTTTAGCAAGAGACCAGGCTTCTTGGTAATCTTTTGATTCATGACATTTATTTGCAATTTCAATATTTTCAAATTCCCAAATTACTGTTCTAATAAAATCATCACCTTCGAAAGTAATATATTTTCTACCTCTCACTAAAGCCTTTCCGCCAAAAGACTCAATTATCTTTTTAGCTCTTTTGGCATATTTTATTATAGCTTCCTGATTATTTATCTTTTTATATTTTGCAATCCAGTATCCTTTTTTCATCTAAAGTTATTTTTTTCTAAATCTTTAATATTAATAAAATTATTGCTTAAATTTGAATTATTATCTTTAATTTCTTTATAAAAATTCCAAGCTAACACGATAATTAAATTATCTTTTTCTTTAAGATAATTTTTGTCTTTTATTGGAACGAGTGCACCAGGAACAAATTTATTATGTTTTAATTTATTATCTTCAATAATAAATTCTATTTCATTCGATATTCCAAAAAAATTAAGCGCTGTAGTTGCTTTTGCAGGCGCTCCAAATCCTATAATTTTTTTTTTTTATTTTTCAATATTTTAATATTATTAATTACGTTCTCTCTTAATTTTTTTATTTTTTCTCCAAAATCTTGATAGGTTTTATAATTTTTAATTCCAAAAGACTCTTCCTCATTTAGTAACATTTTTACATTATTTTCTATTTTATTTTTTTTTCCTTTTTTTATATAAACTCTTAATGACCCTCCATGTGTATTAATTTTTTCAGCTTTAAAAATTGTAAAATTAAATTGATTAAAAAAATTAACTAAAGAAGTCAAAGACCAATAATTATAATGTTCATGATAAATATTATCGAATGTAAGATCTTGTAGTGTATTTAGTAAATATTGTACTTCAATTACTATTATCCCGTTCTGATTTAGCAATTTATACATGCACTCAGTCATTTCCTTTAATTTATCCGAGTGTGCAAATACATTGGACGCTAGAATTAAATCTGCATTGCCTTTGATCTTATTTAAATTTTTCTTTTCAAGAAAACCATTGAATGTTTTAATTTTATTTTTATTTGCAAGTTTTGATAAATTTTTTGCAGGCTCTATACCTAAAATTTTATTAAACCCTTGATCTTTAAATGGTTTTAAAGCTACTCCATCATTACTTCCAATATCAATGATGTAAGAGTTCCTTTGTTTTAACTTAAAATTTTTAATATAATTTTTAGCAGCATCAATAAAATGGTTTCTAAAAGAAGATGATGTTGATGAGGTATAAAGATAATTAGAAAACATTTTTTTAGGATCAACAGAAACTGACAGCTGGCAATTATGGCATTTTGGACAATAGTTCATTTCCAAAGGATATAGTTCGTACTTTTCATTTTTGTTGTTAAGTAAATTATTTGCTAGGGGTTGATATCCAAGAGATACAACTCTTTTTAGATCTGTATTGTTACAAGATCTGCAGTTAAATTTATAACAGCTAAGTAATAAATCTTTTTCTTTCTCATCTACAAAAACATGTTTAATGGTATGTGTAATTCCATAATTTTCATGATTTCTTTCTCCCCTTACTAAATTTAGGAAAGTGGTATCCTTCGAAAAAACCATTGTATGAGCGACATTTGGTTTTATAATCGACGTCTGTCCTTCATTAACAACTTGAGTAATTTTAAGTGAATTGGGCGATAATATATCTTGGAAAACCTCTATAATTTGACCTTTAGTGAATAAACATTTTTGCTCTTGTTGAGGATGATAATGATTAGCTCTTAATGTTCCTTGTTTAGAGCTTATTAGTCCTATTAAATTTATAGGTTCGGTTAATTCATGATTACTAATTTTTCCTCTTGAGTCTATATACTCATTTTCTCCATCTAAAACATATTCTAAATCTTCCCTAAAATTTTGCTTTGACCATTTAAAAATCATTTCTTTAATATTTTCCTCAAGATTATATAAAAATTTAAACCCTGTTTTTAAAATTTTATTATTAGATAGCGAAAACCCTAAATTTGGAATTTCATCATTAGTTTCTTTTAAAATTAGTTTGGGACTATATTTTTTACATATTTCAGCTACTTCTTTCACGGTTACAGTATCCTTTGTAAGGTTAAAGGTTTCAGATGAAATATCTTCTCTTTCTTCCATATTTTTAAAGCATCTAGCAACATCAATAAGAGGAACTAAACTTTTAATCTGTCTCCCAGCCGCGAATAGGCTTATCGTTCCTTCTTGAGAAGCTATCTTAGAAAATAAATTTGCCATTATATTAATGCGAGCTGTATCGGTTGAATAACCATAAACTGACCCAAGTCTTAAAATTACATGTTTTTTCCCCGAGTTTTTAATTTGTTTTTCATTAGCTGCTTTAGAAAAAGAATAAGCAAGCACAGGCTTTAACTCTTCATTTTCAGAAATATTTTTTTTTATCTCTTGAATACCTTCATAAACAACGTGTGTTGATGGAAAGATTAATTTACAATTATCGTTTATAGAATTGAGTATATTTTGAGTTCCCTCTATTGCGACTAATTTAATTTTTTCATCTATAAGTTGATTACTTTCATTTTTTGTTCTTGGAACATCTGTTATTCCTGCAAGATGATGAACAATGTTAGCATCACTACAGTGTTTATTAATTAGTTTTTCATCTAAAATATCTCCACAAATAAATTCAATATTCCATTTTCTAAGTTGATTTACTCTTTCTGAGATGAATCTATTATCTATTACAACAATATTATCTTTCCAACTAAAACCGGAATAAATTTTACATAATTCAGTTCCGATATAACCGAGACCGCCAGTAATAACTATTTTTTTTTTCATAATAATCTCGTAAGTTTTTAAACTATTTTATCAACAAATAAAACTTTTATATTTTCTTAGGTTACTCTTGATGTAAATTGGTAAATTATTAATATTAACTTTAGTTAAAAATATTTTACTGTTCCATTTTTTTTTTAAATTTTTTTGATCAGCGTTGTGGTCATAAATTATATATTTTTTTTTAATCATATCTTTGATTTTTGCATATTTTAACTTATTTAACTCATATTCATCGTGGTGTTCATCGTTTAGGAATTTTGTTTGAAGTTGTTTTGGACTCATTATTTGACTAAAGTGCCATCCACCATCGTTAATAATTTTGATACTTCTATGCTTGTTTGGTTTTAAAATAACATCAAACCTCCACCATGGATATTTTTTAGGTTTAAGATTTCTTAAATAATTTATGTCAACTAAATGTTTTTTTTTACATGCGCGAGATCCATACCATTTTACAGATTTTAGTTCTAAATTAAATTTATAATAAAATAATTTTTGTTTAAAAATTATAAATTTTTCTTTAAATGAATTGAAATTTAAATTTTCAAGATTAGGTATTTCATCGCTATCACTGTAAATTATAATATCATTGTTATCAATAGATTTAATAATTTTTAAAATCTGATTTCTTTGAAATGTAATTCTTTGAATACTATTAAACCTTTTAAAATTTTGGGGCGGATGCTTAATATTACTTGGAGATTTTTTTACTGGTATATATATAATTTTATTTTTAAATTTTGGATAATCATTAATATTAAAATTTAATTTTTTAGAACTTCCGCTATGAGTATAATTTGCTTCAACCACAACGAAACGATGGATAAATTTATTTAATATATTTAAACGTAATTCGAATAATTTTTTCTCGTTAAAAAATGTTATACAATCATAAATCTTCATTAGAATATCTTATCTTTTTAATATAAAATTAAGCATATGAAAATCTACGATTGTTTTACATATTTTGATGAAAAAATACTTTTAAATTTTAGGTTAAACTATTTAAGTAATTATGTAGACAAATTTGTAATATCAGAGGCCAATTATACTCATAGCGGAAGTTCTAAAAAATTAAATTTTAATATTAATGATTATCCAAAATTTAAAAATAAAATTATATATATACCAGTAACAAGGAAACCAGAGGGTCTGCATAAAGTAAATTTAAAGAAAAATAACAATGAGATTAATTCTAAAATAATTTTCAATGGGTATTTGAGAGAAAATTTTCAAAGAAATGAATTGCAAAATGGTCTTACAGACGCCGGTCCAAATGACTGGATAATTATAAGTGATTTAGACGAAATACCTAATTTAGAAGAAATAAATTTAAATAAGGTAAAAAAAAAAATAATTATTTTTGAACAAAAATTCTTGTTTTATAAATTTAATTTATTTTATAAAAATAGAATTTGGTATGGTTCAAAAGCATGCAAAAAAAATTTTTTATTATCGCCCCAGTGGTTAAGAAATGTGAAAAGCAGAAAATATTCAATATTTCGTCCAGATGTTTTTTTTTCAAATAAGAAATATAATAGTATTTATTTTATTAAGAATGGTGGATGGCACTTTACAAACCTTAAAACATCAAAACAAATTTATTATAAGTTTTCAAATTATTTGCACCATAGGGAGTTTGAGCACAGTAATCTTAGCATAAAAGATATTAATAAAATGATAAAAAATAAAATTTCAATATATAACCACGAGGTTGACAAATCTAAAAGTAAGTTTGATGGAAGAATTGAGCTATCAAGATTACCAAATAAGTTTTTACCAAGATTTTTATTAAAAAATTTAAATTCATACAAAGAATGGTTAGCTTAAAAATTTTTTTATGAATTTTATTTATAAAAAAGACGACCTAATAAATTATTTCCTCTCAGGATCAAAATTAAAACCAAAGTGGAGAATTGGAACTGAACATGAAAAATTTTTATTTGATTTAAAAAATAAAAATTCTGTTTCTTATGATGGCGATATTAGTATTTTAAAAATCTTTTCAGAACTCATCAAAAATAATTGGGTACCTGTTAAAGAAGGAAAAAATATTTTAGGATTAATCAAGGATAAAAAAAACATTACCTTAGAACCTGGTTTACAGTTTGAATTATCAGGTGATGCAGTAAAAAATATTCATCAAACTTGTAATGAAATTAATTCTTATCTTAAAGAATTGAAAATTGTTTGCGCTAAATTAGGGATTGGGTTATTAGGAAATGGATTTGCTCCCATTTCTAAATTAAACGACATTTTTAAATCTCCAAAAAAAAGGTATGAAATCATGAGAAGGTATATGCCAAGTGTTGGGAAAAATGGACTTGATATGATGCATAGAACTTGTGCTACTCAAGTTAATTTAGATTATTTAGATGAGACTGATTATAAAAAAAAATCTAAATTAATAGCAGCCATCACTCCTGTGGCTGTTTCTTTATTTTCAAATTCTCCATTTAAAGAAAAAGAATTAAATGGATATTTATCTTACAGAACTCATATTTGGCAGAATACTGATAAAAATAGATCTGGAATCCCTGAATTTTTTTTACAAGAAGAAAATAGTTTTGAACGCTATGTAGATTTTGCACTAAAAGTGCCGATGTATTTTATTATAAAGAATGATGAATACATTGACTGTGCAGGTGAAAGTTTTAATGATTTTATTTCCGGAAAATTAAAAAACTATCCCAATAAAAAACCAACAATTCAAGATTGGGAAAATCATGTATCAACTATCTTTACTGAATTAAGATTAAAAAAATATTTGGAAATTAGATCAGCAGATTCATGTTCGTCTGCGGGTATATGTTCAATTCCTGCGTTTTGGACAGGACTCCTTTATGATGAAAATTCTTTAGATCAGGCTTTAGAATATGTAAAAAACTGGAATTATAAAGATATTTACAATGCATATTTAGAAGTTCCAAAAAAAGGGTTTGATACTGAAATTAAAAGTAAAAAAATATTTGAACATGCTAAAAAATTAATAGACCTTTCAGCTTTGGGATTAAAGAATAGAAAGCAGCTTAACAGTAAAGGAAGGGATGAGAATATTTTCCTTAAAGATATTCATAATTTTATTAAAGATAAAAAATCACCAGCTCAATCTCTTATAGAAAAGTATAATACTCGATGGAAACAGGATATATTTAAGATATTTGATGAAGAAGCATTTTAAGATAGCCATTCAAATGGATCCATTAGAGTCCATTAATATTAAATCAGATAGCACTTATATCTTAGCCTTAGAGGCACAGAAAAGAGGATACTCTCTATTTCATTACTTACCGGGGAATTTGAGCTACGAAAATGGACGATTATCTGCAATAGGCAATAGTTTTAAATTATTTCCGAGTAAAAAAAAATTTTTTAAAAAATCTAAAATTATGAAAATATTTCTTGAAGACTATGATGTTGTTTTAGTTAGGCAAGATCCACCATTTAATATGAGTTATATTACAGCAACCTATCTGCTAGAAATGATTTCTAATAAAACACTCATTTTAAATAATCCAAAGTCAATTAGAGACCACCCAGAAAAATTATCAATGTTGAATTTTAAAAATATTATACCACCAACTATTATTTCTAAAAACATTGAAAAGTGTTTTGATTTCCAAAAAAAATATAAAAAAACAATTATTAAACCACTTTATGGTAATGGCGGCGAGGGAATTTCTAAGTTAGATGGAACAAATACTGCTTTAAGAAAAAAAATTTTAAAGTTAATTAATAAATATAAGCAGCCAATAGTTGTACAAAAATACTTAAATGAAATTGCTGATGGTGATAGAAGAATTATTTTAATAGATGGAGAATATGTAGGTTCAGTTGCAAGAATACCAAAAAAAGGAAGTGTAACTGCCAATTTTCATACAGGTGGGATTGCTAAAAAAGTCGGTTTGATTAGAAGAGACAAAAAGATTTGTAATATTTTAAAACCTTTCTTACAAAAAAAAAAATTATTTTTTGTAGGAATAGATGTGATTGGAAATTATTTAACGGAGATTAATGTAACCTCTCCTACTGGAATCCAAGAAATTAATCGCTTAAATCGAGCAAGACTAGAAAAATTTTTCTGGGACCGAGTTGAAAAAAAACTAAGATAGTATTTTGCAAATTTTAAAAATAAATCCATATCCCATTGCAATTTCTTTAAGATAATCAAACCTTCCACTAGCACCACTGTGGCCAGCGGTCATATTCATATGAAGTAATAATAAATTATTATCTGTTTTATTTTCTCTTAATTTTGCAACCCATTTTGTCATTTCCCAGTAAGTAACTCTTGGGTCAGAAATTCCTCCGGTAATTAACATATGCGGATAGTCTTGTTTTTTTACGTTATCGTAAGGGGAGTAACTTTTTACGTAAAGAAAAGATTTTTTGTCATTCTTAATATCTCCCCATTCTGGAATTTCGGTAACTGTTAAGGGCAAATCTTCATCAAGCATTGTATTGCAAATATCAACGAAAGGCACTTGTGCAATTATTCCAAGAAATAAGTCTGGTCGTTCATTTGCAATAAATCCCATTAATAACCCACCAGCCGAACCTCCTTGAGCAATAATTTTTTTATGAGATGTATATTTTTCTTCGCATAATTTTTCAGCACAACTTATAAAATCTAAAAAAGTGTTTTTTTTGCTTAATAGCTTTCCATTTTCATACCACTCATATCCTTTTTCTTTGCCTCCTCGTATATGAGCAATGGCATAGATAATTCCTCTATCAACTAAACTTAATCGATTAGTAGAAAAACTACTTGGTATAGATATTCCATAGGATCCATATCCATAAAGTAATAAGTAATTATTCGAGTCTAGCTTAATTCCTTTTTTATAAAGCAGCGTAATTGGAATTTTTTCACCATCGTGTGCTGTTGCAAATATTTTTTTGCAAATATAATTATCTTTATTATGACCGGAGGGAATTTCTTGAGTTTTTTTTAGTTCTTGTTTTTTTAATTTACAGTCATAATCAAAAATACTTTTTGGTGTTGTAGGAGATGAATATGTATATCTAAATATATCTGTTTCATATTCATAACCATGATCTAATGAAAGTTGATAAGCTTCTTCATCAAAACTAATTCTATGTTGATGATTATTATTAAGATTTAATATAATTATATTCTCAAAACCTTCTGTTCTTTCCAATCTAATAAGCCAGTTTTTTAACAAAATAAAATCTAAAATTAAGTTAACTTTTTTATACGGGATAAACTCTTCCCACTTCAGAAAAGATTGCTCATGACTTTTCATTATTTTAAAATTTTTTGCGTCATTGATGTTGGTTTGTATTAAAAAAAAATTTTCATGATGTTCTAGATCATACTCAATTTTTTTTTCCCTTTTTTTAAAAAGGGTTGGTATTGTCCCATTTATATTTAGATCGATAAAAAGATATTCCGAGGTTTCGTGATCTGCTGTTCTAATCAAAAGATACTTTTTTGTTGTTGATAAACTGATCGAACAAAAAAACGATGGATCTTTTTCTTCATAAATTAAAAGATCATTTCCTCCATGAGTACCAATTTTGTGCTTAAAAACTTTTGTTGGTCGATGATTTTGATCTAACCCAACGTAGAAAATATACTTATTATCTAAAGACCAAATAATATTTCCAGTTGTTTTATTTATTTCTGAACTTAATATTTCTTTTGTTTCAATATCCTCAATATATGCAGAAAAATATTCAGAGCCATTTGCATCAATATTATAAGCCACATATTTATGATTATGACTATGAGATATTGAGCCTACATTAAAGTATGTATGCATTTTAGATTTTTTTTCACAATCTAAAATAATTTGCTCATAATTATTTGTAATATTTTTTCTATAATAGATCGGATATTCACTATCTTTGTTATATTTATAAGCATAAAAATAATTACCATCTTTTTTTGGAACTGAATTATCTTCATTTTTAATCTTAGATTTTAATTCATGAAAAAGTTTATTTTCTATGTTTTTAATATCTTGAAGTTGATTTTCTTTAAATAAATTTTCTTCATCTAAATATTTTTTAACTTCAGCGTTTAACTTTTTTGGATTTAATATTACTTCTTTCCAATCTTTTTGTTTAATCCAAGAGTAATTATCAATTAATTCATCGTTATGTATTTTTATTATTTTTGAAATTTTATTTAACTTTGGTGCTAATGTGTTCATCTAAATGTGTATTGCTATAATTTTAATTTTATATATGGATATATTGCAATGGTCATCAAAGATTTTTTAGAAGTAATTAGATATTTTTTTATTAAAAATAAATTAATAGGGTTTATTTTATTATTTCCTATAATTCTTATAATTTTATTTTTTACCCTATGAATAAAAAAAAAATAATCATTTTTTCTATAGTTTTCATAGTAATAACATTCATAATTTTTGATTTTTTAAGTTACAGAGTAAACAAAATAGTAAAAAATTTAATAGTGAACCAAGGAAGTCAGACTTTAGGTCAACAAGTATCCGTTGGAAAGATAGATACTAGTATAGTGAGTTCATCTATTAAAATTAGTAATATTGAAATAAAAAATTTAGAGGGCTTTAAGAATAAAAATATTATTCAAATTAAAAATATTAATGCAGATTTTTTATTTACTAGTTTGTTTAAAGACACCATAATTATTAAGAATATAAATATTGAAGGCGCTTCTTTGTATTATGAGGTATTAATTAGTAATAGGGAAGTTAAGGATAATGTAAGCTCATTCAAACCTGTTGCTAAAAGTACGACCATTCCATCAGTCAAAACAACAAATGGCAGTAAAGAACCAGAAACTAGTAACCAATCTAAGAAGAAAAATAGAGATTTTTTAATTAATCAACTAACTATTAATAATTCTATAATAAATGCTTCTTCAGAATTTTTAGATATTAAAAAAGATATTAATCTAGATAAAATGTCATTTAATAATATAGGTACTGGCGAACAGGCAACAAAGTTTAAAGAAGTTCTTCAAATGATTTTTTCAAATGTTTTGTTAAATATTAA
>SXGU01519213.1_pt1 | contig 10968 bp, 8 predicted proteins | sample 3174531 | NCBI WGS metagenome assembly SXGU01 (sample SAMN11356863, study PRJNA531348) | freshwater metagenome | isolation source: freshwater sample F1-140 | place: China: Fuxian Lake, Yuxi | collected 2017-12-25
AAAAAGGTAAGCACCGGAAAGAAAGGGAGAACCAGTATGCCGATCAAGACAGACTCAAGCATGTCTTTCAGATTGCGACTTGAGAACCTTCTTCCTTCAGATCGGAGGGAACCCTTTCCACCAAGGGGCGATTGGTTACCACTTTTCAATTTGAAATGGTTATAGATACTCCAAAGGAGCATTGTGCCAACGCAAAACCCGAGGTACCAATAGAGATAGATCATGGTGTTTTCTCCGCATGCTAGCTGGGAGGGAAAACCGTCATTCCACCGATCCCGTAACCCTCTGGACCACCGTCACCTACGGCGTGTCCGTTTTGGCGACTGCGGACATTTTTAATGACGCCTTTCTCGATCTTCAAAAACAGATCTCGCTCGTAAGTGCTGGCATACCCCATGTGAACATATTCGAGCAACTTGCCTTGCGGAATCCGAATTGATCCCGAGTACCAGTGCGCAAAGACCCGATCGGGGTAATCCGGAAATATCGTGGCGACGGATGCCTCTCCACCGTCTTCCAGCGTTCCGCTTAACTCGATCAAATACAAACGGCCGTCGACAATTTCCCAGGTGCCAACGTAGCCGCGCCACAATGCTGTGCAGTTGTCTGCGAATTTCGGACGATCACCGCCCATGGCGAAGTAATCCCCCAGGGGATTGGTACACATCGAGAGTTGCTGCCCTTCGTAAATAAGCACTTCTGAAAACTGCGCAGTCATGATTTCTCCTCCGTGAATGCCGTGCAGCGATCAAGCAGTGATAGCGTCAGTGCGTAGATACCCGGACGCTTTTCTTCACGCGGCCCTGCAACATTGAGAGAGCCAAAACATCCTGTACGCAGCCACTTCAATACTTTCGCGGCTGCGGCAACTTCACTGCCCTGATCGAGTTGAATAACGAGATAGGGCTTATCCATTTGATCCGCAAAAAGTGCTGTTTGCAGTGTGCCCCCATCCAACGCGCCCAAATTGCAAATCAAAGTGGCATCGCAATCACGTACATTCAGCTTGGTGCGTTGCCGATATCCAGTTGAATCCGTTTCACGCAACTGATACTTCAAGGACAGGGGGCCATCCACTGCGCGCCGGCCCTTCGGGCACCAGCCGCCGTGCGGATAGCCATGTTTGATGGCGAAATCCAAAGCGGCGCGATCCGCTCCAGTCTGACCGCCGGAGACAATGCGCTGGCAGAAACGAAACGGCTCTTGAAATCGGCCGCGACGCGAAGGCAACAGTGCGATTGCACCATCGGCCAGAATTTCTCTACGCTCATCGATGATGCAGTTTGGATCTTCGTAAGGCTTTTCGTAAATGACGCGATACGCATCTCGTACCTCATCCTTGAGGCAGCGCGCCATTTTCAGGCCACGAGCATGGAAGTCGATCCAGTCCCAATGATTGGCATCGAAGGAGTCGGAATAGAACGCAGTCCGGTCGAACTCGATAGCCCAGTCGGCGAACTTTCGCCACAGACTTTCCGACATCGGGAAAGTCGCATCCCAATAGCTGCCATCGCAAAGATTGCCGCCTATACCGGTTTCATCGGGATGATCGGCGAGCCACAGAAACGGTGCATTGCCGTAGTCAACCATTATGGTGAGGACGGGAATGGAGGATGCGTTTTCAATGTTGTTCATACCGATATGATTGCTTATCACTGGCGCAGGAAGTGAGCCTGTGAAAACATTTTACGATCTATGCGACATGGTACTGACACTCTCGCCACAGTGTGAGTTGGCGGTAGCAAAAGTCGACGCCGGCAGGACGGTACCCTGCCATTCAAGGAGCCCCACCGGGGCGGATGGGAGCGAGGCAGGCTGTGGCGGGAACGAGCAACACAGTGCGAGCCGCCGCAGGCCGACCGCTGGGCGGGCGGGGGATCAACACCACCTATCGCGGAGCGCTGACTGATCCCACGCGCAGCGCCGAATGGCGAAGTTGGGACGGCCGGGGGCGCAAGACATAACAGACCATTACCCGAACCCGCAGGGCGCGCAAGCGGTCGGGCCACAAAGCGAAGCCTGCGAAGCGACTGGCCCGACTTTGGGTAATGCGCTGTTATGTTCAATCGCCTGCGATTTACCCCCGGACGGCCTGGGTGCAATCGAGCACAGCGAGCAATCCGGTCTTGAGGTAGCCGACGGAGCCGCGAGCGCAGCTGGCGGTGCAGACGGCGGGCAGCACGTGACCAAGCAAGCCAAGGGCAAAAGTCGGCGCTGGCGGGACGGCGGCAGCAGGAAGACAAAGCCGTGACGCGGCCTTATCGCGTGACGGCGTGGATCAGCACGCGACAGGGTAGCCGCCGGCAAGCCGCAAGCTGGCGAGCCGGTTTCTCGGCTGGCCGGCGCAGTGGTGCAGCGGTGGCGGTGCGGTAGGGAACATCGGTAGAGGAGCGCACAAAGCCAGGGCGCGGCCTTATGCGCGCTGGCGTGGTTCAGTCCGTGACGCGGTAGCCCGGCAGGCGGCTTGCAGCGCACTGATGACCCCACCACGCGCCAGGAGCAAGCCGCATGACGGGCGGTCGGAGGATGATGTGGAATTCGTGTGCTACGTCAGTTCGGGAACTGACAGACTGGACGCAATGGCATTTCGGTAGTGATCCCGGCGCAACATGCGGCTAGTTCGTGAAACGTCGTGAAACAACTATCCATTGACGGATATAACTGCCGACGGCCATAATTCGCTCGCTGAGCTTTAACAAACCATCTTCGGTCTGTCCAATAACCGATTTGCTCGCAACGAAAATCAAAAAATGCCCACACTCTTTGAACTAACGGCTTCAACGACCGCGATGATCGAGTCGGGAAAGCGCGTCGCCGAAATCGCACGCAAGTCCGAGTCTGAGGACGTCGATACAAACGACGGAATCCGCTCGGCACAGGAGTTGATTGACCGTGCGGTCAAGGGTGATTCAATCGCGTTTGACTACGACCGATTGATCCACGAAGCCGGAAGTTATGAGTAGCCAGGTTCAGGAACACGCTGAACTGACGCCGGACGTAATCGAGACATACCATCAAAGGTATGTTCGTGTTGTTGGTGAAATCGTCAGCAAGGCCAATCCGCCCCTAAATCCCAAACTGGTCAGCCTGTCCGAACGCGCAGTCGGCCAAGCCCTGGCCGAAGCGAACAAAGACATTAAAGCGATGCAACATCGCCGCCAGTTCAAGCACGGCATTAGCGCCTCGAAGATTGCTGGGATCGTCACCTTTCGCTTGGTTCGCTGGACACCGGTGCAACTACACGCACCACAAAGCGAAGACGAGAATGCCCTGAAAATCAACTTCATGGCGGCCTTCGCCTTCGCCCTCAAGCATATTCTTAATGTGGATTTGAAGAATTTCCCGACCAAGGTAACGCGCGAGTTCCAATACAACATTGCTCGCCGCCACACCAACCAGGAAACACTCGGTTTAGCCTATGAGATGCTTGAATATCACATGAAAAAAAATGGTGCATAAGCCGTCAATTTAAGTCAAACGAATACAAGTAGGATGTGACTGTGAGCGGTATGTATCGTTTCAGACATGTTTCACAGGGTTCTATTTCTCGGATGTTTCAATCAGTTGTCCGTTATGCAGTGTGGGCATGACTTATAGACTCTCGTACCATAATAGGTTGAGCAGACTTCACACTGAATGTAATGCGCCCCCCAAAGATATCTTGCATTGGATTCGATAATATTTACCGAGGAAGGAGTTTCTTCCTTCGAGGATTTTTCCTCTGTTGAAGTGTTGGCTATATCCGCCAACCCAGCAAAGCCCATTGGATTATTCTGACTCAAAGCAACAACTCCTTGGATGAGGACACCTGATGCAAATCGAAAATTACGAATGTCACAATTCGCTACGTCGTTTCGATGAAACATTACCTGAACCACGCTGCATCCGAATTGTGCTGCGATATGCCGTATCAGTCACGAAGTCTCGCACAGGCGTCACGCTGACGCTGTCATTGTTACCGATTGCAAGGAAGTAGCTGCCGGGGCAAAGGTGGTCGAAACCGACACTCCCTCCCCAACTTTCTGTTGCGCTTACTACAGCAGATCTGCCTGGATAACCGAACCGAAGTTCAACCGTTACCCCCTCGCCAAATGTTTCAAGAGCAATGTCAAATGTGATGTTGCAAGTCCAATCCGGCGTTGGAAGAGCGATTCCTTGTCTTGCTGGTGGTATTGTGGCAGCGGGGGGAGAATAGACAGGAGGTGCCGGAAGACTCGTGGCAGGAAGCGTGGCAGCCGGTTTTGGCAATGAACCCAAAGCATCGGCTGCGAATCCTCCGAATTTCAAAGCTGAATTTGCAGCCTCGATGTCGGCCTCGACGCCAATACCCATTGAAAATGTATAACGAATATCGCCGACCCAAAAATCCAGTTGGTCAGGTGCACGCAGTTCACCCTTAGTAATTCGCCCTTTGATGCCACCATGTAGCTCAATCGATTCACCACCAAGGTCTTGTCTTGTAGATTTTTGCGCGGCAATCAGGCCCAGCATGCAGTACATGCCGCGACAGTCTGGTTCCGATGCGACTGGAATCTTGTAGAAATCGCTTCCCGTGTGAATTGAAAACTCGCTATTGTTTGGTACAAACAGATCGACTCGTTTCCCCTCGATCTGCGGAACGGATATCGTGATCGGAAGGAACAAAGGAATATTGACGTCAGCAAGGTTGCCCATGAAGGGTTTGATGAAGTCGGCAACCGTCATTGAGTAATGATTAGCTAGCGCCTGGCCTGCTGTAGATCGGACGACCGGATTTTTATCTTCGCGAAAAATCGTAATCATCCCTTGCCGTGTCGCTTTAGGCGACTTGGTGAAACGAAAGCCCAACTCAAAAGCGTTCAGGGCTTTCGCACTAGACCATGTGACCGCAAGCACCTTTGCTAGCCCTATCCAGGCTGATGAACGTCTGGGGTTGAGTGCCAGTGAAACGTAGTACGCCTTCGTGGCCGCCGGGTAATCTGCGATGGCGTAGAGCGAAAAGCCGAGGTTGTCCGCAATTTCCTGGTCATATGGATTGAGTTTCAAGGCTGCAAAAAAATGCTTAGCCGCCTCTGAATCGCTACCAGCCTTAGACGCTTTCAGCCCGAGATTGTTTTGGACTCTCGATTCCTTAGCGGCTGCTTTGTCGAGACCTAATTTCGGTTTTCTGGCCTTATCAATGGCCGCTGCAGTTGCCTCAATAGCTTTCGGGTCGTTACCTTGAGTGGTAAGCATCGAATCGACCGTTAATGCAGCATGGACATCAATATCAGGAACGGGAATACCTGCAGCATTATTCGATTTAGGTGCTGGCTCAAGAGTTCTAGCTAAACGGAAACCACTACCGTTCATGCGATTTCCCCAAGGGACTCGGTAGCGAAGAGCGGCACGTAAACTTCCAGCGTCATCACGCCACGACCCACCACGCATCACGCGGGCCGTGCAGCCAGTGCCAGTGCGGTCGTAACAACCATCCGTCCATTCCCATACGTTACCTGCCATATCGTATAGCCCAAATGCATTACGAGCCTTTGTGCCAACTTGATGTGTTGTATCACCGCTGTTACCGCTGTACCAAGCAATGCGTTCGATTTTGTTGTCTCCGCAACTGGTGTGTTGCCCTTCGGCGCGACAAGCGTACTCCCACTCTGCTTCGCTTGGTAAGCGGTAGTGCTTACCAGTCATGTTGTTAAGCTTTCTGATGAATTCCTGAACTTCGTTCCAATCCGTCTGCTCAACGGGGCAGTTAGCGCCACAACGACTGTATTTGCTTGGATTGTTGCCCATCACTGCATACCACTGGCCTTGTGTAACCTCGGTTTTTCCGAGTGCGAAAGCATTAATGCTAACGAGCCGAAGTGGCCCTTCGTCGCTATGGCGTCCCTTCTCGCTTGCATGGCTTCCCATTGTGAACTGCCCTTCCGGTATAGCCACCATGTCCGGGCAGGTTGCGCAGTCATTGAAAGCCTCGCCAGGGCGAAGATTTGCTTCGCGTAAAGTTTGTGGCGCTGGTGGTTGTTCAGAGATAGGAACTTCCTTCTTCTCGCCATTCCGCTGTTTCAGCACATCACCTGAAGTCGATGCTGCGATTACAAAAACGATGAATAGAGCAATACTGCCCCCCATCACCCAGACGAAGGGCAACCAATTGGTTTCACTGCTCTCTGGTGATGGTCGCGATGGTGGAGAAAGAGTTTCCGTGCTCTGAGATGGCGGAGCCTGAACGGCTGGCTTCGGCGCTTGTGCGGTCGCACCCCCCGCTTTTGATATTGACTCAGTCTGTTGTGGCGTTGAAGGAACCTCGGCGGAAATATCCGAGACCAGATCGCCAAAACCACCGAAGCCTTTCTTCTGTTCCGTCATCGCAACTTGCGCATCATTGACGCCGCTACCGCGAAAACATCCAGACAATCAAGGCAACCGAAATCACGATATGCCATATGTCAATTGTTCGCAGAGGTGCCTTTCCCAAGAAACTGTACCCATAACCTGTTGAAGTCACCCGATACCGCGCAATAGGGAAGATCGGAATTGCCAAAAAGACAAAATAGTACGTAGACAGGTACGACCCTGATTCGGGGTCTTGGTCTGTACTCCCGTACAGAGTAAATCCGCAGCCATTGACGGTATACAACGATGGCGCTGAGCTTACCGGCTCAAGACCCGCCAGGCGTCGCTCGTTGTTTCTGGCAGTCGCCAGATTGGTCTTGATCTGCTCTTGCAGTTTGTTGTCAGCAACAAGCTCAAGCGCACGCTCCAGCAGATCTACGCAAGGAGACCACTTTGAGGACTCATTGCCATATTGAATTGCACAATGCATTACAGTCCCAGCAAGGATGTTGCGCGCCTCAAGCGCCAGTCGCGAATCGGCTTTGCGCTGAATTTCCTCGATGAGCGTCTTGCCTTCGCGAAGCGCACGATGCCCTTCGTGTGCTGCCTGCACTGGGCTCTTATCGACAATCTTGCAAACACCATCGCAAAATTCCCGTATTGGATCGAGCAGTTTCACCTGTGCTCGTTTTTTGGAAATGTCATCCAGAGCATCCGCGTCCTGGTCAAGTTGTTCGGCCACGGTCGGCAGTTCGGCAAACAACTCTTGGAGTGTCTTGGTCAGGCGCGTTGCAACATCGAGCATGTCGTTTTTTCTGAATAGGTCAACCGCAAGGCTTCGCACGGACCAGGCCACGTCATGGCTAAGATCATGGTCTCTGCCTTGTGCCTTCATGCTCAGCTGAATCGGTTGAGCAATGGCATCCCATTTGCGAATGATCTGGTCCAGCTTTTCGACCAGCGGACGAGTAGATGCCTCTCCTGTGCTGGCTGACTGCCGAATTCTCTCGATGAGACTGTTGATGTTCTCGGCTTCGGGCTGAAGGTAACGATTGGCCTCGGCCTCATACCGATCCACCAATTCGTGGATCAATGACGGTGCATGGTCTTCACCCTGCATCGTGGTTTGCTCGATAACTTCCGTCACCACTTCCACCAGTTTCATCGACTCCAGCCCATCGAGCGCCGACTTGATGGTATCTGAATAGTAGCGTCGCCTTTCACGAAGCTCATCCTCGATCTGATCAACCTTTGCCAAAGGGAAGCCGGATATTGCTCGATCCTCATTGATTTCTCGCAATACGTCGTTCGGATTGATGTCCTCGTCGGCGTAGGCGAAACCAACGATCCACTCACACCAGAGATCGGTATCAGTACGGGGATCGAGAAGTCCGAAAGCCGCAGCGAACAGGTTGGCGTGGGCCAATGACGGAACGGATACTTCTCCACGAACAAGATCAATGTGCGTTTGCAACGATTCCACCAAGGTTGCGGTTCGCTTGGGCGAAACACCCGGCAACCATGCCATTTCGGCCGCCAAACGCGTGTGTAGTGTTTTCAGGTCGCTATGCGCTTTGGTGCAGATGTCGCTTTCTAAAACGAGGCACTTTTCGTCGGCCAGTGCAATAAGTTTTGCCTTGCTGTCACGGGTCGTTGCGCCAAGCAGGAAAAACGGTGACTTATGAAGTGCGCTTGGCGTTTGCACGCTGATGCTCTTCTTCACAGAAAGGGGGCGGCCACCCGTCACAATCGTTTCATCATCAAAGAGACCTGCCTGCTGAATCTTTGTGGCAGTGGCTGCCTTCCGATACATCGAAACGGCTTTGTACTCGACCAGGAGATTGATGTCCGCAAGAAATTCATCCCCGAAATCGCTGTTCATTTCCTCTTCGAGGATCAACATTGCATCGACAGATGCAGAAAACCTGGCACCCACGGCGCGGCATGCTTTGTACCGTATGAATTCAACAAACTCATCACCAAAGTCTTCGGCCAGCATCTCTGCGGCCTTGTCGACCTTGGTGACATTGTTGCCCTGTAATTCCCGAATTTGGTATTGAACAACTTTGACGATGTGATCGACACACTCATCCCCAAAGTCTTCAACCAGTATCGAAATGGCTTTTTCAGCGGCCTTGGGGTCAATTGTTTTCATGGCAACAACAGAAGTTTCCGGGCTTCAAACAAAACCGATCTTTCGATGGGTTTCATCATCTGCATTGCGTGATGGGGTTGCGCTCATCGCTCGCAACAGGCTCTCCTGATCCAGCTTATCCTTTCCCTCGCGCGCAGCGAGGCGAGCGCCCTCGCGAATGGCGAACGAAACGTCCGATAGGGGCCGTCCCGTCAAGTGTTTGGCAAGGGCAGCGGCATCGACGTCTGGTTCGCAGGGTAATTCTGAAACCAGCTTTTCCAGCAACGACCTGACCTCCATTTCGGAAGCCATATCCACCTTAATGACATGATCGAAGCGCCCACGGCGCAAAATCGCGGGGTCGATCATTTCGATGCGGTTGGTCATTGCCACGATCAGCACGTGATTTTTGATGGCTTCAGGAATGCGGCGCAGAAACTCCGCAACCTCTTCCACGCGGTGGTGACTCGATCCTGCACCGGACTGGCGATCAGCGAGATAAGCCTCCATTTCATCGATAACGAGCACCGATGGTGCGTTTTGCATGGCCTTGTCGAAAACCTCGGCAACCTTCTTGCTCGTGTCATGAATGAAGGGGCTGGCAACGCTGGATGCTTCGATCTGGAAACTGGGCCATCCGAGGTAATCAACCAAGCGCTCCACTGCGAAGGTCTTGCCGCATCCTGGCGGCCCGTGAAGAATTATGGCAGACGGGAACTCGATTCCCAGCGCTTTATAGCGGGCCTCATTCTCGATAATATCGACAATGTGCTCGTTGATGAACTGTTCCAACTCCGGCCTGCCGGCCAGAGAAAAACCCTTTGCCGGTTGTGAGATCTCTTGAGCATCTGCTGCGGGCTCTACCTTCTTTCCGGCTATCGGTGACTGATCTGTCAATGCGACAGCAGCAGGCGGTCTCGGCCCAATGATTTTTTCATTGACCTGAAAACCGCCTTTAACTACCACGTCGCGCAAGTGAGTGGCACCCAGCCAACTGGTCAGTGTGCGCAGGCGGCGGAATGCATTTACCGAAACCGGCACTCCCCCCGTAAGCCACGCCCCAAACACGACATCATCGTCAATGCGGGCCGACAAACTATAGGTTGGCAGTAGTCGAGACACTTTCTCCAGAAAAATGGCGTCGTGAATGGGCGTTATCGCGTCAATGTCACGGGTGCCCTTGAGCGCGCACGCGAAAGATAATGCTTCATTTTTGCTTTCCGGGGCATTGCATTCATCGACTGGAGCCAGGACGTAGTCAATACCGGAGGCAACTTCGCAATACTCTTCCCCACCAAACGAGAATGGCTGGAGCATGCTTGAATCCATCAAGCCACTATTTATCCACCGTGTCGCCAGCGCCGACTTTGTGACCAGAATCCTGCCGCCTCCCTGAGCCTCGTAAATCTGCCAGTCCGCCCCCTCATGCAATGCGAGGCGCGCACGTTCGCCATCAGGCGTGCAAAAACCAATCGGCAACCAGGCGTCGAGAGGCATGATCAACCGCGCGTAATGTTGGCCGGGGCAAGCATGTCGTCATCGCCACCCGAGGAAATACGAATCGAATAGAGCTGCCCAACAACACCGCGCAGTTTCTCGATATCGTCGGCTTTGATGGCTTCTTTCCCGGTAACGACCAATTCGGCATGTTGCTTTCTGTTGGCGAACTGCCAGGGTTCCTCTGACAGTTGCTTGAAAACGTCCAGCACAAAGAAATCTTGACGCCACAGGATTTGCCAGTTGCGCCCGCGCAATTCTTCGATGTGGTTCTGGAAATCCCCACCATTACTGTCGATGGCGCGCTGCGCAGTACGTGCCAGATTGTCAAAGGCCGTTGCCTCGGTTGGCCGCGCATGTTGGCGAACAACCCGGTTGAAGAAGTCGATGCAGGAATCCAGGTCCATTTGCCGAATGGGCTTCATATTCGACTTGCGTACATCCGCCAATAGTTTCTTGGCATCCTGCACATTTTCCATTGCCTGCTTGGCTTTCTCGGGATCGGTTTCGCCCGCTTGCACGGAGGCAGCCTGTTCAAGCTTTTGGCGCGCCTGCTCCAGCTTGGGGTCGCTGACCTTGCTTGCTACCCCATCAACCTTGTCACGAACAATTGCCACTTCGTCCGCAATCTGTCTCGATGAGGCGGACAAATCAGGTTCATAACCTGCTCGCGAGTAAAAATTACGGCTCTCAAACTGGCTGGTAATGTCAGAAACGGTGACTGACAGGCGGAGTTGGCCAGAGTCAAGAATTTCGTAATTACATTCCAATTTGCCACCTTGAGGGATTACGCCTTCGTCAAAATCGGAACCCTTGATGCAGAATAGGCCGATGGCTCGATTTTCCCTGACCTGGTCGGTGATTTCGCCTTCACGCACAATAAAGTTGAGGGAATTCGATGATTGTGCGCGCAGCGACTCTCCCGCCTTGAACGTTGCAGTCCCCTTGACAGGAAGGCGGTCCTGTTTTTTGACCAGATAAACCAGTTCCGGCCGTCCCTTTTCCGTGACTTCGATTCCGATGGATGA
>SXGU01148212.1_pt1 | contig 10967 bp, 11 predicted proteins | sample 3174531 | NCBI WGS metagenome assembly SXGU01 (sample SAMN11356863, study PRJNA531348) | freshwater metagenome | isolation source: freshwater sample F1-140 | place: China: Fuxian Lake, Yuxi | collected 2017-12-25
AAATTCAGCTAAAATACGGAAAAGATGAAGCTTTGCGCGATTTGGCACAGAGAATTATCTTGGCGCAGGAAGAAGAAATCGCCTTCATGCAAAGCTGGTTGCGTGGTCGTGACAGTGCTTATAAGTCTGCGAATGCAAAAACTGCAACTTCCACGGTTGAGTTTGAAAAAATTATGGCGGATATGCATAAAAACATGACCATAAAATATTCTGGCAATTCGGATGTTGATTTCGCTCGCGGAATGATACCACACCATCAAGGCGCGATTGATATGGCTTGGGTGTTGAAGCGCGAAGGTTCTGCGCCAGAGTTGCGGGCAATGTTGGATGATATTATCCGCAGCCAAAGTCAGGAAATTGACATGATGAAGGAATGGTTGGAAAATAACAAAAAATGACAAATCACACGACAAAAGTTTTTATCATAGGCAGCGGCGCGGCTGGCTGCACGGCGGCTATATATGCGGCTCGGGCTAGTTTGAACCCTATCATGGTGCATGGGATGCAAGCTGGCGGGCAGCTCACCATCACCACTGATGTGGAAAATTTCCCCGGTTTTGAGCATGCGGTTAAAGGGCCGTGGCTCATGGAGCAGATGGAAAAACAAGCGGCAAATGTCGGCACGAACATTATTCACGACAGTATTATGTCGGTGGATTTTTCAAAACGACCTTTTGTTTCAGTCGGCGAATCTGGCGATACCTACACCAGCGATGCTGTGGTTATCGCTACTGGCGCGAGTGCGCGGTGGCTTGGTATTCCTAGCGAGCAAAAATTCTCTGGATTTGGCGTTTCTGCTTGCGCGACCTGCGATGGATTTTTCTATAAAAACAAGCGCGTTGTGGTGATTGGTGGCGGCAATAGCGCGGTGGAGGAGGCTTTGTACCTTGCGGGTATTGCCTCTAAAGTTACGCTTATCCATCGCCGCGATAGTCTGCGTGCTGAAAAAATTGGTCAGGAACGCTTGTTTGCTCATCCAAAAGTTTCGGTGATTTGGGATAGCGCGGTGGAAGAATTTGTGGGAACGGAAAACCCTAATTCGCTGACGGCGGTTCGCCTTAAAAACCTAAAAACTGGTGCGATTTCGGAAGTTGAAACTGACGGCGCGTTCGTGGCGATTGGGCATACTCCGAATACCGAGCTGTTCAAAGGCATTATTACCTTGGATAGTGACGGTTATATCGTAACCGAAAAAGGCAGCACCAAGACTAATATCGCTGGGGTTTTTGCCGCTGGCGATGTTCAGGATAAAATCTTCCGCCAAGCCGTAACCGCAGCAGGGACAGGCTGCATGGCAGCATTAGAAGCCGAAAGATTCCTCAGCGGGCATTAACTTGCTAACGATGGTTAGCAGGTCTTTGTTGGTGTTTTTGTCGGCTGGTTTATCGATGGTCTTTGCGGCGTTTGCGGTTTCGACATTTGAGGTTGGCTCATAGGAAATTCTGACTATTTGCCCAACGATATATTCGTTTTTTTCCTTGATGGAAATTGTTTGTGGGTTGCTCATTTTTGTGGTGGTGTCGGAAGATATTACAGAAAGCAGTCGTTTGTCATTATCTTCGGGAGTTTCTGTCGCTACAGCGGAAAATTTATTATAGGTGAGTAAAAGTGAAGTTAAAATAGCCAGCCCAACAGACGAAAAAAGCAAAATCTTTTTGTTGGATAAAATAAAAGAAAAGCTTCCTGTGCCAATTCCATCATCATTTTCCATAAATGGCAAACGATGGATTTTTGGTCGAGAAGCAAAATCATCTGTGGTAGCTTGTTCGCTCATGAAGAGAATTTATACACCAGCTTGCATTAATATGCAAACATCTTTAATATAGTCTTCCTACTTTGCTTTTATACAGCGTCAGGCTTCGGCTCATGTACAAAAGCGTACACTTCGCCTATCCTTCCTTGTATAAAAATAAATTAGTTTGACTATAGCAACACATGACATCACAAAACGACAAGCTTTTGAAGCTATTAGAACTGGCAAAATCGCAGGGTGCGCAAGCGGCGGACGGCGTATTGGTGGAAAACACCGATATTAATATCTCACAGCGTATGGGAAAGCCAGAAGCCATTGAGAGATCAGAAAATTCCAGTGTAGGACTTCGGGTTTTTGTCGGTGGTTCGCAGGCAAGCGTTTCTAGTAGTGACATGGGTGCGGAGGCACTTAATGAAATGGTCGAACGGGCTGTGGCGATGGCGCGTCTTGCACCGCCCGATACCGATATCCAGCTGGCAACCGCAGATATTTTCCCAAAAATCATTCCAGAATTAGATTTACTGGATGAGGCAGAACCAACGCCAACTTGGCTATTGGAGCAATGCAAAATAGCTGAGGACACGGCTCGAAGCGTGAAAGGCATCACCAATTCGGAAGGCGCAGATGCTGGCTATAGCCGTAGTCGCGTTTGCCTTGCGACCTCCAATGGTTTCGTTGCGGGGTACGATAGTAGTTTTTTCAGCGTTTCCGCGTCGGTTTTGGCAGGCGAGGGGACGAGCATGGAACGCGATTATGATTTTTCATCGGCGCGGCATATGGCGGATTTGCGGGACGCAGAAGAAATTGGCTTGAGCGCGGCTAACCGCGCCATAAAGCGGCTAAATCCGCGCAAGGTGAGCAGTTGTAGCGTGCCTGTAGTGTTTGACCCAAGAGTGAGCAAAAGTTTGTTGTCTATCCTTACGGGTAGTATTTCTGGAAGCAGTATCGCTCGCGGCGCGAGTTTCCTAAAAGACGAAATGGGAAAGGCAGTTTTTGCTAGTGGAATTTCTATAATTGATGACCCGCATATTTTGCGTGGCTTTGCCTCCAAACCCTTCGATATGGAGGGGGTAGCGAATAAAAAAACCGCATTGGTTATGGACGGAGTTCTACAAACTTGGTTGCTAGATATTCGCACGGCAAACAAGCTGGGGCTTAAAACCACGGGGCATGCCAGCCGTGGAATTTCTTCGCCGCCATCACCATCTTCTAGCAACTCATATATGGAAGCTGGTAAATTATCGCCAAAAGAGCTAATGTCCGATATAAAAAGCGGTCTATACCTAACCGAAACTTTTGGCATGGGCATAAACACCGTAACTGGCGATTACAGCCAAGGGGCGGCGGGTTTTTGGATTGAAAATGGCGAAATCGCCTACCCCGTTTCTGAAATCACCATTGCGGGTAATCTGCGCGATATGTTCAAAAACTTGCATCCTGCAAATGACCTATCGTTTCGTTATTCCACCAACGCCCCCACCATTCGCGTGGAAAACATGACGGTTGCTGGCACATGACCATCATCAATAACACAAGCCATACAGGCAAAGAAATCGTAAGGCGGTTGCTACGCGAGCAGGTTTTGCGCTATCGCGGCAAGCTGATTTTTGCGATTTTTTGTATGGTGGTGGTGGCGAGCTGCACCGCGCTGAATGCGTGGATGATACAGCCTGCGCTTGATAGTATCTTCATCAAAAAAGACCGCGATATGCTTATGTTGATACCGCTGGCGGTGTTTATTGTGGCGATAATCGGTGCGGCGGCGAATTATGGCAATTCAATCTCTATGCGCTTTGTTGGGCAGCGCATCGTGGCGGATATGCAAGCGCGGTTGTTTGAGCATCTGATGAAAAGTGATATTGGGCTGTTTCACCAACAATCGTCAGGGCGGCTGATTTCGCGCTTTACCAACGATATTAATTTACTCCGTACCGCTTTTTCCAATGTGCTGACGGCTCTTGCCAAGGAGTCGCTATCCATGGTGTTTTTGCTGGGAATTATGATTTATCAAAACCCGAATCTCGCCGCGCTGTCGCTCGCGGCTTTTCCCACGGCGATTTACCCGATCATTCGCCTTGGCAAGCGGCTTCGCAAAATATCCGATAAAACGCAGGAAGAGCTTGGCAATTTCACCAATGCGCTGGACGAGATTTTTCAAGGTGTTCGCACTGTAAAATCCTATAATCGAGAAGGGTTTGAGGTCGGTCGTGCACGCGGCATAATAGAAAATCTATTCCGCTTATATTATAAATCATCGCGCACGCAGTCCGCCTCCACTCCGTTGATGGAGGTGTTAAGCGGTTTTTCCATCGCGCTGGTGATTTGGTATGGTGGAAGCCAAGTTTTGGACGGAGAAATTACCACGGGCGCATTTTTCTCGTTCATCACTGCTTTTCTGATGGCGTATAAACCTGTTCGCGCCATGTCGGGCTTAAACGGTGTGTTACAGGAGGGGATTGCCGCCGCCAGCCGCTTGTTTAATGTTCTGGATACGCCGCCGAAAATTGTGGATAGCGCGGATGCTAAACCGCTTACGGTGGCAAGTGGCAGCATAAAATTTGACAAGGTGTTTTTTGAATATTCGGGCGGTGCTAGCGCGGTTAGTGGCGTGAGCTTGGAAATTCCCGCTGGAAAAAAAGCCGCACTGGTTGGGCTGTCAGGTGGTGGAAAATCTACACTTATGAATTTGCTGCTGCGTTTTTACGATGTACAAGGCGGCAGTATCAGCATCGACGGACAGGATATTCGCGGCGTTACCATGCACAGCTTGCGGGATGCGATGGCGTTTGTGCCGCAAGAATCCATGCTTTTTGACGATACCATCCGCGCTAATATCGCTTATGGGCGCGAAGGTGCGAGTTTGGATGACATAATCGCGGCGGCGAGCAGTGCGGCGGCGGATGAGTTTATTCGCGGGCTTCCCGAAGGTTATGACACGATGATTGGTTCGCATGGCGTTCGCCTGTCGGGTGGACAGCGGCAGCGCATAGCCATCGCCCGCGCCATCCTCAAAAACGCTCCGATTTTGCTGCTTGATGAGGCGACTAGCTCGCTGGATAATGAATCTGAGCGCAGTATAGAAGCCGCCCTTTCCAAGCTGATGCAAGGACGCACCAGCCTTGTCATCGCCCACCGCCTTAGCACCATTATCAACGCCGATATTATTTTTGTGGTAGAGGCAGGGCGCATCATTGAAAGCGGTAGCCACCAACAGCTTATGGCAAGCAAGGGTAAATACTACCAGCTTTATAGCAATAATAAATTTGATGATTCAGAAGGTTGAAAATAGCAATGCTAAAAACGCGGATTATACCTTGTTTAGATGTCAAAGATGGGCGGGTGGTCAAAGGCGTGAATTTCGTCGGGCTAACCGATGCTGGCGACCCAGTGGAGCAGGCAAAGATTTATGACGCGCAAGGGGCGGATGAGCTGTGTTTCCTTGACATAACTGCCAGCAGTGACAATCGGGGAATATTATACGGCATGATTTCGCGGGTGGCAGAGGCTTGCTTTATGCCGCTAACCGTTGGTGGCGGTGTACGAACGCTTGATGATATTCGTAATTTATTATTGGCTGGCGCAGATAAGGTTTCTATCAATACCGAAGCGGTAAAACGCCCAGAATTTGTGGCAGAAGCGGCGGCAAAATTCGGCTCGCAGTGTATTGTAGTGGCGATTGATGCGAAGCGTGTAGATGGCGGCAATTTTGAGGTTTTTACCCATGGTGGGCGCAATGCTACAGGGCTTGACGCAGTAGGTTGGGCGCAAAAAATGGTGGCACTCGGCGCAGGCGAAATTTTACTAACCAGCATGGACAGGGACGGTACAAAACAAGGGGTGAATATTCCCCTTACGCGGGCGGTTTCCGAAGCGGTTAGCGTTCCTGTTATTGCCTCTGGCGGCATCGGAACGCTGGAGCATTTTTCCGAAGCGGTGAGGGAAGGTAAGGCGGACGCGGTGCTTGCTGCCTCGGTTTTCCATTTCGGAACATTCAGCATCGGGCAAGTAAAAAAATCTATGCAAGAGAATGGAATTTCTATAAGGATGTAACAAATCCACATGTGGGATTTGTTTTTGGAAAGATAATTCATGAGAAGCAATGAAGTATTAGAGCGGCTATACGAAGTTATTGTGGACAGGCGCAAGTCTGACCCTGAGGTTTCGTATATTGCGAAAAGGCTGAAACAAGGCACACATAAAATCGCGCAAAAACTTGGTGAAGAGGCGGTGGAGACGGTGATTGCGGCGGTGTCGGGCAATCGTGCCGAGGTAATTAGCGAAAGCGCGGATTTATTGTTTCATTGGCTGCTTTTGCTGGCGGACGCGGATATAAAAGTTGGTGAAGTCATGGATGAGCTAACCCGCCGCGAGGGAATTTCTGGATTGGACGAAAAAGCAAGCCGAAAGCTGAAAGGGCAAAAATAATGACCATGCTTGATGATGTATCGCTGGATATTTTGTTTCGGGAAGCGCGAACGCATAGTGCTTGGCTAGATACGCCAGTTCCCGATTCTTTGTTAGAGGAAATTTATGATCTTGCAAAAATGGGGGCGACTAGTGCTAATTGCTGCCCTATGCGTGTTGTGTTTGTGGTTTCAAAGGCAGCAAAAGAACGCTTAAAACCTGCCCTTGCTGAAGGTAATATTGAAAAAACCATGAATGCGCCCGTCACCGCTATTATTGGTCAGGATATGGAGTTTTACGAAAAACTTCCGATTTTATTTCCGCATACCGATGCCAAGAGTTGGTTCGTTGGAAATAAGGAATTGATAGAAACCACAGCCTTTCGCAATGCGTCATTGCAGGGGGCGTATTTAATGCTCGCTGCACGGGCGAAGGGCTTGGACTGCGGGCCAATGTCGGGCTTTAATAATGCCTTGGTGGATGAAGTTTTTTTCGCAGGAACTAATATAAAATCTAATTTCATTTGTAATTTGGGGTATGGTGATGCAAGCAAACTTCATTCCCGCAGCCCACGGTTAGAATTCAGTGAAGCCTGTAGGATAGATTAATGCCATACGATAAAGATAATGTTTTTGCGAAAATATTGCGTGGAGAAATTCCTTGCAAAGCAGTTTATGAAGACGATTTCGCACTAGCTTTTCATGACATACACCCAGATGCACCCGTGCATGTTTTAGTTGTCCCTAAGGGCGAATATACCTCGTTCGATGATTTTGCATTGAATGCGCCAGCTGAGTTTATGGCTGGGTTTTGGCAGGCAGTGCAGAAAGCAGCGGAAAAACTAGGCGTTAGGGAAAATGGTTACCGCATAATCAGCAACCACGGGGTGGATGCTGCGCAAAGCGTCGCGCATTTTCATGTGCATATTTTGGGCGGCAAAATGCTTGGTAGATTATTGCCTTAAAATACAATTGCTTACTGACTGGCTGAAAATGATTATCAAGTGCAAGTGAAAAAACCCCCTTTCTTTGGTTAAAATAAACAAATAATACGCCCCATTCCAAGCGCCATAAGACAACGATAGCACGGGAAAACATGCTCTGGTAGTAGGTTCTCTAATTTTTAGATTATTTGTTGTTTTTCCTAGCGAAATAAAATTTATTGCTGTAGTCAATAAATCAATATGACCTCTGAAACACCATATATCCCCAAAAAACCTGCTGGAACGGCGGATGATCCTTATGATCCGCTGCAATATTTTATCGCACTGTTTGACGGGCGGACGAGCGAAGCATCAGTTGCCAAAACTCGCGCTGATACCATTGAGGAAGTGCTGAAAAACCGCATCATTGACGGCGATAAAAAAGGTCTGGAAGACGACCTCGCTATTGCCATGAAAACCCATGCGCCGCTGTTTATTATCAATGATATTTTGCTGGCGGGCATGAAGGTGGTGGGCGAGCTGTTTGGCGCAGGCAAAATGCAGCTTCCGTTTGTATTGCAAAGCGCGGAAACCATGAAAAAAGCCGTGGCGTACCTTGAGCAATTCATGGAAAAAATTGAGGGGCAGGAAAAGGGTAAAATCGTCCTCGCCACTGTCAAGGGCGATGTGCATGACATTGGCAAAAACCTCGTGGATATTATCCTCACCAATAACGGCTTTAAGGTTTATAATCTCGGGATAAAACAACCGATTGACGCAATTTTGGCGGCAATTGAGGAAGTAAAACCCGACGCGGTTGGCTTGTCGGGGCTTCTTGTGAAATCCACGGTTATCATGCGCGAAAACCTGACTGACCTTACGGCTCGCGGTATTTCGCTGCCTGTTTTGCTTGGTGGCGCGGCACTGACGCGAGCCTATGTGGAAGAGGACTGCGTGGCGGCTTATGGTGCTGGGCGTGTGGCGTATGCACAGGACGCCTTTGATGGTTTAGACCTGATGAATAAAATCGCTGACGGCAATTTTGATGAGCATTTACAAGAATTACAGGTTAAAAAAGCGGCGCGTCCTGTGAGCAGCAAAGCCAAAAATCGCTGGTCGCAAAATGAAGTGGCGGGGCAACAGTTGATTGGCGCAGAGCTGCGCCCGCTGGAGCTGGAAGCCATTAAGCTGAAACGCGCCGAGCTTGCCAAACAAACGCAAGTTCCAACTCCGCCATTTTTCGGTGCGCGGGTGATTGATAATATCCCTGTTAAGGCTCTGATTCCCTATCTCAACGAGCAAATGCTGTTCACTTTTCACTGGGGTTTTAAGAAGGCAGGAAAATCGCTGGAAGAATATTGGAAATGGGTGGAGACGGATGTAAAACCAATCCTAAACCGCTTGCTTGCTGAGTGCGAGGTAGAAAATATTCTGCAAGCAAAAGCCGCTTACGGCTATTTCAAATGCGCGGCTGAGGGCAATAACCTGCTGATATTTGATGAAAGCGGAGAAAAACAAATCGGGCAGCTTGATTTGCCGCGGCAGGATAAAGACGGCGGAATTTGCGTTGCTGATTTCTTCCGCGAGGTGGATAGCGGTGAGCGCGATGTTCTCGCCATGCAGGTGGTGACCGCTGGGCAAAAGGTGGCGGATGTGGCAAGGGATTGGTTCGCGCAGAATCGCTATCAGGATTATCTGTACCTGCATGGTTTAGGGGTGGAAATCGCCGAGGCTGCCGCCGAATACACCCATAAAAAAATCCGCGCCGAGCTTGGTTTTGGGCATGAGGATGACCGCGATATTAAAAAGCTGCTCAAGCAAGGTTACCGCGGTTCGCGCTATTCATTCGGCTATCCCGCTTGCCCACGGCTAGAGGATCAAAAACTATTGCTAGAGTTACTCGGCGCGGAAAAAATAGGCATAGAACTATCCGAGGAATTTCAACTCCACCCTGAACAATCCACCTCCGCAATCGTCGTCCACCACCCACAGGCGAAGTATTTTAATATATGATTTGTTCAGTAAGTATGGATATTATTAGTAAATAATTAATAAGTTGATTTTACAATGTAGTGCAACTTGTACTAATTAATCTGGTGTTTATGGGATTTGAATCTATAAATGATGCTAAAATTCAAGAATTACTGGCTTTATCAAAGCGAGTGACTAACCCTAAAGCTCGAGCAACAACTAAATCACAGCATATTGAGTACAATTACAATGTTGTAGATTCGGTAAGCGGTGATATTAGCTTTAACATATATGTTCGCCAAAATACGCAGATAGAAGAAGATTTTTCCTGTGGGCTTAGATGGAATATGCCAAGTGGTGAAGTGATAACTCTTGCGCGTTATAATGGCTCAAGCCATTCGCATGAGAATAAAATAGAAAGAGAAAAATTGGAGTTTGTTTGCCATATCCACTTGGCAACAGAACGATACATAGCAATTGGAAAAAAATCAGAAGGCTTTGCAAAAGCCACAGACGCTTATTCTACCTATAAAGGCGCATTATATTGTTTGGTCAAAGATTGTAATATATCTGGACTCAATCCAGAGCCAGATCAACCAAATTTATTTAGTTAATTATGAGAATAGACAAAAATATTATACAAGAAAAACTATGTAATATGCTATGCTCTGAAGTACAAGTCATAGAGCGAGCTAACGACTTGTTGTTGGTCAAAACCCCATTCAGTTTTAGTGACGGTGATTGTTACGCGATGTATTTGCGACACCTGCCAACAGGAAATATGAGAATTACAGACTGTGGTCATACCATGATGCACTTAAGTTATGAAAATGATATAGATAAATTCAAAGAAGGAACGCGTGGCAAAGTTTTTCAAGGAATTATATCAGAAATGGATATAAATGAAGAAAATGGAGAATTTTACATAGATTTTCCTTTTGAGCAAATGGGAATGGCGGTTTTTAAGTTTGGACAAGCACTTACAAAAATAAAAGACCTAACTTTTCTAAATAAATTTCGTGCAGAATCCACATTTTATGATGACTTATATGAAACCATATTGAAAACCGTTAGCGAAGATAAAATAAGCAGAGATTTTGTTTATGATATGCCAAATGGCAAGGACTATCCTATTGATTATAAGATTGACGGCAAAACTTCTCCTTTGTTTATATTCGGAATCCCAAGTAGGGATAAGGCTAGGCTATCTACAATAGTTCTTGAGCATCTATTGCGAGAAAATGCTGACTTTGATTCACTTTTAATCTTTCAAGACCAAACCACCATTCCAACAAAAGATTTGGCGCGTTTATCAAATGTCGGTGGCGAGATGGTTTCTTCTCTGGATGCACAAGAAGACCTACACCGCAAACTAGGGCGTAGAATTATTCATTAAAACTATCTAATTTATATTACGCCTCGGCAATCGTCGTCCACCACCCACAGGCGAAGTATTTTAATATTTAGAAGTCCCCTCTAGACCTGTCACAATAATTTATATAATATGCGGGTATGAATGATGATTCTCGCCCTAACCCAGACGAGCTGCTCAGCCGTATAACCGCCGAAGCGAAAGCGGAGGAGGAGGCGAAAAGCACGCGCGGAAAACTCAAGATTTTCTTTGGTGCATGCGCGGGTGTGGGCAAGACTTACGCTATGCTTTCGGCGGGAAAATCCGCCCTTGCTGACAAGATTGATGTGGTGATTGGGCTGGTGGAAACCCATGGGCGCGAGGACACCAAAAAACTGGTGGAAGGCTTGCCGATTATTCCCCACCGCGAAGTGCAATATCGCGGAACTTTAATCAAAGAATTTGACCTTGACGCGGCTCTTGCCCGCAAGCCGCAGCTTATTTTGCTGGATGAGCTGGCGCATACCAACGCTCCCACCTCGCGCCATCCAAAACGCTGGCAGGAT
>SXGU01195730.1_pt1 | contig 10964 bp, 18 predicted proteins | sample 3174531 | NCBI WGS metagenome assembly SXGU01 (sample SAMN11356863, study PRJNA531348) | freshwater metagenome | isolation source: freshwater sample F1-140 | place: China: Fuxian Lake, Yuxi | collected 2017-12-25
AGCGAAGCGATAAGAGGAAAAGTCTACTTCGGTCACGATATTGCGAGGTTCGGAGAGGACGAAACTACTCACGAAGGCATAGATAAAGTCTCTGAAAAAGAATATTATCAAATCCATCACGAGGTCGGAATGAAAAAAAGAATAACGGAAACTGCGGATAGAATTATTGAACTTCAGATTTCCCACAACGCGAAGAAACACGGAATAGATACTGGGGGATTAGGCGCGGGTGTCTATGACATTCTACTGCGTCACAAAAAAACTAAAAATGTAGTCTCGTCGCTGAACAACGCCTCGCTGTCGCTGAGTTCCGACGGACAACAGAAAAAGAAATTACTTAAAGACGAAATGTATACGATTATGTTGCTACTCGCTCAACGAGGATATATCCATCTGCTCGACCGACCTGAAATTCGTGCAAGTCTCGCAAGTGTCCAGTATGAATACTTCAGAATCAAAGGAGCAGAGACGAGACTCAGAATAACTTCGAAATATGGTCACATCGTCGAAGGAATAGTCCGAGCAATATATGAAGCATACAACGACCAGACACTTACTCCATTCGTGACATATTCCAAGAGTAGAAACATTTTTTAAGGGGTGCGTCTTTAAATTCAAGTGGTTTTCATTTCAGAAGATTTCAAAGTTATTGAAGGTTTACTTAGTAAAACATATACTATCGTCGATGAAACGAAAGCGTGCGAGATTGCAGTTCAAAAAGAACTCATCGAAGCGATAAGAGAATTAACGAGGAGAATTCAATAATGGCTGATACAGGTATTTTTGCTACTACTCTTGAGGTGCAACGAAAAGTCGGAGCAAATGCAAGTTCAACTTCTAACGTCGAATCATATATCAACGACTATATGACACAGGCAGAATCGTATATCAATTCTGTAACGAAATTCAACTGGTCAGATGCATATTCTACTCTGAATGTCGACGTGAAGGGTCTTCTGAAAAGAGCAGCTGCCTGTCTCGCTGCGATGTCAGTCATTTCTTATGATATGAGTGGTTTTCTTAGTCTGGGCGAAGCCCAAACAAGACTGAACTTTCTTGCCTATGAAGCGAACCAATGCATACAACAACTCAAAGACCAAGAAGTCAAGAAGTTCGTGACTGGAGCTTGAGATGGCTGAAGGAGATATTCCTAATAGATTTCTTACGAGTTCTCAAACGCTCGCGAGTTACGATTTTATAGACATTGCCGAAGGCACAGGAGTAGTTCAGTATTACGGAGCGGAAAACTCTGCGTCTTATTTTCTAACGGCGAATGCCAATATTTTTTCAAACCTCGTTCTGACGACGACTCAATCTTCTGCCACAACAGACACGATTCAGCACGATAGAGATTTTGATATTACTTTTTTACTGCCCAAAAATCTCAAAGGTAATGTATATGTCAGTGTGCCTTCACACATCCTCAATAATTCGGGCAGTTCACAAACTATACAAGCCTATGTCAAAGTATATGTTCGGAAATGGGACGGAACTACTGAAACAGCTATCGCGAACGCGACGAGCGACACCTTAAACACTGGAAATATAGCCAATGGAGCGAATGTTCAGGGAGCATTCGGTGTCAGCGTGGCAGTCAACACGCTTCAACATTTCAAAGCTGGCGAAACACTAAGAATCACTATCGAATATCACGGCTGGAGCAGTGTGGGTTCGGCAAAGTATACTATCGGTCACGACCCACAGAATCGTGCCGAAGATATGTATCTTCCTTCGACTTCGTCAGGTGTTGCTTTCAGTGTGTCCACGAAAATGCAATTTTCAGTTCCATTCAAGATGGAACTTTAGAATAGTAACATTTATTTAGTTTGTTTTCTCTTATTTCCTAATGGCTATCAATGACCCAAACAATTCCGTGAATATTTCTTATTCTACGACGGAGCACACTATCGCGAATACTCCTCACGACGTCGTCGGAGACGCGAAAGAAATAAGAGTTATGAATGATAGATTTCAAAAAGATTGGGACGCTTTCAACAGAGTTCCGAAATTGAAAAGTGCTATTATTATGAAAGCGATATGGACTATCGGAAAAGGGTATGTTTGTTCTCCACGAACTCAAGTATACCTCGACCATTTTAACGGAAATGGAAAACAGACTTTCAGAGATTTGCTTTTCAACGCGATAGTAACGAAGCAGATTGCTCGCGATAGTTTTCTCCATATAGTAAAAGATGACGAAAACAAATCGCCGGAAAATCCAAAAGGAATAATTAATCTAATAATGCTCGACCCGGCTAACGTCGTGCAAATATATAATTCCGCTGGACAGATAATAAGATATGAGCTGATGGCTCATCGTGGGAAAGTAGGAATTTTTAATAAAATAAAAAATGCAATCGGTATACCGAATCAAGTCACAAAGTTCGATGTCGATGAGATATTCCATCTAACCAACCACCAATTCGCCGGAGAAACTCACGGACGTTCCATTCCTGAAATGATGGAAAAGAAAATCCTCGCTGACGACGAGAATTTTGATATATGTCGTCGTGTTGCGAAGTATCAATCAGTTCCATTCATGTTATTCAAAATAAAATCAAACGACGCAACAACAATCACCACAATAAAAAATAATATCAAGGCAGCGAGAGAAGATGGTGATGATATGCTCATTCCTGACGACGATAATGTCCTCTCAGTTACTCCTGTCCCTGTTTCTCCGTCGACATTCTTACTGGAATGGAGAAATCAGAACGACCAAGAGTTCTATCGTGCGTGTGGTATGCCTATGGTTTTATTTGGGGGTGGCGGAAGCGAAGCTAACGGAAAGACATCTTATTTAGGACACGAAACAATTTTCGAACACGACCAAAGATATATCGAGGAACAAGTTCGAGAACAATTAGGATTCGAAATCAATCTGAACTCTCCGGCTTCTCTATTGGAAAGTATGCAGATGGACGAATCGAAAGATGCACAGAACGCTCTGCAATTTCAACCTAACGACGTAATCGCGAACAGAGGTGCGGATAGAATCTAATGGTCGGCATTAAGAAAAAACCGAAACTCCCTTTTCAGACGAGAGGGACGGAAATAACAGAACCGCCGAAAATATCTCTCGAAGAAATGGCTGCGCAGACCGAAACTCCAGAACAGAAACAATCTCGTGCAACATTAGAGCGTGAAGGATTCGCAACCACTACTCCGAAAATAGATTTCTTATCAAATATTCCTAAGGAAGAAACTCCTTCACTACCACCTGTGAAAAAAGAACCATTCGTCATTAATCAAGAGACTGGACAAGTGTCAGGTATCAGACGACCGGACGGAGAAATCACTTTTCTGCCACCGGAAGATATAATTGCGAGAGAAAGAAAAAACCTTGCTGCGAAACAAGCGACAGAACTCGCAATGCAAGAAAATCTCGCGGTCAATGAGAGAAATATCAAAGAACAACGCGGTGCAATAATAGACAAGATAATTGCACAAATCGGTCAAGACGTTCCGCCTACTGCTGGAGGTCTGACGGACTTCGAGGGAAGAACTGGCACTGATGTTCTTCTGAACACTGGTGGTTTATTGGGTGCCGTTGGTGGTGCTGGTGGTGGTCTATTGGCTGGAAATCTACTGGCTGGCGCTGGAGCTGCTGGTGGTGCTGGTGTTGCTGGTGTTGGAGCTGCTGCTGCAACTGGAGCCGCTGCTGGTTCTGTGTTGCCTGTCGTCGGAACGATAGTCGGAGCAACTATTGCGACTGCTGGTTTTCTGCTGACTCGAGTGGCACTTTCTCGTCGGAATGTCGTGAAAAGAGCGAGTAATGTTTTCTTAGAATCGAAAAAATCAAATATTGATATGCTCAACATTGCTAACAGACAACTGATGTCTCCTCAACAGATTGTAGACACATATAATCAGAACTATGCAAATATTATTGCTGCACGAAATGAACTCCGCGAACAATCAAAAACTAAAACTGGAAAAAGTCTGAGCGGAGCACAGGAAGAACTCGCAGATATAGAAATATATCTCGTCACAGAACAATCAAGAAGAAACGCTCTGAGGATGGCACTTCTGAATCCGGATGCAAATATTCAATATCAATATGAAACCCAAAACAACCAAATCACAGAATAAAAAAAAAGTATCCCTCGTAAAGATGAGATTATCTATGCAGGAGTTAGTTCGGCTCTGTCAGGCTGCCTCGTTATGTTTGGTGCCTTCATCGACGGGGACATTAATTTTCAAGCAGTTTTCTTCGCAGTGATGACGGGATTAGTGATAGCACTTCGACATTTTCAGATGTTTTGGGACAAGCAAAAAGTTTAAATAGAACCATTGATAAATTAATCTATGGAAACTCAAGAAACTTCGAAATCAACAATTTCTGAAATGGAACAAACGAAACAAGATAGAGAAAAACTCCGTGCAGAAAACGACGCTATGGAAGCTGAACTTCTACGAGCAGAGAAACTCCGTGCTCAATCACGAATGGCTGGAAAGTCTGTCATCGTCGAGACTCCAACTCCGGTCAATCCGGAAATAGAAAAGAAAAATCAAGCTATGGAATTTTGGGCAGGAACTGAAATTTCGAAAGCCCTTAAAAAATATGGATAAAAAAAACTGGTATGAGAGTCGAGAAAAACTAAAAGGTCTTCTTGAATTAAAGAAAAAAGAACTTCAACAAACTATGAACGACATCGCTGAGATAGAGTTCTGCGTCGAGAGTTATCTTTCTCTCGTCGGAGATTATGTCCCCGAAGAACAACCAAAACCTATTGGCGTTGCTTAAAACCTTTAAGCAAACATTTAAATAGATGTTGTTCCTCAAATGTAGTAATGGCAAACGAAGCAGTATGTATCGAGACACCTAAAAAATTCGCAAGATATACTATTGCCGACGGAACTGCTATTGCTATTGGAACTTTAATGTATCTTTCTGGCGATATGACTGCCCTCGCTTCTTCTGCTGCTGACCAATCATTTGTAGGTATTGCTTGGGAACAGAAAACCGCTTCTGACGGAATCACTGAAATTACTCTTGCCCAAGATGGAGTATGGGACATGAAAGATTCAGGTGCTGGTTCTACTCGTGGAACTTTACTCGCTCTCGGCGGAGCTAATCTCGTAGTCACTGCTGACGCTGCGGACATTCTTAACGGAGCTCTCATCGGATACGCAGACGAAACTGCTTCTGCTTCTGAGGTTATTCGTGTTCGAATCACTAAGTTCGGAGGTGCGTCAGGATAATGGCAGGCACTACATTCGGAGCAGATATACGTCGTGAGAATATTGATGCAGCTGTGAAAGCAGTGAATCTCGATATGGCTCGATTGAAAACACTATGTACTATAGACTCATCGGATGCATGGACAGAGTCCTATTATCGTGAAACCAACGACGACTCTACTGATGGTGGAACTGGTTCAGCAATCAAAGGTATTCCACAGATGGCTCCATTCCCATTCGTGCAAGTCACCGAAACGAAAGTATCTTCAGTGATTTTGAAATTCGGGGATGAGTCTGTTATCTCGCTCGAAATGAATACTGCTGCTACTGTTCCTATGTTACAGAGACACATTTTGAGAATGGGCAGAAAGGTCAACTGGCAGATAGATGTTCACATCGAAGCTAATATGAATTCTGCTGCAGGAAATACATTCACTATTGCTACTGGTTCAGAGTGGTCGAGTGCTACTATTGCTAATCGTGACCCTGTATATGACATTTTATTTGGAATCAATATGCTACGTGCTGATGGTATTGATGCACTTAATGGGAATGGTTATCTCGTCGTCAACGGAACAGATTACACAAATATAATTTCTAACTCCAAAGTCTTAAACCATCCAACATATCAAACAGTTTCGGCAGTGGAAAACGGACAAGTGGCTAAACTCTGCGGATTAACCATAATGGTATCAGAAGCAGTAACAGCTGACCAAGCATATATCGTCGTGAAAGGCGAAGCATTAGTATGGAAACAGGCTCAAGCATTACAAGTTGTTCAAATCGAAGACCCTGGAAAGTCCACAACCCTTCGTCAGTGGGAAAGAGGATGCGTCCAAATTCATTCTCCAAACGCAATTTGTAAAATTCTCAACACGAGGAGCTGATGAGCGATTATCCGATTTCTGAATTGAATACGCTTCAAGTTTTAGTAATTCCTAAAACAACTACTGCTATTCGTAATACTCTCGTCGCTGAAATAGGCACGATTATTTTTAATACTACAACTTCGAAACTAAATATCTGTAAGACTGCGGCTGCTGGTGCTGGTAGCTGGGAAGCAGTCACGAGCGTATAATGGCAGTTGGCGACGTAACCGCAACATATGTAGGCACTGGAGCGATGGACTCTGCTGCATTTCTCGCTCTCCTTGAAGCTCTGAACGTCGGTGCTGCAACATCCGGAACGAAGACGTCAGATATACATATTGTCCCATATGGCAACAACAATCAAGCAGCGATATTCAAACTCGCATATTCCGCAGTTTAGAAAGATTTATATTTTTCAAAATTATTTATTATCGTGGCTAAAAATCCTTTTCTTCCGGCAAAAACTCCAAACGCGAAATTCGTCGACGTGAAACATAGTGCTGGTATTCTCGACGACTTCGCAATTAGAAAAGATGTTCAATCGAAAACAGCGAGTATTCAAAAACTCACTATCTCTAATAGGAATGGCAGTGCTGAGACTCTGCCCCTTCTATCTCTCGACTACACAGATACTGGCTCGACGATAGACAGAGCCTTATCCATCAAGAAAAATGGAACTGAGATTCTATATGTCGGAGAGGTTGCGGATATCTACACCGGAATAGTGAATCCCAACGTTAATGGTGGGAAAATTCTTTTCGGAATGACAAACGACACACTCACAGATATAGAATCTGTTTTCGTCTGTAACACGACGACAGCGTTCGCGTGTGCTCCGACTTATTTTGAGATTCAGATTCCGTTCGCAACTCCAACGATAACTATATCTTCCACTCAGATGATATTCTATCAGACAGGCGATGATCCAACATTCGACTGGGGAACTGCTGGAGAACTAAGATTGCACTACGCTAATCTATCAATAGAAACCGTCGGAAAAGGGATAGACATCAAGGAAGGAACGAACGCTCGTATGGGTGTCGCTACTCTATCCGGTGGAACAGTAACAGTCTCCACGACGCAAGTCACTGCGACATCAAGAATATATCTCACACCTCAGAATAGTGGTGGGTCAGGCTCTGTCGGAGCTGTGTCTGTGAGAACGAGAACAGCAGGAACCAGCTTCGATATTCAGAGTTCGGACGACACAGATGACAGAGATATTGCGTGGATGATAGTCAATCCAGCCTAATTGTCGAAGATAGATTTTATCTATCGAAAGGTTTAAATAGTTTAATATTTTAATTGATTTATGAAAATCAACGTTAAGCAACGAGGAAACACGACCATCACACTCGCAAGGGATACTCGTGACGAATTGATTTATCTGAAAATAAAAACACAAGCTAAAAACCTCGATGAAGTGATTAAGGATTTGTTGAAAAAATGACTAAAATAATAGAAGGCGATTTGATAATGGAAAGTGATATGACTTTCAAAGAAAATTTGATTGTTAAAGGAAATATATTTGGAAAGAATGGTAAAAAATTTAACCTTGAAGTTAAGGGAAATTTGGAAGGTCATAATTTAACTTGTCTTGATTTGAAGTGTCATAATTTGGATTGTCTTGATTTGGAATGTGAGAATTTGGATTGTATGAATTTGAGTTATTTTGCCGTGGCTATAGCTTACAAATCATTTAAATGTAATTCTGTAAAAGGCAAGAGAAAAAACTCTAAACATTTTTGTCTTGATAGTGAAATTGAGATTACTGGAGAGAAGAATGAATGAAATGTCTAATCCGAGACTAATACGCTACTGGTCAGAACTTGCTAATCGTGAGAGCAGAGAACTATATCCGGAAAATGATGTCGTTAGACGATTAGTTTATATATTTGAAAGAACTTCAGAACTCGAACAAACTTATCAAACGAGGTATCAGGCTCGAATTGATGGGATTGATTTGAAGATGTGGGAGGCAAAAAATGGAAAAAGGAATGTTAAAAATACAGAAGATTGAAGTGATAGAGGGAGACCGAGGAAAATATCAGAGAGTAACCTCTGACTCAGGAGTCTATAATTTCTACGGAGACTTTCAGCTTTTCGAGGATAGAACATATATGTGCGAGATGGCAACAGCTAAAACAGGAAACATATACATTCGTGACGCTCAAGAGATTGAAGTTCAAAAAATCAATAGTCCTTCGAGTGTTTCCACTTCTTCACTGAAGGACACTAATCTTATGATAGCTCGTCAGGTTGCACTTAAGTGTGCAGTCGAATTCCTTCGCGAAAAGAACACAGATGAAAAATCAGAGTCTATTATTTCTCTTGCACTCGAGTTTGAGAAACACCTTATAAGATGAATGAAACATTATTATTCTTAATCTTCTGTATATCTCTTGATTGGATCCTTGCAGTTTTATTCTTTTTCTTCTTAAGTCAAAAACATAAATGAGACGCAAATATATATCCCTTGATGAGTGTCGTGAACGTTATGCATTGTGGTATCTTCTCGTTGGTCAGTATATCAATACCCAACCAGCACTCGCGAAGGAATTGTTGAAGGTCTATTTATCAGTCTATCCTCATTCCGAAGACTTTCAGTAACCGTCCGCACTGCGGTGCGTCCGGTCGTCCCCCCACGTCGTCCGTCCACCACGTCCGTAGGATAGTAGCGAACCAACCACGTAGTCACGAGGTAGGGAGAATAGATTAGTATAGACTGAACGAAAGATTTATTAACTTAGTTTACTTAGCTCTGTCGAGCTCCAGCAGGACGCCAGAGCTAAAAGTTTTAAGCATTAACACATTTCTATTCAGCGACATCTACCCCCCCGCCATCATACAGCGCTTCAGCGCTACTATCCACCGAAACGCTGGATAAAACGACGAAAGAAGGACGAACAGACAGACCTTGTGCGGAACGGATTTTTTTAATATGAAATATGTAATTGGTAAGTAGTAACTGATTGAAAAGATGGTAGTTGTTGTTATTTGTTAGTGGTGGGTGTTGTTTAAATAAAATAAGAATCTGTTCGAGATGCTGGAACGAGCACCTCACGAATAGAAAGCTATGGAAATGCAATGACTCCGGTAAGAAGATGGCGTCGATAAGAGATAGAATTTAGTTTGGTATGTTCTTTGAAAAAAGAGCTGTAAATTATTCCTACAAATGAGAATAACCAAGTGGTGTTGAGTGTTCACTCTATCCGAAACTGATGCAACAAATGACGAGAAAACCTGCTCGCTCACTATCTTCGACCATAGCGCACATCTGCGGCGGCGCAGAGTGAGTTGGGAGAGCGTCGAAGATTAGTTCGCGGACCCGCGAACGTCGTGTTTTTGAGTTATTGATTGATGGGAAAAGAATAGAGTGAACACGCAAAAGGAAAAGTATATATAGTTTTGAATATTTGTTCTGATATGAGTCACTTGATGAGAAGAATGATGTTGATTGAAAAATTAAGAAATACTTATGAATTATGTCTTCAGACTGGAGAGAATTGGGATGAGGAAAAAATAATTGCTCTGTTGGGTGCTGACGAAGGAGTCTCGCGAAGAACAGCTATTGACTATATTCGTTGTGCAATAGCTCGATTCGAGGAAAATAAAAAACAAAAAATAGAAATGGCTAAAAGAATGATGGTGGAAAATGAACACAGCACGTAAGGGAGCAACCTATGAGCGAGCGATAGTCAACCAGGCTATCGCAGAGGGAAAGATTGCTCTGCGTATGGCTGCAAGTCAAGGAGTCTGTGATGTCGTGACGATTGATGTCGATAGAAAAATAATAGAACTGATCCAATGCAAGAACGCGAAGGACTGGACGCCATCGAGAAAAGCAAAACATACAGAGATGTTCGGAAAGGAGCTGAACGGAAACTATGAAGTCCAAGCAAAATTTATCTGAAGAAGATATATGTGAGTTCTGCGACCATCCTTTCGATTCGGAATATCATATGAGTGACGAGTGTGTTCATTTCTTTTCAGAGGACGACGAGGCATATGATAGTTCTTGACGAATGGCAGAAAGAAATTCTCGCGTATGAAGGAGACATCGGTCTCGCGAAGGGTCGAAGAATAGGTGCAACGAATTTATTTGCTATGAAAGCAATCGAACACTTAATGACGCACAAAAATAACCATCCCAGTTCTCAAATTCTATGTATGTCTATCACTGAAGACCAAGCTGAACTCGTGATTGCTTTCGCTCTCCAATATGCTCGAGAGAAATATCCTGACTATATCGGCAGAGGAACAGATAGACCAACCAAAACTAAAATCATAATGCAAGTCGGCACAAATAAGAGAATACTTCTCGCTCGTCCGATGGGTGCAACTGGAGATTCGAGTCGTGGATTCGAAGGTCAAGTTCTGATGGTCGACGAAGCAGCGTTTCACGACAGGAAGTTCTTTACGTCGGCTACGCCTATCCTTCTGACTACTGGTGGACATATATGGATGTGGTCGACATTTCAAGGACAAGAAGGATATTTTTGGGACGCGTATAAAGAAGCAGTTATCGACGGAGATGAAAACTCGAGATTTAAATTTTGGATAAAAAACACTGAGGAAGTTTTCAACGAACGAGAAATCAGTCCGACCTGGACGGAGAAAATAAAAGAAAATGCTCTAAAAACTCTCGACAAAGAAAAAAGGTCTATGACAGAAGCAGAATATTCTCAAGAATATCTCGCAAAACCCCTCGACCAAATCAAGAGATGGTTCACCGAAGAAATAATCGATAAGATGTGCCATCTTCAGAAGAGCGAAGCGATAAGAGGAAAAGTCTACTTCGGTCACGATATTGCGAGGTTCGGAGAGGACGAAACTACTCACGAAGGCATAGATAAAGTCTCTGAAAAAGAATATTATCAAATCCATCACGAGGTCGGAATGAAAAAAAGA
>SXGU01108648.1_pt1 | contig 10961 bp, 10 predicted proteins | sample 3174531 | NCBI WGS metagenome assembly SXGU01 (sample SAMN11356863, study PRJNA531348) | freshwater metagenome | isolation source: freshwater sample F1-140 | place: China: Fuxian Lake, Yuxi | collected 2017-12-25
CGTATGAGTATCGTGCCGTTCACCTCTTGAACAAAGGTGGCGAGCAGCATAGTGAAGGTTACCGTAAACTGAATCCTAGCAATCAGGTGCCAACGTTGATTCACGGCGATCATGTTATTGGCCAGTCGATGGCGATCATCGATTATCTTGACCAAATCAAACCTGAGCCGCTGCTTTTTCCGAAGGGAGCCTTTCAACGGGCGCTCGTGATCCAAGCTTGTGAGATCATCAATAGCGGCGCTCAACCTTTACACAACTTGCGAGTGCTGCAGGAACTCGAAAAACGTTTCGGCGCAACAGAGGAACAGAAAAACGAGTGGACGACTTTCTGGATCGGGACATCGCTGACAGCGCTTGAAAATCTGTTGAGCAAGTATGCGGGAAACTTCTGTTTCGGCCAACGTGTCACCGCGGCCGATTGTTTCTTAATTCCACATTTGGCTAATGCTGATCGCTTTAAGGTTCCGCTAGATCCTTATCCAACGCTGACCAAGGTGCGTGCGAGCTGTGCCAATATCAGCGAATTTCAAAAGGCCTCGCCTGCGGTTCAGCCGGATACGCCACCGACTGCCTGAGTCGGCGTCTGATTCGGCGCCACGCTCGTCACACGGACTGTGGCCGTTTTTGGCGCGTATAGGGCGCGCGCCACTAAGAAGAAACGCAAGTTGATCGCAAACAACAACACGGCAACACTCTGGTGAAGCACGGTTACCGCTGGTGGCATATAGAACACCAGATTGGCGACGCCCACCACTACTTGCAATAGAACGATCACGGCCGTCCAGCGGCTTAAAGATAGAATTTGCTCGCTCAACCACTTCGGGTTGGCACGCATCTTCACAAAATGCAAAACTATCGCGAACACGAAAAATGCCAACGCGAGCCCATAGGCCATAAAGCGATGAATGATCTGTAAGCCAATGGCACCAGTCCAAGTGGGTACCCATTGACCACCACATAGCGGCCAATCAACACAGATAGAGCCGGCATAGGTCGATGCAACAGCTCCGCCGACAAAAATCTGCACAAAAGTTGCGACTGTGAAAAACGCCGCCAGGTTTTTGAACACTCCCGAGACCTGCCCTCCCGAGGTTTCGACCTGCGGCCGAATCGCGTATAACAACCATAGCACTGAGCCAAAGAACAACGTGGCAAGCATCAGATGCGAGGTAACAATAATCCACTTCACCAGCAGCAATACCGTCAATCCGCCCATCACAATTTGCAGGGTCAGGAAGAACAATCCAGCGAGCGCCGCACGCTTTGCTTCGAGCGAAAACTGCTGCGCATTTCTGTGCAAAATGACTCTATAACAAACCCAAAGAAACAAAAGCGCCACCAACCCGGCATAGGCGCGATGCACGAACTCAAACCATACCGCGGGGTGAAAATCAGGCACTATTTTACCAAAACATAGAGGCCAATCGGGGCACGAAAGTCCGGCATCCATCGCGCGCACACCCGCTCCCAATGCCATCAGACCAACGATCATAATCAATAGGATGCGAAGGGCGATGACGACTTTTTTATGATCTGGTGTGTGCGCTGGAAACTTTGCCATTTCATCCTCCACAAGACAGGTCGCAGTTAAACTCTTGTCGAATCCCGTTCAAGATCCCGGCGTGATATAGAGTCGATACCAGCGGTCGAGAACCGGCGCGATCAAGAAAACCAGGACACTGAAGTTAGTCCATAAAAAAAACGGCAACCACCGCTTCTCCGCGCCCGCCTTATAATACCGATAGAATTCATAAAGCACCTTGAGCGCGAACGGCACTACCACAAACAAATAAACCCAATAGGTGCTGGTGAACCAAGGTGAAGCAATCGCGAGCGTCACGTAGGCAACCATGTATATGCCGATGTGAACCAAGGTTCGGCCGGTGCCTAGAATTAAAGGAAGAACCGGAATTCCACCCTTTGAATAATCATCCTTAAAACGAATCGCGAGGGTCCAAAAATGCGGCATTTGCCATAGAAACATGATGAGAAAAGCATAAATCAAATCCGCCTGGAAAAGATTAGAGGTGTTCCCAGCGTAACCGATCACCACCGGCATCGCCCCGGGAATCGCTCCCGGAACCGCACCAAACGCGAGATGTCTCTTCCAGTAAAGTGTGTACAAACCGTTGTAGAGCACGACTGTCAGTAAACCGAGAAGAATGATGAGCGGACTCACCATTGATCCGGTCAATACTCCAAGAACCACAAAGCCAACACCCACAGCCCAAGCCTGAGCCAGCGACACCTTTCCGCTCGGAATCGGACGATTGACGGTTCGAGGCATTTCTTTATCGATTTGCCATTCTTGCGCCTGGTTGATGGCGAAACTACCTGCGGAAAAGAAATAGAGCGCCAAAAGAGTCCAGGTTAAACGGGCAAAGTCCCAGGGCTCATGAGGCGGCATGCTCAGGGCAAAACCAGCTAGTCCGCTGATCAAGACAAAGCAGACAATGCCTGATTTCGTCAGATTCAAAAACGATTTCATTATGGGAGAAGCTCCTATCGCAGCTCCTCTTAGGAAGCAAGGCGGCAAGTCAGCGGGGCAAAAGTTTTAGGGAAAGAGCGCACTGCGTCTTAAGCTGTTTATCAGTGTTCACTTTTCTCTACTGTAGTGTGGGCGCTTTCGCAGCTACTTGCTGGTCATCATCAATCACTTTGTTCTGAGTGACAGAGCGAATAAAGTGAACCAAAGCCCAACGATCGTTTATCGGCAAATGCACGAACCCCGCCATTGAACTCGGCGGCATACCTTTGGAAATAACCTCAAACAGTCCCAGGCGATCGCCGATTTTCTTCCATTGGCCTCCGACCAGATCTCGGGGTTTAGGGTTGAGGCTTCCCCCAGCGGGGCCGTCACCCCTTCCCTCACTCCCATGGCACATGGCACAGGCCATCACATAAACTTTCTTACCGCGAACAATCAAAGGCTCGGAAGAGACCCAAGGATCCTTGACCGACGACACGTCAACGTTGATTTCGACTTTCGCGCCTGCAGCCAGTGCTTGTTGAGCCTCGCTTTCCGCCAGAGGTGTCGCTGCTTGCCCGTGCAAACTGGTTCGGACAAAGAAACCGAAATAGCCCAAAAGCCCCAGCGTGATCACCAGGCTAAACACCAGAATTACTAAGCCGCCCTTACTGCCGCTTTTTTCAGAAGCCATTCCCAATTCCCTCTAATTTCCTCGGCTAAGCTCATTTGATTTTCCTATGAAGCCCCAAAGCTTTCACTGAGTTGGCCACAGTCCGTTGAACTTGTCGATAGGCAAGACCGGGCCAACCGTTTCGCAGTTTGCACGAAGGCACAGTCTTGAAAATTAAGTAGCCAAGCGAGTAGCGATACGGGACCACTGTTTGATTTTTTGCTAGATCTTTTGCTCTAAAAATGAGGCAAAAATCCTTTAATTCAAATAGATTGCGTCTCACTTGCTCCCTGAGCTTGGCCATTGCACTAGGCATTGACTCAATCTCATTTACAAGAATATCTAGTGTCGCTCTGTACGCCGAGCACAGCTCAGCCGAACTTACGGCCCAAATGAGAAATAAAGAGGGGATCGTCTTATGAGTATTCGTTTTGATTTCGCAAACAAGAATGTTGTCGTCACGGGCGGAGCTCGCGGCATTGGCCTGCAAATCACAAGACAGTTTCTTGAGGCAGGGGCCAGCGTCGCGGTATGGGATTTTGCTGCCGATTCTCTAGCCAGTGCAAAGAGCGAACTGTCTGCTTTCGGCGCTAAAGTTTCCTTTCAGCAGGTCGACGTTTCCAAGCTCGCCTCCTGTGAACAAGCTGTTGCGGCACTACCTTATAACATTGATATTTTGGTAAATAATGCCGGCATTACTCGCGACAAGAGTTTTTCGAAGATGTCTCAAGAAGACTTTGAGGCCGTCATTCAGACCAATTTGGGCGGCGTCTTCTATGTAACCAAAGCCTTGCTTGGTAAGTTTAATCCAGACTCTAACAACAAACGGATTATCAGCATTTCCAGCGTCGTCGCTCTTTACGGCAATTTTGGTCAAACTAACTATGTTGCAGCGAAAGCTGGCGTCATCGGTATGACCAAAACTTGGTCGCGCGAGCTGGCACGCAAAGGTTTCACCGCCAACGCAATCGCACCGGGCTTCACTTTAACTCCAATGGTTGAAGCGATGCCCGCTGAAGCTCGCAAAGCCATCGATGATAAAATCCCGACCGGCCGAATGGGCAAACCACAAGACATCGCCAACGCCTGCCTCTTCCTCGCGAGTGACGAAGCGACTTATATCACCGGCACGGTTCTCAGTGTCGATGGTGGATTGGTTTGCTAAAGGAATAAGGTTATGGCGGCGATGCGGCTTTCAAACGGATTTGAAATGAACGTAGAGGTTCTGCGCGGAATCGTGCCGGCAGATACTTTGCTCATTCATGGAAATCTGGCCTCCAATAATTGGTGGCAACCCGCCATTAACCAGTGGTTGAAAAAATTGCCCGCAGACAATAGCGAGTCCTTTCGCGGTCGCCTTATTCTTGCTGAATGGCGCGGCTGCGGTTTGAGTGCCGCTCCTAAGTCGCGATCTGAACTTCACCCAGGTATTTTGGCTGATGATTATCTCAAACTTCTTTTCGAGCTTGAGATTAAGAAAGTAAATTTGGTTGGCCATTCGATGGGCGGACTGATCGGCTTATTTGCGGTGATGAAGGCGCCTGAGCTATTCGAGCGTCTCGTTCTCCTCGACCCCGTAGGGCCCAGAGGTGCGCGCGTCGATCCGGCCAAATATGAAGCCCTGGAGCAAATGCGCCAGGACCGCGGTTTTTGCGCTTCCGTGTTGGGTACAACCATTTATGGTAACGATTTTTCGAGCCCGCTGTTTGACGGTTTGGTGAATGATGCCTTCGGCTGTGCCGAAGATGTTTGGCATGGGATCCCTGATGCTCTTCAACAAATCAATATCGTCAGCCAGCTCGCAGAGATTAGGCATCCAACACTCGTTCTTCATGGCGAATTCGACACAACTCTTCCCATCGAAGATTCTGTCTTTCTCGCAGAGAATCTCGGCCGCGCTCGTTTTCATGAACTCAAAGGACAAGGACATTCAACGAATGTCGAAAATCCGGCTTTGTTTGTAAACACGGTCGATGATTTTCTCTTCCAGTTGCATTAGCTAAATAGGAAAGGATTCTACACAATGGTACGCGCCTCTATAGCAGGAACCGGTCTTTATGCCCCCGAGAAAATCGTCGACAATGCCTTTTTCAATAAGAAGTACGATCGCGACATGGATACGTTCTTGCGCGAGCAGCGCAATATTTACCATCGCCATTTCATGAGCGAAGACCAGGCGACATCGGATCTCATCATCCCTGCTGCTGAAGAAGCCATGAAAAATGCCGGCGTTACGGCTGCAGATATTAATCTGCTCATCGTATCAACGGACACACCGGATTACATATCACCATCAACCGCATCCGTGGTTCAGCACAAGATGGGCTTGGTGAAAGCCGGAACATTTGACATCAACACTGCGTGCGCCGGTTTTGTAACGGCGACTGACATCGCTTCCAAATACATCATGGCCGATGAACGCTATGAGAACATTCTCGTTACTGGCGCTTATGGCATGAGCAAATTCTTTGATTGGAGCGATCATAAAGTTACCAGTGTTTTCGCCGATGGCGCGGGAGCCGCAGTTATTCGCCGCGCCCCTGTCGCCGACAAAGGCGTAGAGTATGGAATTTTGGCTTCGCAGCTCTACACCGATGGTCAGTACCACGATTACATGGGTATCTACGCTGGAGGCACCAAGACTCCGATCTCTGAACAATCTGTGGCTGAACGTCGCCATCTTTTGCAATTTGTTAAACGGATTCCGCCTGAAACCAACGGCATCCATTGGCCGCGGCTCACCAGCACGATCCTCGATCGGGTGAACGCGACCGTGGCTGATGTGAAGCACTTCTTCTTCACGCAAATCAACATCAATTCGATCGTTGAAACGATGAACAAGCTCGGAGCCCCGCTGGAAAAGGCGCACAATATCATGGATCGTTTCGGGTACACCGGAAGTGCCTGCATTCCAATGGCCATTGCTGATGCGGCTCGAGTTCATAAGCTGAAAAAGGGTGATCTCGTCATGGTACTCGGCTCGGGCGGCGGCATGTCGATGGCAGCTATGGCCATTCGATGGAGCTATGATACTTGAGGGAGATACCTGATGGAAAACTTTGAGTTGGATTGGCTTAGAAAGTGGTCGCGGTATTATCCGCAAGCGAATGCGATTAAGGATTCGGAAACAGGAATCAGTTTTTCGTACAGTGCGCTTTATTTTTTAAGCTGCCGACTGGCGACACATCTTTCCTCAAGATATGACATTCAACCCGGCCAACGCGTTGCCGTCCTAGCGACGAACGAGATCGAGTTCCTGCCTTTATTTTTTGCCATTCAACGGTTAGGCGCAATTTTGGTGCCTTTGAACTTTCGTCTCACGGCTCGTGAGGTAGCGCATATTCTTTCGGATTGCGCTCCGCGACTCCTCATTCATCAAGAACAGTTTACAGAGCTTCTAAACGCGGCTGGACCGCAAGCGGTTCCGGATCAGACTTGGCTGTTGGATGGTGATTCCGGCCTAAGCGCCTTTTGTGAAATCGAGCGAAAGTCCTTTCAGGACGCGTCTCAGTACACGTTTCAGGGCAAATCTTCCACGGCTGAATGGCACCGAGCCTTTGCTGGTGAAGTCGAGTCTCCCTGCATGTTGATCTATACCTCCGGTACCACCGGTGCGCCCAAAGGGGCCATCATCACTAACAAGTGCCTTCACTGGAACTCGATCAACACCCAACTTCGCCTTGATATCACTCGCCACGACACGACGATCTCTTTTGCTCCTTTTTTTCATACCGGTGGCTGGAATGTTTTGCTGACGCCCTTTCTCCATCATGGCGCGAGTACGGTTCTCCTGCGCAAGTTTGATGCACGGCGAATTCTCGAGCTCATCGAAAAAGAGCGCGTTACGAAAATTTTCGGTGTGCCAACGATGCTTGACATGATGGCGCGAGAGCCACTTTTCGAATCCGTTGACCTTAAGAGCCTTCGTTTTGCGGTCGTCGGTGGCGAACCAATGCCGATCGATCTCATTAATACTTGGGAGGCCAAAGGCGTGCCGATTCGCCAAGGCTATGGGCTCACCGAGTTCGGGCCTAACGTGTTTTCACTTAACGAAGAAGACTCGCTTCGTAAGAGCGGTTCAATTGGCTTTGCGAACTTTTATGTCGAAACCCGAGTCGTTAACGACGGCGGCCAAGAAGTCAGTGCTGGCGAAATTGGCGAGTTGCTCCTAAAGGGCCCGGTGTGCACGCCTGGATACTGGAACAATCCTGAGGCAACCGCAGAAGCCATCAAAAACGGTTGGTTCCACACTGGCGATTTGGTTCGCTTTGATGAAGAGGGTTACTTCTACGTCGCCGGCCGCAAGAAAGACATGTACAAGTCCGGAGGCGAAAATGTTTACCCCGTTGAAATCGAACGTTTCTTGAGCACACATCCTGCAATCCGCGAGATCGCCGTAGTTGGCGTTCCCGATGTGAAATGGGGCGAAGTCGGCAAGGCGTTTGTAACAATCCAGCAAGGCATGTCGCTAACAACTGACGAGCTGGCGAAATTTTGTGAGAGCGGTTTGGCGCGCTTTAAAATCCCCCGTCACATTGAATTTCTTCCTGAGCTCCCCAAGAGCGATAGCGGTAAGATCCTTAAGAGAAAATTGCGCGATTTGTCTCGGATTGAGACACTCTGAGGGCAAAGTCTGTGGCTTTGATTTTTTCGCGGTAGTGATCTCGTATCGAGTTGATATATAATGTCCACTGGAGGATTACTGCGAATGCGCGTTCAATGGTTCACCAGTCCGCTGGGAGCGCTTGTTTTTCTCATCATCCCTTTGGTTTTTATATTCACAGGCTGTCAGACGCCGGCGTGGAAGTCTTTTGATCAGGTCAAAGTCGGTCATGACAAGTCCGTTGTGGTTGAAACTATCGGCAGTCCAACTAAAACCCGGCGCTGGCAAGGCAAAGATCGTTGGGTATACGAATTCGGCGATCATCCAGATGGCACAATGATTCGCGAGATCGTGTTTGAAAACGGAAAGGTGGTTTATACCGGCCCTTTCGTGACTCCGAAAGTGAACGCCAGCGAACAAGACAAAATCAACGAATCTTCCAATCAGCGACATGATCAAGACTTGAGTGACGAACAAGAGCGTCGTGATCGACGAGTCGGTATCTCGCGTGTGCGCCGTGATTCCAGCACAAGCACCCCTGAACCTCTCGATCCTGCAGAACACAAATTGCGTGAATCCATGTATGGGATCGAACCCAATCCCACTCTTGAGAAGCGCAAAAGAGCGCCGGTCTTTGTTCCTGTGGAGTGAGGCCGAATCTACCGTTATTTAATCAGCTTTATTTTTTCGGGAGCGTCTTCGCCCGCTACTTCTTTTTTAGACGCCGGTAAGCGGGTGCGAAAATTCTTCTCTTCAATGGTGATTTTCTTTTCCGGGACCGGAAACTTCAATGTTACGAGCGAGCGAATTCGGTCAAGGCGAGCGTCAATTCCCATACTGCTCTCCATTTCCTGAACCGATTTGATTTCATGACGAACATACTTTCTCTCAAGTTGATCATTTCGCTCGGGGTGTTCGAAACGCACGTGTTGGCGCTCCTCTTCATACTCCTTGGCTTTTTTCTCAAGTGCGCGATGCTGTACGGCGATTGACTGCATGATTTCACCAACTGCCGCCGGATCGTCCGTATGCTGCTTTCTTTCGATGAGAGCATGAATCTCGTGCTCTCCCATTTCCAGTTGTCGTGATTTCATTGCCAACTGACTCGTGTGTTCGTTCCACATTCGCGCTTCGCTTGAGTGCGCAAAGACACTCGCGGCCGATAGACCAACCAAAACAGCTTTAATTTGGCTCCATTTTGGTAATCGCATACTGCTCCCAACGAACCTTCACCGGCATGCGTTTAATTCTGTTAATGAGAATAACCGCTTTTACCGACGCCACGTTGTCGATCTGAAGAACCCCTTTAGAAATCCGTGCGAGCAAGTCATTGGGATTCCAGCCGAATCTCTGGTCGTCTAAAGCTGATCGTAATGATTCACGCATTTCTTTAGAGTCGATTCCAGAAATGAGAATTTTAAAGCTTAAAAGCCCGTCTTTAGCCTGGGAAAGCTCAGAATTCGCATACTCATTGAGTCCCAGCGGATCACCCGGGCTGCCGTATTCCGGCTCCTGTAGCGGTTCCGTCTCAGGCTCAACAACTCCTAACAGCGCATCCATATCCAGCTCACCACCCAGTTCATGAGCATGATCACCCATCAAGGTTGGCTCAGCACTCGGCTCCATCTCCAAGGGGACTATCGTTGGCTCGGCGCCAGAGGAGAGCTCAGACGTATGATCGTCGAAATGGGGCTCATGAGAGTCCGCATCCGGAGGCATCACGACGTTGGCAGCTAGTTCCTCTTGTGTGGGTAGTGACAACAGATCCGGCGAACTATGAAAAGTAAACCCGTGAACGCTGGCATCCTGCGAAGGCGCCAGTTCACTTTCCAGCTCCTGCGGAGGTGCGGGCTCTTCGTTACTGATTTGCGCGATACCATCCATATCGACGAAGACAAAAATGCCGCAAGACGGGCAATTCACCATCCCGTAGTCGTCTTTCAATTGAGCCGAACACCTTGGGCACTGTGGATGGTTATTCATCAACTCACGAACTAACGAGGTTTAAAACAACTTCTTCTTTTTGTCTTTACCGGTTCCACGGCGCTGAGATCGTGTACCGCCACCGCGTGGATCAGGATCTGGGTCACCGCCTGAGAACACCATGCGCTGACGTTTCGGCTTCAGCGCATCGAGTTTCTCTTGCGCCTCATCATGAGCGCTGTCGTCAGAGTCATCATCACTCGGCTCTTCCTCTCCGCCGTTTCCAGTCAGGGGTGCGGGGATGGAGCCATCAGCCTGCTCAGGATGAGGTTGCTGCAATACGAGCTGGATGCGGAACAATTTTTCGAGAGTGTCCGTCTTAATAATGACGTTCATCTCTTCGAACATCCGGAACGCTTCCTGCTTGTACTCAACCAATGGATCTTTTTGCGCATAGGCCCGCAAGTTGATCCATTCACGTAATTGATCGACCCGCTGTAGATGTTCCTTCCAACGTTGGTCGATCGACTGCAGCAAGAGCATCTTCTCAACCTGCGGCAAATAAGGACCGAGGTGCGCCTTCTGTCGGTCAAACACGGCGCTCACTGAATCTTTCACACGCTCCGTAAGATGGGCGGCGGTAATGAGTTTGATCTCATTATCAGCCAACTCAAGTGTCGCATTGAATTGACCGTTCAAGGCAACCTTTAGGCCTTCTAAGTTCCATTCTTCTCGACGGGAGCGTTCGTCAGCATTGGCATCGAGAATGGTAGAAGTCACATCGCCAAGCATCTCTCGAAGAATGCCATCGACGCTTTCACCCATTAAAACTTCCCGGCGAAGACCATAAATGACCTGCCGCTGCTTATTCATAACATCGTCATACTCGAGCAAATGTTTTCGAATGTCGAAGTTATGCCCCTCAACCCGGCGTTGAGCGCTTTCGATCGAACGAGTCACCATTCCCGCCATGATCGGCTCATCATCGGGAACATTCAGAGTTGTCATGATTTTCTGAATGCGTTCACCGTTAAATTTACGCATCAGATCGTCATCAAGCGAGAGATAGAATCGAGACTCACCCGGATCACCTTGACGACCCGAACGACCTCGCAACTGGTTGTCAATACGCCGAGATTCATGGCGTTCTGTACCAATGATATAGAGACCACCGGCCGCGATCACTTCTTGCTTTTCCTTCTCACACTGTTCGCGGAACCTAATTATAGCCTGTTTATACTCTTCCGACTCACTATCAGGACTAACCTGCTTCGCCATGGACTCCGGATTTCCAC
>SXGU01437476.1_pt1 | contig 10959 bp, 13 predicted proteins | sample 3174531 | NCBI WGS metagenome assembly SXGU01 (sample SAMN11356863, study PRJNA531348) | freshwater metagenome | isolation source: freshwater sample F1-140 | place: China: Fuxian Lake, Yuxi | collected 2017-12-25
CACCAGTGCCATCACCCCGCCGACGAGGAACATGTCGAAGCTGAACCACAGGTACATCGTGCCGATGTCCGTGTGGTGGGTCGTGGTTACCCAGCGCATGAAGCCGCTGGCCGGGCCGTGGTGCCCGTGATCGTCGTGGTGGTCGTGGCCGTGGTTGTCGACGACTGCGCTCATGGGGTTCTCCGGGTTCCGTGTATTACTTGCGCAGGGCCTTGACGTCGGCGGGCTGGATCGCCTCGCCGGTCTTGTTGCCCCAGTTGTTGCGCGTGTAGGTGACGACAGCGGCCATCTCGACGTCGTTCAACTGCTTGCCGAACGCGGCCATCGCGGTATTCGGCTTGCCGGCGAGGATCAGCGCGATCTGGTCCGCCTTCGGCCCCTGCACCATCTTCGAGCCGTCCAGCGGCGGGAATGCGGGCGGGACGCCCTTGCCTGTGGCCTGGTGGCAGGCGACGCAGTTCGCCGCGTAGACCGTCTCGCCGCGCGCCTTCAACTCGTCCATCGTGTACTGCTTGTTGGGGTCGTCCTGCTGGGCGGCGGCGGCCTGCTTGCGTTCGCCGACCCACTTCGAGTAGTCCGCCGCCGACACCACCTTGACCACGATCGGCATGAAGCCGGGGTCCTTGCCGCACAACTCGACGCACTGGCCGCGGTAGGTGCCGATCTTCTCGGCGCGGAACCAGGTGTCGCGGATGAAGCCGGGAATCGCATCCTGCTTGGAGGCGAGCGCCGGGATCCACCACGAGTGGATGACGTCGCCCGCGGTAGTCAGCACGCGCACCTTCTTGCCGACCGGGACCACCACCTCGTTGTCGACTTCCAGGAGGTAGTGCTCGCCCTTCGGGGCGCGGCCCTCGATCTGGTCGCGCGGCGTGGTCAGCGTGGAGACGAAACGGATGCCCTCGCCCTCTCCCTTCAGGTAGTCGTAGCCCCACTTCCACTGGTAGCCGGTGGCCTTGATGGTGATGTCGGCGTTCGAGGTGTCCTTCTGCGACACCACGATCTTCGTCACCGGCACCGCGACCGCGATCAGGATGATGAACGGGATCACCGTCCACAGGATCTCGACGGTGGTGTTCTCGTGCCACTGCTCGGCCTTGTGCCCGACCGACTTGCGGTGCGCGTACACCGACCAGAACATGAAGCCGAACACGCCGACGAAGATGACGACGCAGACGACGGTGATCATCTCGTGGATCCAGTGGATGTCCTCCGCCATTTTCGAGGCGGCGGGCTGCAGGTTCCACTCGGCGGCCGCGGCCAGGCCGCACCACCCCGCCAGGAAGAGCACCGCGAGCGCGCTGCGCCCGGTGAGAGCTGCCCACTTGCTTGCCATCGTCGTCGTCTCCCGATTCATTTCTGCAATCGCTTCGCGAGTTCGGCGCAGAACCATGACCGCGCGTCCGCGTCCAGGTGCCGTCCGATCTCCAGTGTCCTTGCGCGGTCGCTCAGCATGACCATGGCGCCGCGCCCGATTGAAACGCGCACGCGCCTGGGATCCAGCCGGTACTGCACCGTCCTCCCCGCGCTCGCGATCTCGACCATCAACCCGCTTCCTTCCAGTTCGATCCGCTCGTAGTCGCCCGCGTGCCTTCCGTTGACCAGGAAAGCCGCCCCGAGCGCCGCAAGCTCGAGCCCCGCGAACGGCAGGACCATCCAGGCCCCTGCGGCCGCGAATCCGATCCCGATGCCGATCGAGACCAGCACGATCAGCAGGAAGACCCTTGCCAGCGCGGCCGGGGAAATCGAGCAGTTGCGCCTGAGGACGACACGGAAACCGGTTTCGGTGCCTTGGAATCCCATCGCGCGCCGCAAGCGCCCCGCGCCATCGAAAAACGCTGTAAGTTACCACAGGTCACACTCGGGAACAATCAAAAAGCCGAGCAAAATCCTCAGTTTCGCGCATCCGCGTGGTCAATGTCGGGGACGACGCGGGAAGTCCGCACGGATGATCGCGTGCCCTTCGGGCGTGCGCTTCGGCACGCCTTTCCACGCATGCCCGTAGGAAACCTCGAAGCCGATGGCCAGGCGCCCTCCTTCGCGGCGCGCGTCGAGCGCCTCCGCGAGCGCGGCGAGGCGCGCGCGTCCCGAAAGTCCGCCAGCACCGCCATGGAGTCCGCCAGCACCGCCATGGAGTCCGCCAGCGGACTGCCCAGTCGCGCGCAAGTCGGCGAAGAACGCCTTCGCATCCGCGTACGTGAGCGTGAGCCGCTCGGCATCCATCACCGGATTTGAGAATCCCGCCTCGACGAGCATGTCGCCAAGGTCGTGCATGTCGGGAAAGCCGCGGACGCGCGACCCGCCGGGCACCCGCGACGACGCGTCGGCGAGCTCCCGCAGCGTGTCCGGGCCGTACGCGCTGAACATCACCAGTCCTTCGGGACGCAGCACGCGGGCGAACTCCCGCAGCGCCGCCATGGGATCGTCGATCCAGTGCAACGCGAGGTTCGACCACACCAGGTCCACGCTGGACGCTGCGAGCGGCAGATGGCGCGCGTCCGCGCATACCGCCAGCGTGCCGCGCCCGAGCAGCCGCGAGACCATGCCCCGCGACGCCTGCGCCCTGCGCAGCATGCCGAGCGAGGCATCCACCGCGAGGCGCGAGGCGCCCGGGTAGCGCGCCGCAAGCTCGCGCAGGTCGCGGCCGGTTCCGGCGCCGACATCGACGATGCGCGCCGGCGCCAGGCGGATGTAGTCGAGCCGATCGCGCATGCGGGCACCCACTTCGGCGTCGAGCAGAGCGGCCTTGTCAAAGCCGCCCGCGACGCGGTCGAAGCGCCGGCGCAGAGCGCGGCGCCGCGATCGCTCAGCGTCCACGCGCGGCGAGCGCCGCCTGGATGGCAGCCGCGACGGCGAGGATGTGCCGATCGCTCATCGCCGTGCCGCACACCGACAGGCCCACGGGCGCGGCACCCGGCGCCTGGCACGGCACCGACGCCGCGCAGCCGTCGAGGAAGTTCACCAACCCGGCGTTGCGCAGGATGCGCAGGTTCCAGCGGAAGTAGTCGTCGTCCGACGCGGTGCACTCCGCGATGCTCGGCGCGACGCAGGGAACCGAGGGCATCAGGATCGCGTCGAACGGCGCCGCCGCCGTCTCGACCGAGCGCATGTAGTCGCTGCGAAGACGCAGCAGGTCGACGTAGTCCGCGGCGTTGAGGTCCTTGCCGAGCGCGATGCGCTTGCCGACCCGTGGGTCGTACTCGTCGATCCGCGACAACCACTGGCGGTGGATCGAGTAGGCCTCCGCGCCGGCGAACCCGCCCGCCCGGAAGAACTCGGCCTGCCGGTCGAACATCGGCATCGGCACCTCGACGATCGCCGCGCCGGCACGCGACAACACCGCCAGCGCCCCATCAAACGCCGCAGCCACGCCTGCGTCGAGATCTTCGACCGCGCTGGAGCGCGGGAGCATCAGGCGGAGCCCGGCGAGCGGCAACGCCGGCAGCGGCGCAGCACTCCCGGCGGCCAGCACGGCGTCGAACGTGGCGCAACACTCCACGGATGCCGCAAGCGGCCCGACAGAATCAAGCGTGTACGAGAGCGGAAACGCGCCGTCGCGAGGCACGCGCCGCGCCGTGGGCTTGAACCCCGTGACGCCGCAGAGCGCGGCGGGGACGCGGATCGACCCGCGCGTGTCGGTGCCGAGCGCCATCACGCACATGCCGTCGGCCTGGGCGACGGCAGCGCCGGAGGACGATCCGCCCGGCACGCGGCCGACAGCGCGCTCGTGGGGATTCTTCGGCGTGCCGTAGTGCGGATTGGCGCCGACCACGCCGAAAGCGAACTCGACCATGTTCGTGCGGCCAACGACGATGGCGCCCGCTGATCGCAGCCGCGCCACCGCCGGTGCGTCGGCGGTGGCGGCCGGGGCGCCGGCAAGCACCTTGGAACCCGCGCGGGTGACATCGCCGCCGACATCGAAGAGATCCTTTACCGACACCGGCAAGCCGTCGACGGGCGAGCGGACGATGCCGGCGCGGCGCAGGCGGTCTGAATGATCTGCCTCGGCGCGCGCCACCTCGGCATAGACGCGAGTGAACGCCCGCGCGCCCTCGCCGGCGGTGTCGGCGATGCGCGCGAGCGCCTGGTCCACCAGCGCACGGCTGGTGGTCCTGCCGGCGGAGAGATCCGCGGCCAGCTTGCTTGCGGTTTCCATCGCAGAAGTCTAGCGCGTGGCCGACGCCGCCGCATTATCATCGGCGCATGTTCCACGCGGCGGCACGCGGGCTGGCGGATGCGCTGTTCGGCGGCAGCTGCTTCCTGTGCCGGGGCGCCACCTCGCGCGGCACGCTTTGCGAAGGATGCATGACGGACCTGCCGAGGCTGCCGTCCGAACGCTGTCCGCGCTGCGCGATGCCATCGGCGGGCGCTCAGCCGTGCGGCCGCTGCCTTGCGTCGCCACCGCGTTTCGACTCGACTCGCGCCGCGCTGGTGTTCGCGTTTCCGGCCGATGTCCTGGTGCACGCATTGAAGTACCGCGGCGAGCTGGCCCTGGCGGGCCTCGCCGCCGGCCTTCTCGGCGAATGCCTCGACGAGGGCGATCGGGTCGACGCGATCGTCCCCGTGCCGCTCTCCGACGCGAGGATGCGCGAGCGTGGCTACAACCAGGCGATGGAGATCGCGCGACACGTCGCCAGGGCACGCGGCATCGTGCTCGCCCCCGCGATTTGCGAGCGCGTCAGGGACACTCCCGCGCAGGCGGCGCTGCCGTTCGCCGGCCGCGCCGCCAACGTGCGCGGCGCTTTCCGCTGCCCCACACCAGTGGCTGGTCAGACCATCGCGGTGCTCGACGACGTGATGACGACCGGGGCGACGCTGGACGAGGTCGCCTCGACGCTGAAACGCGCGGGCGCGGCGCGCGTGGTCAACTGGGTGCTCGCCCGCACGCTGCCGATGGCCGATGTTTGAGATCGTGCTGCACGCGCCGGAGATCCCCCCGAACACCGGGAACGTGATCCGGCTCGCCGCGAACACCGGTTGCCGGCTGCACCTCGTGGCGCCGCTTGGGTTCTCGATGGACGACAAGCAGTTGCGCCGCGCCGGCCTCGATTACCATGAACTCGCGACGGTGACGGTGCATGCGGACTGGAACGCCTGCGCCGCGGCGCTGCACGGCCGCCGCATGTTCGCGTTCAGCACGCGCGCGACGACCGGCTACGCGTCGGTCGCGTACGCGCCGGGAGATGCCCTCGTGTTCGGCGCGGAAACGCGCGGTTTGCCGGAAGCGGTGCTCGCGCAGTTCGGCGAGGCAGCGCGTCTGCGCCTGCCGATGCGACCGGGCAACCGCAGCGTCAACCTCTCGAACGCAGTCGCGGTCGTGGTCTACGAAGCGTGGCGCCAACACGGCTTCGCCGGCGGCGCGTAGCCTCGATCACCAACCGTTCATTCCTGCCGCGGGTCGCGCGACAGCAGCATCTCCACGGCCTTCTGCGCCGGCATCCGCCCGTCGAGCACGGCGACCACCGCCTCGCAGATCGGCATCTCGACGCTTCGCGACTGCGCAAGCCTCAGAACCTCCCGCGCGGTGCGCACGCCCTCGGCGACGTGCCCGAGGTCGGCGAGAATGACTTCCAGCGCCTGCCCCTTGGCGAGCGCGAGGCCGACGCGGCGATTGCGTGACAGGTCGCCGGTCGCGGTGAGGATCAGGTCCCCCGCGCCCGCGAGGCCCATGAACGTCTCCGCGCTGCCGCCCAGCGCCTCGCCGAGGCGCGCGATCTCCGCGAGGCCCCGCGTGATCAGCGCCGCGCGCGCGTTCTGCCCGAGGCCGAGGCCGTCCGAGATGCCGACGGCGATCGCCATCACGGTCTTCACCGCGCCGCCGACCTCGACGCCGACGAGGTCGGTGCTGTAGTAGACGCGCATCCGGCCGCCGTGGAGCATCGCCGCCGCGCGCTGCGCGAACGCCGCATCGGTCGCGGCGAAGGTCAGCGCGCAGGGCAGGTCGCGCGCCACCTCGAGCGCGAACGACGGTCCGGACAGCGCGCCGCACTGCGCGCCGTCGCCGAGAACCGCGTTCGCGACTTCGTGCGGCATCCGCGCCGTCCCCTCCTCGAAGCCCTTGCAGAGCCACGCTGCAGGAACGCCGGCCGCCGCCGCGTGCAGCATGCCGAGCGTCTCGCGCAGCCCGGACACCGGCGTGGCGACGAGCGCGAGCGCCGCGCCGCGCACGGCGGCCGGCAGGTCGCCGGTGATCTCCAGCGATGCCGGTAGCTCGATCTCGGGAAGATAGCGCTCATTGCGGCGCGCGCTCCGGATGCCGTCCGCCTGCGCCCGATCGCGTACCCACAGCGCGACGTCGAGACGGCCTGACAAGGCGGAGGCCACGGCGGTTCCCCACGCGCCCGCGCCCAGCACCGCGATGCGGCCTGCGGCGCTCAGAGACCCCAGACCTGGTCGGCGCGCACGAAACCGGCGGCGCCGTCGGGGTGGCGCACGCGGACCCAGCCGCCGGCGGCGGGCTCGGCCAACTCGAGCGCGACGTTCTCCTGCGCACGGAACACCACCTGCGCCGAGTCCTCCGCGCGGGCGCGCACCACGGCGACTGGCGCGGTGACCAGCACCATGCGCTTCTCGGCAAGCGACTTGCGCTCGATCCAGGTCAGCGCGCCAGTATGGTCGCGCACCTTGACCCAGGCATCGAGGTTCACGATCACCTCGACCGGATAGAGCCGGGAAACGACATAGACCGGCTTCGCGGCCCGTGAAGGCGCGTCATAGAGCACCGCGCCGTTCTCGGACACCGAGCGGAAGTCGGCCGCCGCGGCGCACCCCGCGAAGGCGACGCCGGCTGCGACGAGGGCCGCTCGCATGGCGCCTACTGCGCGATCTCGATGCGCGGCGCTTCGCCCTGCTGGGCGCGCTGCGCGTACAGCGCCTCGAACGACACCGGCGCGAGCAGCACCGGCGGGAAGCCGCCGCGCGTGATCAGGTCGGAGATCGCCTCGCGCACATAGGGATACAGGATCGTCGGGCAGGCGATGCCGAGCAGCGGATCGAGCTCCTCGGCGGGGACGCCGCGGATAGAGAAGATCCCCGCCTGCGCCGCCTCGGCGAGGAACATCGTCTTGTCCCCCGCCTTCGCCGTCACGGTGACGGTGACGGTGCACTCGTAGAAACCGTCGGCGAACTGCTGCGCCTCGTTGTTCACCTGCACCTCGAGCTGCGGGCCCTCGGCTTGCATGAAGATGTGCGGGGCGTTGGGGATCTCCAGCGAGATGTCCTTGATGTAGATCTTCTCGATCTGGAACGCGGGCTGCTGTTCGTCGGCCATGCTGTCTCCGGTTTGTGTTCTGCTCGGGCGGGGATCAGCCGGCGAGGAGGGCGTCCAGCCGCCCCTCGCGCTCGAGGTCGTGCAAATCGTCGCATCCGCCGACATGCCGCTCGCCGATCCAGATCTGCGGCACCGTCCGTCGCCCGGACCGGCGCACCATCTCCTCGCGGCGCGCCGGTTCCATGTCGACGCGGATGTTCTCCAGGTCCTTCACGCCCTTGTCGGCAAGAAGGCGTTCCGCCGACTGGCAGTACGGGCACGTCGCGGTGGTGTACATCGTCACGCGCGCCATGTCACTTCTCCACCGGCAGGCCGGCCTGCTTCCATGCCGCATAGCCGCCGGCGAGGTTGACCGCCCGCTCGAAGCCCTTGCCGCGCAGCGTCGACAGTCCCGTGGCCGAGCGGTTGCCGGTCTCGCAGTGCACGATCACCGGCTTCGCCTTGTGCTTGTCCAGCTCGCCGATGCGCGACTCGAGCTGCGCCAGCGGGATGTTCTTCGCACCGAGGATGTGTCCCTTGGCGAACTCGTCCGGCTCGCGCACGTCGAGCAGGAACGCGTCCTCGCGGTTGATCAGGTTCGTCGCCTCGGTGGTGCCGACCGCAGGCCCGCCGGCGCGCGCGCGCAGCATCGGGTAGAGCAGCATCGCGCCGGACACGAACGCGACCGCGATGAGGAAGATGTTGTTCTTGATGAAGTCCATGCGGTTCTCGCCTCGCACGTTCTGCGCGCAGGACCGCCATTATAGAATACGCGCTGGCCCCCAACGCTGCCGCCATGTACAAACTCGTCCTGTTGCGCCACGGCGAATCCGACTGGAATCGCGAGAACCGCTTCACCGGCTGGACCGACGTCGACCTTTCGGCGCGCGGCGTCGAGGAGGCCCGGGCCGCGGGCCGCCTGCTGAAGGACGAGGGCCTGGTGCTCGACTGCGCGTTCACCTCGGTGCTCAAGCGCGCCATCCGCACGCTGTGGCTGGCGCAGGACGAACTCGACCGACTGTGGATCCCCGTCGAGAAGAGCTGGCGCCTGAACGAGCGACACTTCGGCGCGCTGCATGGACTGAACAAGTCCGAGATGGCGGCGAAGTTCGGCGAGGCGCAGGTCCTTGCCTGGCGGCGCAGCTACGACACGCCGCCGCCTGCGCTCGAGGCGGGCGACCCGCGCTCGCCGGGAAAGGACCCGCGCTATGCGTCGCTGTCCGCCGCCGAGATCCCGCTCACCGAGTGCCTCAAGGACACCGTGGCGCGCGTCATCCCCTACTGGAACGACACGATCGCGCCCGCGATCCGCTCGGGACGCCGAGTGATCGTCGCGGCGCACGGCAACTCGCTGCGCGCGCTCGTCAAGTACCTCGACGGCGTGGGCGACGCCGACATCGTCGGCCTGAACATCCCGACCGGCGTTCCGCTGGTCTACGAGCTGGACGCCGAGCTGCGCCCGCTCGGCCACCGCTACCTCGGCGACGCCGCCGAGATCGCGAGCCGCTTGGCGGCGGTCGCGAGCCAAGGGAAAGCCGCCGCCTGATCCGCGCGGCGCTCCTCGCCTTCACGCTCGCCGCCACAGCGGCGCACGGCGCGTCGCGCGAGGAGGACCTCGCCGCGCTGCGCGCGCGCATCGGGACGATGCAGGCGGAACTGCACGACAAGGAGTCGTCGCGCCAGGAATCGCGCGACGCGTTGCGCGCGTCCGAATCCGCGATCTCGGAAGTCAACCTCGCGCTGCGCGAACTCGACGCGCGCAGCCGCGACGCCGGCGCGCGCCTGAAGGACTTGGCGGAGCGCCAGCGCGCCTCGGAAGCCGATCTTGCGCGGCAGCAGGCGGCCATCGGCCGCCTGCTCGCAGCGACCTATGCCGGCGGGGCTGCTGGCGCGCTGCGGCTCGCGCTGTCGGGAGACGACCCCAACGAGGCGGCGAGACGACTGCACTATGTTTCCATCGTTTCCGGAGCCTCGGCCCGCGTCGTGGCCGGCTACCGCGCGGGGATGAAGGAGCTCGAGGCGCTGAAGCGTTCGGCGACCGAGCAGGGCGTGCAGCTCGAGGCCATCGAGAAGGCGCGCCTCGCGGACCGCGAGCGCCTGCTAGCCGAGAGGCGCGAACGCCAGAAGGTCCTCGACCGGCTGGCGGCCGAACTGCGTCGCAGCCGTCGGGAGATCCGCGTGCTTCAGGCCGACGAAACCCGCCTCGCCCGCATGGTCGAGGAGATCGCGAAGGTCCTGACGGCGCGGCCCGGCGCCGGCCACGCGCCTCGCCCACGGGGATCCCCGCCGGGCGCAGACGCCGTGCCTGCCCCGACCGAGGCGGCCGCAGGCCCGTTTTCGAGACTGCGCGGCAAGCTGCGATTGCCGGTGCGCGGGGAACTAATCGGCCGATTCGGCGCCCAACACGGCGAGGGTGCAGGATCGAGGAAGGGCGTGTTCATCCGCTCGGCGGAGGGCGAACAGGTGCGTTCGATAGCGGCCGGGCGGGTGGTGTACGCGGACTGGATGCGGGGGTTCGGCAACCTGCTGATCGTCGACCACGGCGAAGCGTACCTTTCCATCTATGGCAACAACGAAGCGCTCCTCAAGCGGCCCGGGGACGCGGTCGGCGCAGGGGACCCGGTGGCGACCGTCGGCGCGACTGGCGGCAACGAGCAAACGGGCTTATATTTTGAGTTGCGGCACCTCGGCAAGGCCTTCGACCCGCTCCGCTGGGTGGGCAGGTGACCGGTCACAAGGATGAAACCATGAACGGCAGGGTCAGAAGCATCGGTTTGGTATGCGTGGGCGTCGTCGCGGGCGTACTGGTCAGCCTGAACTTCCAGGCGATCGCGGACCGCTCGGCGCGCCTGCCGCTGCCGGTCGAGGAATTGCGCTCGTTCACCGAGGTGTTCGGCGCCATCAAGTCGCATTACGTCGAGCCGGTCGAGGACAAGAAGCTGATCACCGAGGCGATCAACGGCATGCTGTCCGGCCTCGACCCGCACTCGGCTTACCTCGACGCCGAGGCGTTCAGGGAGCTGCAGGTCGGCACGCAGGGCCAGTTCGGCGGCCGCGGCATCGAGGTCGGCGTCGAGGACGGCGTCATCAAGGTGGTGTCGCCGATCGAGGACACGCCCGCGTTCCGCGCCGGCATCAAGCCGGGCGACCTCATCATCCGCATCGACGAAACGCCGGTGAAAGGCATGTCGCTGAACGACGCGGTCAAGCGCATGCGCGGCAAGCCGGGCACCAGCATCACGCTGACCATCTCGCGCAAGGGCGACGGCGGGCCGCCGTTCCCGGTGACGCTGACCCGTGCCATCATCACCGTGCAGAGCGTGAAGTCGAAGGCGATCGAGCCGGGCTACGCCTGGGTGCGCGTGTCGCAGTTCCAGGAATCCACCGCGGAAAGCCTCGTCAAGCATATCGATGGCCTGTTCAAGCAGGGCCCCGTGAAGGGCCTGATCCTCGACCTGCGCAACGATCCGGGCGGCCTGCTGTACGGCGCGGTGGCGATCTCGTCCGCGTTCCTGCCGCAGAAGACGCTCGTCGTGTCCACCGACGGCCGCACCGAGGATGCGCGCAAGAAGTTCCATGCCGTCCCCGAGGACTACCTGCGCGGCAACACGCGCGACGACTTCCTCAGGGGACTGCCCGCCGCGATCAAGACGGTCCCGATGGTCGTGCTGGTGAACGGCGGCTCGGCGTCCGCGTCGGAGATCGTCGCC
>SXGU01571974.1_pt1 | contig 10958 bp, 14 predicted proteins | sample 3174531 | NCBI WGS metagenome assembly SXGU01 (sample SAMN11356863, study PRJNA531348) | freshwater metagenome | isolation source: freshwater sample F1-140 | place: China: Fuxian Lake, Yuxi | collected 2017-12-25
GGTGTTTGGCCGTTCTGCCCTCGCCTTGCCGATGCATCATTCAGTTCCGGTTTCAGACCGGATCGACTCCCCACTTGGCTTTTCCGGCAAACAGCGCCTTCATAGCAGTCCTGACAAAACCTGCGGAAGGACGCACATGAAGACCGAACGATGCATGACCCAGACCGAGCTGGCTGAGCGCTGGCGGCTGAGTGAGGCGACTTTGGAGCGCTGGCGCACCGAATCGGGTGGCCCGCTGTTCCTCAAGCTGGGCAACCAGGTGCGCTACCGGTTGCAGGATGTCGAAGCGTTTGAGGAGGCCGCGCTGCGCGGATCCACCAAGACCGATGTGGAAGTCGATCAGGGTGTCGCAAGCGGAGCAAGCCATCGGATGCTTCCTCGGCTCATGCAACCACCACCCAGACCGACACGGCCTTTGACTATCTGGTTGCGCACCGGTTCTCGACGCACTGGCTTTCGCCCAGTATTTGCCGGCAGGCAACGCTGACCATGCCAGATTCAACTGGCCACCCCCAAGGCCTGAGCCTCGGCTTCCTGCTCCAGATAGACCCAATCCACGATCTCATCGTTCGGCGTGTAGCCAACCACCAGTTTTTCCATCATCAGCCGGATGACGCCAACGTCGTTCACATTGAGCGCCATCTCCAGCGACTTCAGCTTGCCTTCCAACTCCGCCCATGGGACAAACTCCTCGTGGGCTTTCATGATTCTCGAATGGGAGGTGGGCTTGGGGTTGTCGCCAATCAGCAGTTCTTCGTAGAGTTTCTCTCCTGGACGCAGGCCGGTGATTTCGATCTCGATGTCGCCGTCGGGGTTTTGATCATCCTTCAGCGTCAAACCCGACAGTTCGATCATGCGGCGAGCCAAGTCCATGATCTTGACCGATTCGCCCATGTCGAGCACGAACACATCACCGCCTTTGGCCATGGCCCCTGCCTGGATGACCAGTTGCGAAGCTTCCGGGATGGTCATGAAGTAGCGGGTGATTTCAGGATGTGTGAGCGTAATTGGGCCACCGTCACGGATTTGCTGCCGAAACTTGGGCACTACCGAGCCGGATGAGCCCAGCACATTGCCAAAACGGACCATGCTGTACTTGGTCCCGGAGGTACTGGCGGCCAATGCCTGCAAGGCCATTTCAGCTAGTCGCTTGCTGGCGCCCATGATGTTGGTGGGGCGGACTGCCTTGTCAGTGCTGATCAGCACAAAATCAGAAACGCCGTTCTCGGCAGCGGCCTGGGCGGTGCGCAGCGTGCCGAGCACGTTGTTCTTAATGCCTTCGGCCGGGTTGTGCTCTACCAAGGGCACATGCTTATAGGCTGCAGCGTGATAGACAGTGTCCGGATGCCAAGTGGACATGATCTCGTGCATGCGATCGTCGTCTTGCACTGATGCCAGCAAGGGGACGAGCGTGGTGGCGTGGTTAGTCTGTTTTTCTTCGAGTTCCTGGTGAATGGCGTAAAGCGCAAATTCGCTTTGCTCGATCAAGAGCAGTTTGCTCGGACCAACAGCCAGGATCTGGCGGCACAGTTCGCTGCCAATTGAACCGCCTGCTCCTGTCACCATGACCACCTTGCTGCGCACATTCATCGCCAGCAGGATGTGATTCGGCATGACGGGCTCGCGGCCGAGTAGGTCGTCAATATCCAGTTCACGCAAGTCCGAGATGCTGACCTTGCCCTGGGCCAGTTCGGTCACGCTGGGGAGCGTGCGCACTAACACGTGGGCACTGCGGATCTGGCTCAGGATCTCGTTGCGTCGGCGGCGTGACACACTGGGGATGGCCAGCAACACGTCACTGACTGTCAAAGTCGACACCAAATTGGGCAAATCAGCCGGGTTATAAATGGGCAAGCCGTTGAGAACGTGGCCGTGCAAACGATCGTCGTCATCCAGAAACCCGACCACCTTCATTTCGTAACTGTTGGCCATGGCCCCCGCCAGTTGTCGGCCAGAGTTGCCAGCGCCGTAGATCAAGACTTTGGGTCGAGAGGCGTGCTTGAGAATGCTCAGGTACTGGCTTCCCAACCAGACACGTGCCAAGGCACGGGATGCACCCACAAACAGAAGCAGCAAGATGGGCTGGATGATGCCCACGGTGCGCGGCACACCTGGGACGCTGATGGCTGCAAACACCGCCGCATAAAGCAGCCCATACACCCCAACAGCGCGAGCCACAGCCAAGAGTGCGGGCCAGCCGCTGTAGCGGAAAATGGCACGGTACAGACCCGAGACAATGAAGATGGGCAATGCGATGCCAACAGAGGCCGCTCCGGCCCAAAGTGCACCTTGTGCCCACTCGCTCTGGCCTGTGAAACTGATGAACTCGCCAAGACGCAGGAAGTACGCCAACCAGACGGTTAGTACGCACAAGCTAAGGTCGACCATCAACGCCACGATGCGTTTAGCTGTCCGTGGCAAAGCCAGCACGGGGACTGCCAGCTTAGACAGATGTGCTCTCATGACAAGCTGCCTCCCTGAGTCCTGAGTCCGGAGTCCTGAGTCCGCAGGACGGTTGATGATTTTCTTGTTCAACGCCCACTCCCGTCATTGGGCTGATGCTGGATGCGATCACCCCGCCCGGAACCTGTCACAGTGGCCAAGATGTACTTGAAATAGGTCGCAATGCTCAGGCTCGCCAGCATCTGTGCATCAATCTCTGCCAAAAGGCGGGGCGTTGACATATCAATGCCTTGAATTTGCGCTAAGCCCGTAATGCCGGGACGTGCATCAAAAACGCCTCGTGAAGCCCGTTCGGAGATCAGCTCCTCTTGGTTGAACAAACAGGGGCGGGGCCCGACCAAACTCATTTCGCCTTTGAGCACATTCCACAGTTGAGGCAACTCATCCAGCTTGGTACGTCGCAAAAAAGCGCCCAATAGGGTCACGGCCGCCGGGTTGGCAAGATGCGTGGCGACAGACTGGGTATCGGGTCGCATGGTGCGGAATTTCACCAAGGTGAATGGCTTTTGATGTCGCCCCACGCGTGTCTGCCTGAACAGAGGCGCACCTGTGTCAAGCAGACCGATCAGGAACAAAAGTACCATCAAAGGCAGGGCAACCAGTAGCCCGACGCCTGCGAGCACAACATCCAGAAACCGAAGCATCACGCAGTTCCCCTGGTTTTGCGATACCACTGAGCAGTGGCGTCAAGCCCCACCTGCATGGTGTAAGGAGGTGTCCAATCCAGTTCTTCGCGCAGTGGTGTGATGTCCAAACAGAGAGAGCCCAGCAGCCGATCGACGGCGGCCTGTTTACCAAGCGCGCGCCCAGTTAACCGCATCCATGAGACAGGAACAGGCAACAGAAACGGCCGACGCCCCAATGCGGCTGCGATCCTGCGAACCAACTCTGGCGTTGAGACATCATCCCCATCACTGACCAGAAAGGTTTTACCGGCAGCTTTGTGGTGGGTGAGACACAGACGAATGACATCAACCAAGTTGCCCAGATAGATCAAACTGCGCTGGTTTTGAATGCCGCCAAGCGGCAAAGGCCGACGTCTATCAATCGCCTGCATCAGGCGCAGGAAGTTGCCTTTGACCCCTGGGCCATAAACCAGTGGGGGCCTAAATATCACAACCTCCATACCCGTTTCGGCGGCTACTTGCCATAACGCCTGCTCGGCCTCCCACTTCGAAATGGCGTACGCATCGGCTGGCACAGCCAAATCTGTATCCTGATATGGTTCGCTCTTACCTTCACCCAGCACCTTGACTGTGCTGACAAAAATGAAGCGCTTGACCCCATGTTGAGCGCACTGGCGCGCCAGGTTGACTGTACCCAGTGTGTTGACTTTGGCGTACCGATCGCCTGGAGGCCCAACTGCTCCATCCGTCAAAGGCACTTGACCGGCCAGGTGAACGACCACATCGGTGTTCTGGCCCAGGGCTTCGCTCCAATCGGTACTTTTATTCAAATCACCAACCGAAACTTCCCAAGGCGAAATTGATGTGCGAACGCACCGCACGACTTGGTGTCCAGCCTGATCAAGTACGTGGCACAACGCCCTTCCGAGCAGTCCATTTGCACCTGTGACGAAAATCTCCATGGCACTCTACCTAAAGTAGCTGAGGAAGGCCTGTGCAACAACCGGTGGCCACATGGGTTTGCGGTTCCCGCTTGGCCTGCGGGCTCTTGGCTCTTCCGCGGTGGGTGTTTTGCCCGGCATTCTTGAGGATGCGGCTGAAGGTGGATTCACTGGCCAGGTAGGTCCCCTCATCGGCCAGCGTGGGCACGATGCGCGCCGGTGGCATGTCGGCAAACCGCGGCTCGTTGGCCACCGCCAGTACCGTGGCTCGCTCTTCAGGCGTCAGGGCATGGGACGGCGTGGGGCGAGGAGCATCAGGCCTACCATCGCCCTTTGCAAGGCCATCCTAGGCCCTCCAACGCTGCAAGGTGCGCAGGTCAATGCCGGCCACCTCGCAGGCTTGGCTCAGGCGAGCGCCATCCCGGTGCGCCACCTCGATCATCTGGGTCATGCTTCGGCGATCTTCCAGCGCAATCATTCGTCCTCGCTTTTGTGGAAGATCGCCTCGAGCTTTTTTGACAGCACCAACAGCGCAGCGGTCTCGGCCAGGGCTTTGTCTTTGCGTCGCAGCTCTCGTTCGAGCTCTTTGATCCGTTTGTGGTCAGCGGCTGTTTCCTTGGGGCTGGCACGCTGTTCCTCGGGCCGTTCTCGCGGCACCAAGCGCTGCGGCTGGACTCGTCCATGGCGGCGGTGGTGATCACGGCATTGAACCGAGCCGCTGCTGACCACGCCCGCTCGCGAGCTGGCGTGGTCAGAGACTAAGCTCGCCATCGTTCCAACGTGTCAGTGGACACACCCACCTCGCGTGAGATCACCTCCAAGGAGGCGGTGTTCGGTGGCAGCAGCTTGGCTATCACCTTGTTCTTGAATGCTTGTCCGTATCGGGCCATTGCGTCGTCTCATCATCGCCCCCATTCCTTGAAATCTATGGAAGCGAAACTATTCTGACGCGGGGGGCAACCGCTGAGGCTGGCGTTGTCGATTGACATTTCAGACGACGACAACTTTTGGCGATCGACGGTCAGATTCGTGGTTCTTTCTGCACCGTTTACGGCCCGCTGGCCCATGTCGGGAGCATTCATCCATGCGCCCTCATGGTTAAAGTCGTTTGCGTACCATCTACAAGCTGGATAACCTTGGCGCTACGGGTCGGTGCGTGCGCAGCAATCAGCGACATCAGCTCAGCCCAAGGCACCACCAGATTCATCACATCGAGGAACTCGCGCTTACACATGCGCTTGCTCTTGCGCTCTAATCAGATGGCGGATTCAAGGACGAAGTGCAACAAAGATGAACCCGGTGATGGGTGGCTGAGGATGCAAGGCATCATGGCCGCTTAAACCGCCAAGTCCAAGTTGCCAGATGTACAAGCACCTCAGCCGAGAAGAACGATACCAAATTCACAGCCTCTTGAAAGCCAAACAGACCATCAGCGAGATTGCCCGCCTGCTGGGCAGGCACCGCAGCACCATCAGCCGCGAATTGAGCCGTGGTCGTGGGCAGCGCGGCTACCGGGCTGAACAAGCTTGCCGTAAGGCTTCTGAGCGTGCCCAACGCAGCCGCAACGCCCGGCATGTTGATGCCAAGGTGTGGGCAGATGTTGCTTTCTATCTCGGTGTGCAATGGAGTCCCGAACAGATCGCCAGCAAACTGGAGGTCAGCCACGAGAGCGTTTACCTGCATGTGTATGCGAACAAGGCCGCTGGCGGTGATTTGCACAAGAACCTGCGCAGCCAGAAGCCCCGACGCAAACGCCACCTGTGTGGACGCGACAGGCGCGGCCAGATCCCCAATCGCCGCACCATCAGCGAGCGGCCTGCCCACATTGAGCTGCGCAAGCAAGTGGGCCACTGGGAGGGCGACACAGTCATTGGTGCCGCCCACAAACAGGCCATCGTGACACTGGTAGAGCGCAAGAGTGGTTTTGCACTGCTGTCCAAGGTGAGCAACAAAAGTGCTGACTTGGCAAGCCGCGCTATCGAGGACAAGCTCAAGCCCTTGAATTCACGGGTCAAGACTTTGACTGTGGACAACGGAAAAGAATTTGCGGACCACCAAACCATTGATCGTGCCTTGGGCATCCAGACCTACTTTGCCGATCCGTATTGCAGTTGGCAGCGCGGCAGCAACGAAAACTTCAATGGGCTGCTGCGCCAATACATTCCCAAGAAACGCCGCATGGAAACCGTGACGGACGAGGAATTGACTATGATCCAGAACAGAATCAATCACCGGCCTCGAAAGCGGCTGGGATTCAAGACACCCCACGAGGTGTTTCACGCCTCGTTAAACCGTGTTGCACCTCGTACTTGAATCCGCCGATGAAAACCAGGCTCATCTGCTTATGATTTCAATGACGCACGATCCGTGCCTGAAACAAGATTTTGTAGAAACTCCCGGGCGTGCTGCTCAAAATGATAGGACGGAACGAATCTTCTTCCAAAAACGCAGTATTCTTGAGCGACGGAATAATGTCACTTCAGTCGCAATGCTATCGTAATCGAGCCTTAATCTGGAAATTTCTTCACGCAATGCTTCTCTGTTTTCCGATACCAAATTAAGCTCCATAGCGGCAATGGCTAGTTCCTGACGATACTTAATCAAATCGTTTCCAAGAACCTCAAGCAAACCATCTAAGGGCTTACGTGTTGCTGCGGCAACAAATTGAAATGCCCCACCTCCCTCTTTATTTTGAAGATAGTGACGAATGTTTTCTGGTAGCTGTTCCCAATAACGGGCAAATTCTGGATGCTCGACGCCCGCATCAAAATGATCAAAATATGCCAAACTAAGATCTGCATCTACTAAAGCGGCCTTTATACTCGACTCGGTATAGAAATGAACGTGTGAGGAATCGAGAAGTCCAGTTTCTCTGTAATCAAATTCCCCACAGATCAACGATGCAATAACACCACTATGCGCAATATTTGGGGTTGAAAATACAAGGTATCCATTCTCATTCAATAAAGATTTTACCTTTCGTATTAAAAGGCAGGGATTTCTCAAATGCTCAAACACATCAGCGGCAAGCACCACATCAAAAGGATCTAAACTTTCAAGAAAATAAAGCCCATCCGGAGTGTCCAAGTTGATGCAATAGGCATGCTCAGCATATTCTTGGGCGGCTGATACTGCATCCGGATTAACATCAATTGAGACTACCGAGCAACCAAATTCAGTCAGCAACTTCGTCATATGACCAGAAGCCGAACCCAACTCTAAAACGCGTTTATTTTTTCCAACAAGTTTGATGACTCTAGACGCGACAGAATCAGTCGACATGTCTACCGTGTATGAGTATTTATTCATTCAGAAATCTGCCAACAGCCTATGAAAGGTAAGTACACGCCCGCCCTCATTTGAGCAAACGAAGCCAAAGTATCTTTCAAGCGCATGCGCGAAAGTCCCATCCAATTGCCCTTCTTCATTTTCAAACTTCATTTCAAACAAATCCTTAGACCTTATAGAATGCAGAAATTCAACATTGCCAAAAAACATTGTTCCTGGAATGAAAAAAGCCGGCAAACTCTCGTGAAAGTTTGGAATCAGCCTCAATAGATGAAAACGATTCTGATCTAAATGATCTTGAATAGGGAGCATTTCACGACCGATAAGGCACGGGTATCCTTTAAAAATAGCCGTTCTCAAAAAAGAGAAGAAACTTGGTGACCCCAGAATCGAATATACCGATTTGTGATACCACTCGACACCTGAAGCCAAATGCAAGGATTTTTTAGTATGTATTTTTGCGAACGATGAATACTTTCTTAAGCAAATAACACTTATGGCAAGCAGGAATGGCAGTACGTCTCTCCCGTGATTGTCCACAAGAAGCACCCTGACATTTTCAGAATTCTTAAACCAATACTCAGCTAACTTAACAATGTTTCTCTTAGGCGTTGTTATAACGACGTCGACATCCTTGATATTACTGACTAGCGAAAATATCTCCTCGGCTGATTCGCTATAATATGCATGAATAAATATTACACAATCATTACCGGTCTGAATGACATCTTCACAATGCGGAGAAAATCCATCTTTAAGTTGCATGCTTATTTCAGTGCAATCAAGCGATATTCGCGAAAATAGTCCCACGGGTACACCGTCAACCTGGCAACTCTTCGAGGCAATCTTATTAACTACCACGCCACTTGACGATGCGCCACCCAAAGGAAAATGACGTACAAATCTTGCTTTAAAAGACTGATAACGCCAAAGCATTTTTCGAAAAGGATTGGCAACAAGTCTTGCAATAATTTCTGAGTGGCGTAGCTCTGCAACCCTAGTCTTTGCATTTATGGAAACGAGTTCCAAGTAGTTTACAAACTCATTCATTTGGTACACTTTTCTTCATGAAATATCTAATGTAAATAGATAGAATCTTCGGATATTTTCTCCGAAAATTTTCTTTGAATTTCTGACTGAGTACGCGACTGAGAATTCGATGCAAGGACGAGTGCGTCCGCACAACGTCTAATTGACTCTGCAGGGCGTCAATTTCTCGCCGTAAAAAGGTAATTTGTTCATGATAACGAGCGCTGGCCGTGTCATTTACATCTTTGACAAAGAAATGCTGCGGTACACCTTTGATTACCGCCGGACTCGACCCACTAACAACTGCTTTAGGCGAAGGAAGCTTGCTAAACCTCTGGCGATATTTCTCATACATTTGAAAAATATCATCCGGCACATCAACTGGGGATGCATCAATGGCATTTATAGCCAATGAACTTCGAAGACGAGCAACTTCATCCCTCCCCAAGATTTCCAGCAAGCGGGTCACAAAAATAGAGTTATTTATAATGCTACTGGCGTCACCAGTTGAGATTCTCTTATCTACAGAATTAAGCTCAAATCCGTCGCGCAAATTGACAAAATAATCTGATGGCTCCAATCTATGCTCCCAACCTATTTGAAAATAGGAGTCAAGAATAACCCACCAAGAGGCCAACACATCTAGCAATCTCTTTTCCGTCAATATAACCTCATATTGAAGAGTTCGCTGGATTGAAATCTCACTGAAATGAGGCAAATTCCAGTAGAAATGACGCCTGAACACTCCAATATTCCGGAATGGATTAAAAAAGAAACACTGTTCAACTGCTAGATTATTATACAGGAGCTCGAATTCTGCAGAAAGTGAAACAAGTTTTTTTAAATCATTCTTCGCACCAAAAAATTGTGCATCCGTACACAGAAAAGGTAGCTCCATTCTAGCTGTTTCAACTAGTATTTTATTTGTTAAGCCAATTTTCAAAAAATCATCGCATGATGTTGTTCCCGCCTTAAAGACGGGAAGCATAATATCATTATTATCTGCAAGATCAACTCTCGTTTTCAGCACAAAATCGTTTTCACGAATGGCTTCCAGCCCATAGTAAAGGGAGAGCATCTGGTGTAGTTGGTGACCTCCTTTTAATACCAGTTTCGGCTCTTCTATTTCGATTAGCTCAACATTATTTTGCTTTAACGCATCTCTCAACCCAGAATAACGATCAATTTCCCCTATCCAAGTTGAGTAGACTATTTGCCGAACATAACCGTCTTTTTTCCAACGCACATAATCGCCAACCTTCTCAATTAAACGCTGCTTATCTCTGACCAAGCCACAGATTAGAACCGATATCATCAGATTTCTCCAGAAGAGTTTTGTTCTCTATAGAAATGAATTCCATCCTCCATAGAGCCATCAAAGACGATGCGACCTTTTTCAAAAACGATGCATCGATTGCATATTCCAATCATTTCATCAGGTGCATGAGTGCACACGAATGCAGTAGTAGCAGAAGATATATTGTCAATAACGTGATGTTTCGCCTTCTTCATGAAGAACTCGTCACCGCCACCGAGTACCTCGTCGAGAATTAGTATTTCAGGTTTTTCGCAAGTTGCAATAGCAAATGCCAATCGGCTCTTGAATCCAGACGACAAATGCTTAAACTGTTTTTCCTGTTGATCATCAAGCTCACAAAAACTTAGCACTCTCTCCTTCAACTCCTTGACTTTTTTTGTTTTGACATTTTTGAAAATTAGTGATAGTTCGATATTTTCAGAAACAGTTAATTCGTCTTCCAATCCAATTCCTGATGCCAGAACAACTGTCGGTGTGCCAATAGTCCAAACGCTTCCAGAAGTCACGGGGTATATACCTGCCAACACCTTAAGAAAGGTCGTTTTGCCATTCCCGTTTCTACCGATAACACATACTTTATCGCCCACAACCGCCTCAAAATGGTGGACGTTTAGAATTGATAATTCGCTTTTGATCGTCTTGTTTTTTAAATCGAGCAAGTAACTTTTAAGTGATTGGTGCCGTTGAGTTGATGGAACAACTAAATCAACATTGTTGAAGAGTACTGTTGCACTCATAGGTGAATTACCATCCTTTTTCCTAGCTTGGCTGATGCGATAATCCCAAGGATACAAAACGAGACTGACAATGCGACAGGAATCGTGACTAGACCTAAACTAAGAGGAAGCCCTAAAAAAACAGCTTGAGACAACTCTATAAAGTGGGTAAATGGGTTTAATTGCACTATCGTACGGACAGCCCCACTCATTGTCGATTTGCTGTAGGCAATGGGTGTTAGCCAAAACGCGACTTGAAGACCAAGCCCCATCAGATAGGGTAAATCACGAAAAGCAGGTGTCAGCGTTGCGAAAGTTAATCCAATACCAAACAAAAATGTCATCAATATTATTAGAACCAACGGTATCAAAAACAGATTAAAAGACTGCGCACCTACAATAAAGGTGACCCCAACCCCAATAACAAAAAATGGCACCAATACAAATGCTTCTGAGAGAATATCCGCAGCAACAAGCAAGCTATGGTGTATGTTATTGTTTTGAATTAAAGCACGGCGCGAAACTATGCTAGAGCAACTGCGCATGATGGAACTTTGAATGACAATCCATGTAGCCA
>SXGU01539646.1_pt1 | contig 10957 bp, 11 predicted proteins | sample 3174531 | NCBI WGS metagenome assembly SXGU01 (sample SAMN11356863, study PRJNA531348) | freshwater metagenome | isolation source: freshwater sample F1-140 | place: China: Fuxian Lake, Yuxi | collected 2017-12-25
CTTTCAAGAGGGTGTCTCTACGATTTTTGTACCAGACCCAAAGAGGTGCCATGCATTAGTCTATGACATCAAAGAGGTGCATACCCCTACCCAAAGAAGTGCTATGTATTAGTATAGCCTTTCAAGAGGGTGTCTCTACGATTTTTGTACCAGACCCAAAGAGGTGCCATGCATTAGTCTATGACATCAAAGAGGTGCATATCCCCTGCCCAAAGAAGTGCTATGCATTAGTATATGCTTTCAAGAGGGTGTCTCTACGATTTTTGTACCAGACCCAAAGAGGTGCCATGCATTAGTCTATGACATCAAAGAGGTGCTTTACCATTATAAAAATTATATTATTATTTTTTTTTTGTAATTATAAATATGTATATTTTTGTAATAGTTAGTCATATTTATTTTATATATGCACTTTATTTCATAATTATTTATAGATTTTATTAAATTATTGTCTTTGTCACTATTACCCTTACTGTCCTTACTGCTCTTATCATAATTATTATTATTACCCTTACTGCTCTTATTGCTGAACTTATTGCTGAACTTATTGCTGTCCTTATTGTTGTCCTTATTGCTGTTCTTATCACCGTTCTTATCACCGTTCTTATTGCTGTCCTTATTGCTGTTCTTATTGCTGTTCTTATTGCTGTTCTTATTGTTGTTCTTATTGATACTGTTCTTTTCATTATTACTTTTTACATATGATACACATTCACTATTTTCACATTCCCCTTCAAAATGTATATCATTATTACACGATATTACATTTTTGACTTTGATGTTATTTAAATCATAATGCATAAATAATAATAAATATTAATAAATATTCATACAAAAAATCAATTTTTAATTACTTACCTACTTACCTACCTACCTACTTACCTTTTTTAACACGCTTTCCTTTTTCAATTGGTACTGATTCGGGTTCTGGTGCTGAATCGGGTTCTGGTACTGGTTCTGTTTTTGGCACAGTAACTTCTTTCTTTTTTCCCTTTGTAGTAGTTTCTTTTGGTTCTACAATTTCATCTTTCTTCTTTTTCCCTTTTGGTTCCTCTTCTTTTGGTTCTGCTTCTTTTGGTTCCTCTTCTTTTGGTGTTTTAGTTGCTTTTGATGTTTTAGGTTCAGTTAGTTTAGATGAACTCTTTTTTGTTTTACTTTTAGTACTCTTATCTACAACACATTCTTCTTCACATCCTTCTTCACATCCTTCTTCACAATTTTCTTCAATATCATCAGCATGTGCATCTTCTATTTTAATTTTTCCATCTTTAAATTTTTCTTTGTAGACATTTTGTGCATCACGTAATTTATTAAAAATTATGAGTCTTGATTCATTCATACTTAAAACATCTTTTGTTGATATTTCATAGGCATTTAATAGTTCTTTAAACAGTTTAACATAACCATCATTATCAAGTGATGAAGTACTAATCATAAAATCTGCATAAGATTGAGAACAGTAATTTGTTGGTGAATTTGCTCTTTTAAGAATACGCATAATAATATTATATTCTGATTCTGGAACATTTTTTAATAATTTTAAAAATTCATTATTATTTGATTCACTATGTTTATCAAAATCATTTTTACTAAGATCATATATATTAACCATTCTTCTACTTATATATAGTAATTTGTTATTTGCTTATATTTGTTATATTATTATTAAAAATCAATTTTTTATACATTTAAGGCGTTAGTAAATAGTAAGGGGGTTTAATACTTTTGACCAATTTACATCATATGCATTTGTCAAGTCTTTATTAATGTTATTTGTATTTGGTATAATCATGTCGCTGGTTTTTTTAGGCTCATGTGTGTATGTAACGGGTATACATTCATCACTATTATTAATATTTTTTCTATATTCTTGTAGTGTTGATTTTATATTATTTCCTTTTAAATCATAGTAATAATTATCAAGATTATAATCACAAATTCCTTTTTCTTTTTCTTTTTCAATTATACTACCTTTTACATCACCAAACCCCATCACTTCATTTACATCACTATTAAATCCACCACTTACATTACTATTATAACCATAATATGATCCACCGCCTATATCATATGATCCATAACTGTTTTTACATTTACCCATAACTAAATTTGATATATTTTTTTTATCATCCAAGTTATAAAATTGGTGTTTATTTTTCATTATTTCTATTTCCTCTTTTGAATAGTTAATATTATTATTTTCATTAATTACTTTACCAATATATTTATTATAGTTTTTGTCTCTATCATATATATACAAATTATCAATATCTAAATTACACTTATCATTATCATTATCATTTTTAAATGGCTCAGAATTATTAGGTTTTTTATGATTATATTGATGTGTGTATATTATTATTATCACAACTAAAAATAATATTATTTCAATCATTGTTTATATATATTATAATTTAAGATAATAAATTAAAAATAATGTCAATAATAACCTGTCAATAAATAATAAACAAGATTAAGTATATAATATTTATTATAATTATTACTATATCTATCATGAATTACATTTTTGTAAATAAGACGCAACTAATTCCACAAGTAATAACATTTGATAAAAATGAACTCTATTTAGCATTACAATTATTAAAAAAGGATGGAAATAATAAAAATATGTACATAGTAAAAACGTATAAAACACTAAATTTATCAATAATATTTTATAAAAATAATAGTTTTCAACGTATTAATAATGATGTTGAAATAAATAATTTTAATTGCGAAATAAATAATTTTAATTGCGAAATAAATAGTATTGGTATTGAATTTATTCAACAATTTGAAAAAGATAAGATTAATTTATTAGATAGTGATATGGTACATTTAAATGAACCAATATATAATCATAATTCTGTTTTAATTGATGTACAAAATTCTAAAGATATTATTGACAATAAAGACATGGATAAGAATGAAGGTGTCATAGTACATGAAAGCAATAACAAGGGTGGTGATGGGGGCAATGGGGACGGTGGGGACGGTGATGAGGACGGGGACGGAGACGAGGACGGTGGGGACGAGGGTGGTATCATTATAGATGTTAGTAGTATAGTCGGTAGTAGTCCCGCAGGTAATATTATTAAAAAGAATTTAAAAGAGGAATGTGAAAAGGTGATGGAATTATACACAATACAGAAAGATAAGGTTAATAAATTAAGCAGGGATGTATTAATGATAGAAAAAAGGGAGAATAAATTAATACAAGATATATATGACAAGAAGTTTGATTTATTAAGTAATCTTTATACAGATTTAAAAGTATATGAACAACTACAAGAACAAAAACAAGATATACCAGTACTATTCTGTAAAAAGTATGAATATTTTAAAAATGCAAAAGAAGATGATATTAAAATATATGAACGTATTAAGTCTATAGATATTAATAAATTATTAGATGAATGTATAAATGAAAAAACTATTAATAAGTATAATTTAAATGAATTATTTACTATATCAAAAAAATATAATAATGATTTAAAAAAACTAAATGTTATATTTGAACATTCATGGTGTGAATTAGAAGATGATTTGGGTGATTAATTCATATTTATTAATTCTGAAAATATATTGTAATTTAGAAATAAATATGCTTCTTCATACATTCTATTAAATACATAAGAAATAACATCAAAGCATTTATAAACTGTATTTTTATCAATAAATACTAAATTTTCATTAATATCTTTTTCATTATATGAACTATATTTTTCAACTGTATTATTAGTAATATTATAAAGTAATACATAATCATCAATAAGATGAAAAAAATTATTATTATCATTTTCACTAATTATTTCAATTGATTCAATCAAATTTGATAAATCTAATAATATCATATCAAATACAAAATGATTTTTATCACACACTTTATTTTTGTTTTTATGAATTTTACATGAATCTTTAAATGTACAAAATTTATAACTTGATGTTTTAAATAATTTACCTGTATTTTTTATATTTTCAAAAATAAACTCTTTTTTATATTTGGAATTAAAGTATTTTTTTATATTATTTGTAGAATCATAAATCTTGTTTAAATATTGTATTAATTCAGAATATATAATCTTTTCATTTGATAACTCTTTAACAACTTTTATTTTTGATAAATTTAATGAACAACGGTTTCTAATTATATTTCTTATTTTATTGGATATAAATGTTAAATAATTAAATACATACAATAAATCTTGCGCTGTTGATACTTCTATATTCATATTTAAAAATCCTTCTAAAGTAAGTTCTACTAATTTATTTTCAGAAGGTTTATTTTTAAAAGTTGAATCTTTTATATTAGTAATAACAGAATCATTGAATAGTATACCACTTGTATCATCATTAGAACACCAATCTAAATCCATTTAGAGTTATATAATTATATATATAATATATTTTTATACTAATTTTATTATATAGGTGCGTTTTTATGAATAACTATTTAGAAAATACTTATAAATCATTGTTTCTTAAATATAATATTGATTTAGATGGTTATAAATATGTATTACCATCAACAAGATATTTATTAAAACCAGGATATATGATAAAATATATCAAAATAAATGATAATAATATTAAACAAAAAATATTATTTGGGTTTATTGTTAGTGTTTCTGTTAATGAGGTGATTTTGAAGTCGGGTGTTGGGGGTGGCGGTGGTAGTGGCGGTAGTGGTGCTGGGGCTGGTGTTGGGGCCACTGGGAAAAAGGGATTTATTTGGAAAATTAAAATTAATAATAATTACATATTTGTTAAAAATCCTTATACTAATAAATTGAGGGAACTATTAGAAGACAAATTTATGGACTTGTTACAACCCTAATTGCCTTTTATTCTCAATATCAACAATAAAAATTGATTTATAGATGTAAATTTATTTATAAGTATATATAATAACACTATAATGAATAAAGATTCAAACTCAAAAAAAGCAAATTCAAAAAAAGGTGATGTGGCGACATATAAAAAAAACAATTATGAAAGACCTGCTACAACATTTACAGACCAATTATCTACAGAACAAATTAAAGAAAGATTAGAAGATTATTCAAAAGTTGATGATATTTATAAAGTACCACTCGGTGTTCATTTAAGATATTTTATTAATAAAGATGGACATATGTTATTTAGAATGGGTGGACAATTGCATAAAAATACAGGTTTACCAGATTATGTTATTTTAAGTAATGGAGCATCACAATGGTCAGTCCAAATTAAAAATACAATATTTTGGAGAAAAATGACATCAAATGAAATTAAGGAAGATTATCAAACAAGTCTTGAAACATTAAAATCAAAATATGATAAACTAAAAGAAGAAAATAAACTTTTAAAAGAAAAATTAAAAAAATATGAACAAGGTGGTAAGAAATAATATTTACCAAAGCGATGTAAGGCTTGTAACACATAAACAATATAAGAAAAAATGGAGAAATATAATTAATAGATATAATTTATGGACACAAATATTATTTATGATGAAAAGAATGATTATTTATACATTTTATTATATAAGTTAGGTAGTGGTTCATATGCTACTGTATGGTTTTCAATAGAAATAAAATCTTTTTATAAAAATTTAAAAACAAATAATATGAATAAGGACATATTTGGTTATAAGGCATTAAAAATTCACAATGAGGAAGATTATGATGAAGGTATATTAGAAACAACGATTAAAAGTAAACTGACATTAAATAATAAAAAATGTGATTATATTAATTACCCAACATCTCATTTTATACATGATGAATCTATTGTTATCGTTGTATATAATGTTGCAGTTGGTTCATTATATGACTTGATGACAAAATATAATTATAAATATACTCAAGAAGTAATAAATAAAATAATACCACAACTAATTGAAAGTATTAAATTTGTTCATGATTGTGGATATATACATACAGATATTAAACCAGAAAATTTTCTAATTGTTGGTACAAATAAATTACAAAATGATATACACGAATATGTTAAAAATTATAATCTTGTTAAAAAAGTTTATAATGTATTTAAGAGGTCTATGAAAATTGGTGATGTTTTAGAAGCAATTGAACCCATTATATACAAATTCATTAAAGATATTGGCACTATTCATGATATAATTGTTAATATATGCCCGGAGGATGATGGGGACGGTAGCGGTGATGGGGGTGACGGTGGCGGTAGCGGTGATGGGGGTGACGGTGGCGGTAGCGGTGACGGTGGCGGTAGCGGTGACGGTGATGGGGACGGGGGCGGTGACGGTGACGGTGATGGGGACGGGGGCGGTGACGGTGACAGTGACAGTTCCAGTTCCGTTGACACAAATTGTTCATCATATAATTCAGTTGCAGATATGTATGATCATTATTATGATAAATTTCATATTGACGAACTTTTACAAAAACTAGGACAGGGGGACAAAGGCGGGGGCGGTGATGGTGCTGGTAGGGAAGAAGTAGAGGTATGGGAAGGTGAAATTAGTACCATATTATTAACAGACTTTGGTCTTATAATTCATCAAAATACAAAAAATAAAACAGTAAGTAGTCGTTATTATCGTGCACCGGAAATAGTACTTGGTCTACCATTTGACAAGTCAATTGATTTTTTTGCATTAGGATGCACATTATATGAATTAGAAAGAGGTGAAATGCTTCTTGATGTTGAGGGATGTACAAAAAGAAGATTTTATGATAAAGATGCAATACACCTCTCTTTTTTTCATCACTTATATATGCAAGATGCCTATGCGTACAATACATATATGAACATGATACAACAATCCCCGCGTACAATGTTTTTGTGTCAGCACATACCTCATAAATGTACATGTTCACGTCCGAACCCTTATATTAAAACATTGCTACATCCCATTGGGACTGAAAGGCACTTACAGGCCTTACCATCCTAATCCATCACCGACGTTCATGTTACTATAGTCACCGGTACTATTATTATCGTTATTGCACATATTATTAACGTGTGCTTTTTTATATATATATATAAATATACATACATATACATATTTCAATTTTTTATAAAAACTCATAAATCATTATTTTGTGAATTAAAGGTATCTTTTAGTCTAAATCCATAAACCTTAGATTTTTCTAATTTATAATTATTAGATTTAAGAAACTCCTTAATTTTCTTTTGAGGAGGTGGTTTTTTATCATATGCATTTTCATACCACAACTTGAAATGATTCCAAACATCATCAATTTCACTTGAATAATCATTATTAATTTCTACACAATCATTAATAAATTCAAGGAAGAAGTTGCTATCTTCTTTATATTTATTTGTATGATCTGTGACTTTTCTTGGTGCAATTTTATCTAAACTAAATGAATCATGTTTGTAGATAGGATAGAATTCATTAATTAATAACCACATGAATGGCTGAATCCATTTTTTAAGTGTTTCTCTCAAGTTAGGATCTTTCTTATGTTGATTAGGTTTTTCAGGTTTATCAACAAACTGTTGTTCAAATGGAATAACTCTTACACGTCTCCACGTACCACCATCATTTGAAGGAATTTTAGGTAATTCATTGCAGATTAAACATAATTGAAATTGTGGCATAAATTCAATAGGTTCTTCAAATAATGGACGTGCCATAATTTTATTTTGACCAGTAAGTTCTTTCATAACACCAACATTAATTTTATCATCGCATTCTGGTTCTTCTAAATCAATAAAACGAATACCTTTTTTATTTGCTAATTCAGGTGTTGCCGCCGAACTACTCTTACGTTTTTCAGTTATAACAGAAACAGGTAATTTACTATAATAATCACCAAGAGCACGTGAAATTAAATCAATATGTGTTGTTTTACCATTAGAACCACCTGGACCCGTAAAGAACATTAATTTTTGTTCTTTATTATATCCATCAATTAGAGAACTTGTGTAATATAGTAAATAATCACGAATATCTTTTTCAGGAAGAATAGTTTCGTAAAAATGCATAATTTCACTAATAACTTTATCCGTTTTATTGTATTCTACATAATCATAACCAACAGATTTAGAAACATAATCATCAGGTAACCCATTTCTAAATATACCATTCTTTAAATCATAAATACCATTTTCAAATCCTAATAAGAAATGATTTTCATCTAATCGTTGCATAAATTCTTTATCATAAAACAGATTTTGACATTCGCCAATTAATCTATCTTTATATGTCTTTTTCTTAAGGTCTTGAATTAACTTGACAATATTATTAGATTTTTTTAATAATGTATCCGACTTTTGTCCTACTTCTGTTGTACTATTAATAATATAAGATGATGATAATAATGCTAATTCTTTGGCAAATTCTTCTGACATCTTTAATGATAATGTATATGCTCCATCTATCTTAATCCATCGATGATTTACAAATTGCCACCATGATTTATGTGCAATAGAACTACATCTAAATTCATGCTTATACATTTCAAATAATACTTTAGCAACATCATAATCTGTTTTTGTATCAGCATCTTCTAATAATTTATTAACACGTTCTTGAATTATCTTTTTATATTCTTGAATATTATCATCTTGTGCCCATTTATGCAATGATGATATAGTATATCCAGTATTATCATTATTACGTTTTTCTCTTAATTCACATTGCATCCAAACTTTTTTACATGAGTTAATATCAAACTTTGATGTATCTAACTTTGAAAAATCAACAAATTCTTGATATAACTTGGAAGAAATGTTATATAATGTCCAACCTACAATTATCCATTCATTATAATTACTTGCTCTTTTTTTATTTAATAATTTTACTAATTTCTTTGCTAAATCAATACTATCTTTTTCTAATAAAACATTTTTACTTAATTCTGATTTTGCAATTTTAGTAATTTTATCATTTAATTCTTTTTGTGTTTCTTCAGATATATCGTAATCATTATTTTTAATCATTAAATTATTTAATAGTGAATTTGAAAAATTATATGATTCACCATTTTCATTAATCTTGTATTTTGATTTAATTTCAGTATATTTATCTGTTAAAATATGTTTACTTTGCATTTTAAGTTGGTCTGGTTTACGTATTGCTAATAATTTAATTAAATCTCCTCTTTCAAATTCTGTTTCTACTGTTTCCATTTTAGAATCAATAATGTATTTTAAATCATAGTATTGTATTGAATTATTAATATTTTTACCAGAACCAAACATAAACCAACGATTCGTCCATAATACAGACCTGTCAAATATATCATTTATATCATTATCTAAAAATTCAGTTATATCATCAAAGATTTTTGTACTAATCAACTTTTTAAGTACTTCATCGTATATAAAATATCTGTCAATTACCGATAAGATAATATGAGGATAATGAATATGTAATCCATCTTTGTATAATTCACCTTTCTTAGTTGCATTTTCTTTTAATAATACATATGCATTTAATTCATCATTACTCTTATTCAACTTGTAATTCTTCTTAATCACACTCGTTATTATTGCAACTATGTTTATAGTATGATCATCTGTAAATATTTTGTCTGTACTATCTTTTTTATATTTAAAATCAAAATCAAAACATAATGGTCCATTTATTAATGGCTTTTCCATAATATGCATTTTTCCAAAATATTTATTTGCTTCTGATACTACCAAATTTAAAAATTCTTCATACTGTTCATTTGATACTTTAAAAATCTTATTACTATGTCCATTCCATAGGGTATGAGTGCTTGATTTATCACCTATATTACATTTATTTTCTTCAATAAACTTATATAAAGGAGCATTATGCTCTGTATAAGATTTTTTATTATATGTAGTCATTTAATAATATATTTATAGTATATTTTAAATTTTAAAATCAATTTTTTATATAAAAATTGATTTTAGGTATAAATAGAATCTATATGTATAAACCATAGATATAGGAAATATAACCGCAATAAATATTATACTTTATATATATATATAATCATGTTCTGTGAATTATGTAAAAATTTTATGGAAATAACAAAAAATGTTTCAAATATTGAACAACATGGAGGAAATGATGATTCCGATACATCTAATTTTGATGTATCAATAAGTTCTAATAAAAAAGTATCTGAAATTAGTAATTCTATTATTGAATCTATATTAAATGGTGATATATTAGATATTGAGGTTAATGAAACATTAATTACAGATATTAATAAATTATCATCATTTAATAAATTAAGTAGTAATCAAAAAACACTTGTAATTAATCGTTTGTATGAAAAAATTCCAAAAAATCAAAAAATTTCTAAATTAGGTACAGGTAGTAGTAATACTAAACAATCATATTTCTATTGTAAGAATTGCGGATATAATGAAAAAATTCCAGAAAATATGTTTATTTTTAGTCGTAATAATGAGAAGATAACTGAGGCTATATTTAATCCAAGTTTTTTAAATAGTAAATACGATCCAACATTACCTACTACTAAAAAATATAACTGTATAAATGAAATTTGTAAGACACATACTGACCCAATTATTAAAAAAGCAGTATTTTATAGACAAGTAAATACATATGGTTTAACTTATATTTGTTGTGTTTGTGATAGTTATTGGAATACTCATATAGAAACGAATGATAAAGCAATTTCTTTAGATAAGATTTTTGTAAAAAATTGATTTAAATATTTTATATATTATTATAATTTATATAATAAACTATGTCTTCTAAAAAAATACTAGCAGATATAACAAAAGCATTATTCCCCATATCCCCTAAATTCCCTAAAATCCCTAAGGGTGGTGCTAAAGATGAAGATGATATAGAAGAAGTGGAAGAAGAAGAAGAGGAAGAAGTGGAAGAAGTGGAAGAAGTAGTTGATAGTGATGATCACGGTGAACTTGATGAGAATGATGGAGATATTGGTGTAGGAAACATAGATGATGGTGAAGGCGAAGGTGAAGGCGAAGGTGAAGGTGAAGGTGAAGGTGA
>SXGU01417587.1_pt1 | contig 10955 bp, 9 predicted proteins | sample 3174531 | NCBI WGS metagenome assembly SXGU01 (sample SAMN11356863, study PRJNA531348) | freshwater metagenome | isolation source: freshwater sample F1-140 | place: China: Fuxian Lake, Yuxi | collected 2017-12-25
CGAGCGGAACAACACGTCGACCGACGGGCGGTGACTGGTAACCGGCGGCCCGTCGACAATCTCGACATGGTATTGCGCGCCGCTGCGCTTAAGCAGCATGTGCCGGCCTCCTTGAGCAATCAACGCGCGTCCCGGCAGAACCCTGTCGCCGTTAACGGCTTCGCGCACGTCAATCCTGCATAACTTATCCAAGCGTTCGGCGAACGCGCCGGTAAATTTTTCCGGCATGTGCTGTACGATCACGATGCCCGGACAAACGCGCGGCAAGCCGGTCAATACCACTTCCAGCGCCTGAGTGCCGCCTGTTGACGTGCCGATGGCGACAACCCGGTCGGTGGTTTCGGCCATAGCGTTAAAACCGCCCGGAAGAATAGCGTCAGCCGTTAATTTGGCCTGCACCGGCACGGCGGAGGATGCGGCCAAGCGGCGCAAATTGGCGCGGGCGGCGGCTTTGACTGCGACTACCAGGCTTTCCGAATCATCCTGTAAAAATTGCTTGAGCCCGGCCTTAGGCTTGGTGACAATACTCACCGCTCCGGCCGCCAGCGCCTGCATGGTCGTTTCCGCGCCTTTTTCGGTTAGCGTCGAACAAATAACCACCGGCGTAGGCCGTTCGGCCATCAGTTTTTTCAAAAAGGTGATGCCGTCCATGCGCGGCATTTCCACATCCAATACGATCACGTCCGGCCATTGCGCCTGCATTCTCACCATCGCAAACAACGGATCCGAAACCGCGCCCATCACGTTAATACCCGGATCTTGCGTCAGGTTTGCCGTCAATACCTGGCGCACCACTGCCGAATCGTCGACGATCAATACGTTAATATGCTTCACCCCAACCTCCTGTTTACCGGTTCATCAAAGGCTATAGGCGGCACGCTGCTGTGTCTGACCCAAACCTCTCCGCTCCACACTTCGAAAATCACGTTGCGATAGCCTATGCCGCCAAGATGCTCGGCTACACTGCTAAAACCGTGTTGCTCGACCAGTTGCCGCGCCGCACGCACATTCCTGGACCCGACCTGAGACATAGTGTTTTTAGGCATATCGGGAAACATATTGCCGCCGCCGAACAGCTTGACCTGATATTCCTTGTGGGCGGCGCCAAGCCCGTTAATTTTCTTCATTAACAGGGCCATAGCCTCATCGCCATAGCGTCCATCCAGTTTCGCCCGATCACCTGTCATGCTCTCGCCGCCACGCTCCGGCAGCATGAAGTGGCACATCCCGCCCACCAGCAACTTAGGATGCCAAAAGGTCATCGACACGCATGAACCCAGCACGGTGCTGATGCGCGAGTCCCGCCCGGCGAAAGAATGCTCGCCGGGCTTAAGGTATATCCTTAAAGGATGTAAAGGCCTTAACATGTCAGCACTTCAGGTAAACAGCCGGTTGCACCAGACGGACTTGTTCGCTTATCCCATTCAGCGTCTCGGAATGCCCGATCAGGAAATGGCCGCCGGGGCGCAGCAGCGACAATAGCCGCGACACCACCTGCCGTTTGGTCTCCTGGTCAAAATAAATCATGACGTTGCGCAGGAATATCACATCAAACTCAGCCATTTTCGGCGGCGCTTCGGTAAGGTTGTAGTGCATGAACTGCACGCGTTCCCGCAGTTTGCGCTCGATAAGCAAGGTTCCTTCCTGGCTGCCGGTGCCTTTAAGGCAATAGTTGGCCAAATAGCAACTCGGGATTTCCAACACCCGCTCCATCGGATAAAGACCGGTGCGCGCTTTTTCCAACACGCGGGTACTTAAATCCGAAGCGACGATTTCCCACGGCGCATGGCCCAATACTTCATCCAGCAGCATCGCGATGCTGTAAGGCTCTTCGCCGCTGGAACAGGCGGCGCTCCATACGCGTAAGGTTTTGCCGGGCTTACGCGCAGGCAAAATGCAATGACGCAAAAAATCGAAATGCTTCGGTTCGCGAAAGAAATGGGTTTCGTTGGTAGTGAGCAAATCCACCGCCATTTGCAGTTCCGCTTTGCCGTTGTCTGAGGTAATCATCCGAAAATACTCGCCGTAACTCGCCAGCCCGAGATGTTTTAGCCGTTTCGCCAAGCGGCTGGTCACCAGCGGCTTCTTGGCCGGGGACATATTGATGCCGGCGATACGGTAGATCAGCTCGCGAAACTGTTTGAATTCATTCTCCTGCAACACCACGACAGCGGCGGCAGCCGGGTTAGCGCTTGGAAATGCGTATGCTGTCATTTTTCACCCCGTGTATTAATGCGTTCCCGCCCGCTGCGCAAAGCAACCGAATACAGCCTAACAAACCAAGTCCGCCGAACGGCGTTTAATGACTTGATTAACAATCTTCACTTACCGAATAGTCGATACAGGTAAACGAAAGCTTGGGGAAAATTCTAGTGCTTATTAAAACCCCTTGTCAATCGATTTGATCGATTCAATCGTTTAAATTGTTATAATCGCTTCAATCGACATTGCAAACTCTTTAGATTTCACATCGCCAATCGAACTCAAGCCATTAAAATTATTTGTATATTCGAACGGCCAGATCGAGCGAAACAGCCGGGTGCTTTGAAGAAAAAAATGCATGGCTTGCATTTCTATCGGCAATCACTGACATAATGGCTGCTGCGGCGCTGGTTAAAGGCAGGCATACTGGATGGGCAAGTGTTGCCCCCGCTGTCCGGGGACACAGCAAGGCGGCATAGTTAGCCACCGCTAATTTCAAGGCACGGTGCCAATAAAATAGAGGATTGCGTAAGCCGGTATTATTTGTAATAACTGAACCAAAAGCTGAGAAGGTACCAGAATTATTACCATAGTACGTTGTTATTATAAAAAAAACGGGAACTGAAGGGACAAGCCGTTGGCGTTAATCGAATACTGGGCGGTTGATCCTGATTACGACGGCCAGCTGTTTCGCTCGGTCTGGCAGGATTATCGCGGCAATACCGATAACGATGGCGATTTGTTGCGGGTGGTAACCAAAGCCACGCTCACCGTTCCGGCTAAAGTCGGTAGTCGGACTATCTGCGTGCGGGCGGTGGATGTGTTCGGTTTTGAAGCGGAAGTGATTGCCGAGGTGGCAGCCCAATGATGGTGTTTAAGCAACACCTTGAATCAAACGTGCGTAATTTCGCGCACATTGGCCAAGCTGTCTTGCCATTCGCTTTGCGCTGTTTTCAGATCATAACAAGTTTGCAAATTCAGCCAATATTGCGGCGATTGTCCCAAAGCACGGCCAAGCCGCAAAGCCAATTCCGCTGTGATCGGACGAGTGCCTTTGAGCACATGCGACACGCGCATCGGCGAAACGCCAATCGCGTCAGCGAGGGCAGTTTGCGTCAAATTCAGGTCTTCGAGTATTTCATGCAGAAATTCGCCCGGATGAACAGGCGGCAAACCATTGGTGATCATGCTGTTATCTCCTTAGTGATAATCAATAATTTCGACATCAAACGCATCGCCGTTCGCAAAGCGAAAACACAGCCGCCACTGGTCGTTGATTCGGATACTCCAGTAGCCCGTGCGGTTGCCGCCCAAGCTTTCCAGCCGATTAGACAATGGCAGGCGCAAATCTTCGAGCGAAGTTGCCGCGTCCAGTTGTGTTAAACGCAGGATGGCGCGGCGCAAAATGTCCGGTGGTAAACGGCGGGATTTACCCGTAGCAACCAGTTGCTCGGTTTCCGGATTGGAAAAGCTTTGTATCATGCCAACACTATAAACATTTTGTTTATGTTATTCAATGCTCAAAACAGGAAGCCTTATGTCTGAACTGGAACTAGCCAACGCGCTGACCGCCAAAACCCAACAACTGTGCATCGGCCTTGCAGACGGCGTTGCCGATATAAGCGATCTGGTCACCCCGACAACTGCCGAGCTCCTGCACTGGTGGTTTGGAGAGGAAGCGTGTGTTACGCGCCGCCTGAATTTTCATGACGGGCAACGGCAGGCTATTTTAAATACTATCGTCGCGCATGAAGTGTTGAATGCAGCGGACTTGAAAAGCCTGTACCAAGCAGCCGCGCCGGACGCGTTATTGACCGGCACACGTTTGGCCGAGGTCTCGCAAGCCAAACACCGGCACCCCAAATACTGCTTGAAAATGGCGACCGGCACCGGCAAAACCTGGGTATTGCAAGCCCTGCTGATCTGGCAGTTGCTGAACAAGAACGCGGCACTCGCCGAAGGCTTGGACGATGCGCGTTTTACCCGCCATTTTCTGGTAGTCGCCCCCGGCCTGATTGTTTACGACCGTTTGCTGGATGCATTTTGCGGCAAGCTCCAAGACGGCCTGCGCGACTTTGCCAATTCCGATATAGCCCAATGCGCCGAGCTGTTCATCCCGGAAAACTACCGGGAGGCGGTATTTAGCTTTGTGCGCGGCAATGTTTGTAGCAAGACGGAAATCGGCCTGAAAACCACCGGCAACGGCATGATTGCGATTGCCAACTGGCACTTGTTGCAAGAAGCCGGTAAAGAAGAGATTGACGAAACCGAACTGGATACGCCGGGAATCGATATTGACCCGGTTGCCGTGGTCGCATCGCTGTTTCCGGTACAGCCGGGTAAGGCGGCGGGCAACAGTCTGGAGGTGCTGGATCGGCGTTTTGCGCGTGGCGGCGTGCTGGATTATCTCGCCGCTTTGCCTGAACTCTTGGTGTTTAATGACGAAGCGCATCACATCCACGACTTTAAGCGGGAAGGCGAAACCACCGAAGTGGAATGGCAACTTAGCCTGACCCGTATCGCCGAAAGCAAAGGCCGCCGCTTTATGCAAATGGATTTTTCCGCAACGCCGTACAACGATGTCGGTTCCGGCAAGAATAAATGCAAGGTTTATTTTCCGCATATCATCACCGATTTTGACTTGAAAACCGCTATGCGGCAAGGCTTGGTCAAATCGCTGGTGCTGGACAGACGCAAGGAACTCGGCGCGTTGCCGCTGGAATTCAAGGCCGAGCGCGATCAGAACGGCAACCCCGTTTTGAGCGAAGGCCAGCGTGTGATGTTGCGTGCCGGTTTGCAAAAGCTGCGCAAACTGGAAGCCGATTTTGCCGGTATCGACCCGAGTCGTCACCCGAAAATGTTGGTAGTCTGCGAGGACACCACGGTATCGCCGCTGGTTGTGGCGTTCTGCCGGGATGAAGGTTTGGCCGAGGATGAAGTAATGGCGATTGATTCCGGAAAAAAAGCGGAACTTGGCGAAAAGGATTGGGCGGTGGTGCGCGAAAAACTGTTCAATGTCGATCAACATGCAGCTCCGCGCGTCATTGTCAGCGTGTTGATGTTGCGTGAAGGTTTTGATGTCAATAATATCTGCGTGATCGTGCCGTTGCGTTCTTCACAAGCGCAGATTTTGTTGGAGCAAACCATCGGGCGCGGTTTGCGGCTGATGTGGCGCGATGCCGAATACAGCGATAACAAGCGTGAAAACCGCGAACGTATCGCGAGCGGCCAGGAGCCAAATAGCCTCATTGATATTCTGTCGATTGTTGAACATCCGGCATTTCAGTCGTTTTACAATGATTTGATCCAGGACGGTCTGGCGGGCGCTACCACCGAAGCCGGCGACACTGCCAGTAGTGTCGGCGATTTAATCTCAGTCGGTTTGCGCGAAGATTACCAAGATTTTGACTTTGCGATCCCGTTTATTTTGCGTGAAGCCGAGGAATGGCTGGAACATCAGACGTTGGACATCATGGCATTACAGCCTTTTTCGGCGATGAATCTGGCGCAGCTTAAGGCTTTGCTGGGTAAGGGCGATATGTTTATCTCGCAGGATTTACAAAGCAGCACGCTGTTCGGCGATTACCGCGTCGATGGCGCTGTAATGAATGTCGAAGGTTATAACGATTTTCTGTCACGCATGACGCGGCGTATTAGCCAGGCTTTAAGCCAGCCGCTGCCGAAAGGCAATAAAATTGCCGCGCACTTGGCTAATCCTTATTTGCAAGTCAATACCGCCGAATTGACCGGCTGGTTGGACCAATATATTCGCGAGCGGCTGTTTTCAGGCGAATTTGAGCCATTAAACGATGAAAACTGGCGGGTGCTGTTGTTGCAGCCGGTCATTGACCATATTACCAAGGTCATCGCCCTAGTACTCAGTCAGCTTTATTTTGACGAGTGAGATCTTCATGTGGGGGCGACTTCAGTCGCCCCCACAGTTGAATTTTTTACCGCGTTCACTCGCCATATGAAAATTGACTGAGTACTAGCTTTAGTTGAAGCGGAAGACCGTCCACTGGTCGGCAACAGCGAGGTGCGCTACCGTCAGTTATCCGAAATCGGCAAACTGCCGATGCGCGAGAGCAACTCATTGGAAGTGAACAAGTGCATTTATCAGCGCTTGCCGTATCCAGCTCGTAACGGCGGATTGGAAAAGGCGTTGATCGAATGGGCGAATGCCGATAGCAGTGTGCTGGCGTTTTGCAAGATAAGCGAAAACCGCCATGACTTTGTCAGGCTGCGCTATGTAAAAGAAGATGGCCTGACTGCGTTCTATTCGACGGATTTTTTGCTGCGCACCGACAAGGCTGTTTATCTGGTCGAAACCAAGGCGCAAGGCCAGTTGTCGTCACCGAATGTACAACGGAAACTGAAAGCGGCTGCGGCTTGGTGCGAAAGGGTCAACATGCTGCCAGCAGAGAAGCGGTCAAATCTGCCCTGGCATTATGTGTTGCTGGGCGAGGGCGTGTTTTGGGAATGGCGGGATAAAGGTGAGCGGCTGGCGGCGTTATGCGACTTTGCCAGAGTGCGCGATGCGGTTTTGCCGGCGGCGCAAAGCCGATTAGAGGGTGATCCAAAGTAGTAGGGATGTCCAGTGGGCAAGCGCAAGGCTCGCCCTTGTATTTAACAACCGATGTTGCGCACAGGCAGCCCTAAACCCTTCCAAATTCCCTCAATTGAAATACCTTCAGGAGAATCGTCATGAATTCCAAGGTTGATTTTATTGTTAGCATTTGCCGGTACGAAGAAAAGCCCGGTGCGGTAATTCTGCACAGTCTTTAAGACCCTCATTGCCGGCTACTCACTGCAAACAGGACATCCCTGCGCCAGCAATGCTTCAAACTGCTCAACTGCTACCGGTTTGCTGAATAGATAGCCCTGCATCTCGTCACAACCCTGTTCGCTTAGGAAGGTTAATTGCCCAGCCGTTTCCACGCCTTCGGCAATGGTTTGCAGGCCCAACCCCTTCGCCAAGCTGATAATGGCGCTGACAATGGCCTTGTCTTCCGGGTCGGAACTGATGTCGCGCACAAAGGATTGATCGATCTTGAGTTTGTACACTTTGAATTTCTTCAGATAGCTCAATGAGGAATAGCCGGTGCCGAAATCATCAATCGACATGCGCACGCCGCGTTCGTGCAGGTTGTTCATCACCGCGATAACGCTTTGCGGATTATGCATCGCCACGCTTTCGGTCAACTCCAGCTCCAGATACTCCGGCGGCAAGCCTTCTTCATCAAGTATCCGTGTAATCAGTTCCGGCAGGTCGGGCTGACGAAACTGCACCGCGGATAGGTTCACCGCCATAATCAGTGGCGGATGCCCGTCCCCGATCCAGGCCTTTGCCTGGCGCACCGCGCTCCTTAAGACCCATTCGCCAATCGGCAGAATCAAGCCGCTACTTTCCGCGATAGGAATGAATTCCGCCGGAGACACCATGCCAAGTTCGGGATGGCGCCAGCGCAGCAAAGCCTCGGCCCCGATAATACCGCCGTTACGCATGGCCACTTGCGGCTGGTAAAGCACATGCAATTGGCCGCGTTCCAACGCATAATGCAAGGCATTGACCAATTGCAGGTTGCGTTCCGAACGAGCCTGCATTTCCGCAGTAAAGAACCGGTAGCACTGGCGTCCTTCCTGTTTGGAACGATACATGGCGATATCGGCGCTCTTCGACAGCGCCTCCAGATCCTCGCCGTCTCCCGGATAAACCGCAATACCGATCGATGCGGTCAGAATCAGGTCGTAATGCTCGATTCGATAGGATTGTGCAATCGCATCCAGTAATTTTTGCGCGACAGACGCGGCTCCGGGCGCATCGACTCCCGGCAATAATAAAATAAACTCATCGCCGCCCAAGCGCGTCACGGTGTCTTCGCTACGCAGCACCAGGCGCAGGCGATTAGCCAACTCAATCAGCAGGGCGTCGCCAATGCTGTGTCCGAGCGTGTCATTGATGTCTTTGAAGTGATCGAGATCAAGAAACATCAGCGCCAAATGTCCGTTGCTGCGCCTTGCCAAACCACGCGCGCGGTTAAAATGGCCGTTCAATTGCGTGCGGTTAGGCAAGCCGGTCAGCGAATCGAAGTTCGCCAGGTAGTGAATACGTTCTTCGCTACGCTTGTGCTCGGTTATATCCTCGTAAACGCCCAAGATACCGATGGTTTCGTCAGCTTCATTCTTGAGCGGTACTTTAGATTTGCGCAACCAAATGCCGGAGCCGTCGGACAAGGTTTGCAGCTCGTCAAAAGAAAGTTTAGGAATCCCGGAAGCCATCACCAGCCGGTCGTCGGCCTGATAGTGTTCCGCCTCGGTTTTCCAGGCCAACTGATAATCGTCCTTGCCTATCACATCCTGGGCCGACGCTGCGCCCGCATCCTTCGCAAAAGCGGGATTGCACCCTAAATAACGTAAGTCCTTATCCTTCCAGAAAACGCGTATCGGCGCCGTGTCGATAATAGTTTTAAGCAGGTTATGCGAGTCCGCCAGCGAACTTTCGGCATATAGGCGTTGCGCTTCGCGCTCAAAGCTGTTCAACGCGTAGTCTATGTCCATCGCCATTTCGACCAGCAGGTTACGCGCCGCCAAATCGAAAGCGTTGATCTCGGCGGAATATAAAGTAAAAACCCCGATAACGCCGCCGCTCCCGTGCAGCGGCAGCGCGGCCGAAGCCTTCCATCCGAACTTGGCGCCGCGCTCGTGCCACGGCGCCGTTGCCGCGTCATGCTGAAAATCCTGGCACCAGAAAGGCTTATCTTCACGAATCGAGGTTCCGGTCGGGCCTCGTCCCGACGCCTCGTCCGCATCGGCCGAAATTTGCAGCCCTTGCAGATATTCGGTGCCGTTCCCGTAAGACGCAACCGCTTTAAGCAGCCCGCTTTGCGGGTCCAACAAACCTATCCACGCCATCTTCATTCCGCCGAAGTTGACTGCGTCGCGGCAAATTTGCGGAAACAGCTCTTCTTGATTCTTGCTGCGTACAATGGCTTGGTTGCATTGACTCAACGCGGCATAAAGCCGGGTCATGCGCTGATTGATCGCTTCGGCCTCCTTACGTTGCGCATCAACTCGCGCCAGCTTATTCCGGGTTTCCGACAGCCAGCCGATGACGCTGTTTTCCATGCCCTGGGCAACCGGAATGGCGGCGGAAAAATCCCCGCTGCCGAAGCAATTGATGCAATCATGCAGCTCATCCACCGATACGCCCAACGTCGTGCATAGAAGCCGATAAGCGCGCCACATCATAAAGAGCAGCAGCAAACCCGATGAAATAAACGCCGCACACAACAACACGGCCGTATTCTTTGCCGTATCGACGGCAACCGAGGTGCGCTGGCCGATAGACCGGTAAACGTCGTTTAAAGGCCGCATGACAGTAGCTTTAACCTGATAATAACTTGCGTCCTGCAACATCATAATCGCCTTGATGCGGTTAGCCCCGGCCGGCGAGTCAGCGGACTCGGCCAGACTCATCGCCGCATATTCGATATTGGCCAACGCGTCGGCAGCGGCTTTGGCTTGTTTCAGATTGGCGAATTCTTCCCCGGTAAAATCGGCCTGCCGCATCATCTCCAACAACGCCGTCGCGCGCTCGTTTTTCGAGTATGGCAACTGATCGTCAGCTAATATCGGGCTCCGGTAAAGATCTTGGTGTTTGACTGAGGAGCGGGGTTTGTTGCCGTCGCGAATGTCGAGGATTTCCCGGTAGGTTTGTTTGTCGAGAGGGTTCTTGCTCACCGCATAGGCGTATGCTGTACGCGAGAGCTCGTCCGATGAATGGCGCAATTCATCGACCAGCAAGCGCAACTGAAGCCGCGATTCGTTGGCGTAGTCGATCTGTTTTTCCGACCAGACGTAAATGATAAAAAGTATGGCGAAGACGGCAAACATTGCCAAGGTCAGCCGGAGACTGCCAGAAAATCGAGATAAGTTGTTGCTGGGCATTAATGTATGTTTCCTCTTTCTTCCCCGTGAATCGTCATAGCGAGGAAGCTCTATTGCTTACAATTTAAACCATCATGCAGCAAAGGTGCTAAAGGTTTCGTCATTTTTCAACATAAATAAACTATAGCCCAATTTGTGTTGCCCGGTCAGGCGTCCTCTCTTAACAAAGTCTGCAAGCAAGCCGGTAGCGCGACGGGATGATTAAAGCGAAGAAATTACAATGAAAAAACGGGCAGAATAGCCCAGCGCCTGGATATATTGCTGTCGATTATTGCTTAAAAATCCCGGCGTTGAATGCCTAATCTCACGCCCATTCGGCGGCAATATCGATTAATAAAATACAGGTGTCGTCCAGTCTAAGCGATAGGGTTTTGCAAAGCATATCGGTATTAAAATCCCGGTAACGTTCCGAGGTTACGATGCGATAACTGTCCTGCGCCGACTCCAGCGCCAGCAATTGATAAAAATAAGGCCGCCATGCCCAATTAAAGCCCAATTGCGTGTCGTCTTCGAACCACTTGCCATTGGCGAAATTAAAATTGGCCGAAATTTGGTCGCCGTCGTTATTGCATAAATAGAACCGCAGTACGCCGCTCTCTTCAAAGGGATGAGCCGCTAACTGATTAAGGTCGAAGTCGGTTTTCAGGGCTGTTTTCAGGCGTTCGATCAAGTCCTTGATATTGGCGATAAACTGTATTTTCTGTATTTCTTTGGCTAGGGTTTTATCGAGGAAGGTCTTTCTTAGTAAGCTGACTTGCTGCTGATAATGCTGCGGTCTTTTAAACTCGGCGGCAGCCGGTGAAAAC
>SXGU01037273.1_pt1 | contig 10954 bp, 11 predicted proteins | sample 3174531 | NCBI WGS metagenome assembly SXGU01 (sample SAMN11356863, study PRJNA531348) | freshwater metagenome | isolation source: freshwater sample F1-140 | place: China: Fuxian Lake, Yuxi | collected 2017-12-25
ACCCCGGCCCCGCACGGCTGGCCCATGCCGCCGCTGATCGAGACGCGGCCAGGCGAGGTCGCCTCGATGGTTGTGCGGGCGTCGCGCGGTCCCGGCGTCCTCGTGGTCACGGGCATCGAACCGCAACCAACGGGACGCCTCGCGCCGGTCGCGCCGGAGGAGATCGCCACGCTGGCGGGGATCGCGGGCGTCGACGCGGTACTGGTGGAGGCGGATGGCAGCCGGGCGCGGGCGTTCAAGGCGCCGGGCGACCACGAACCCGTAGTCCCCGAAACTGCGACGCATGTGGTGGTGGTCGTGGGCGCGAGCGTCCTCGGCCACCCTCTGGCAGAGGCTCACGTCCACCGGCCTGAGCGGGTGCGGGCAATCGTGCCGGGGCTGCCGGCGGATGCCGTGTGCGACGCGGCCCTTATCGCCCGTGTGCTGGTGCACGAGGAAGGAGGACGGAAGCACATCGGCGGGTGTCCGTTCGCCGTGGTGGTGAACCAGGCAGATACGCACGCCGAAGCCGCGCGTGTGATCGCGGAGGCGGTGCGGGGGGCGGGCGTTTTGCGCGTCCTGGTAACGGCGTTGCGCGACGCGGAGAGGCCGGTGCGAGGATGAGCGAGCCGAGCGAGCTGGAGACCTACCGCGCCGCGAAGGATGCGTTCTTCCGCAACGAACCCGAGTCGCCGCTGCCGGCCTCGCAGCGCCACACGTTCCGCGGCCTGACGTACTACGTGGAGGCCCCCACGCTGGCATTCAAGGTGACGCCCGAGCCGTATGACGATCCCGAGATCGTGGAGCTCGGAACGTCCGATGGCGACACGCGGGAGTACCAGCGGTGGGCACGCATAATGTTCGGCGTGGACGGTGTGGAGCAGTTGCTGACGGTGTTCCGCCAGCCGTATTCGGGCGAGCTCTTCCTGCCGTTCGTCGATGCCGGAGCGGGGTCGGAGACGTACGGCGCCGGGCGCTACCTCGACCTTCCGGTGTTGGAGGACGGACGGCTGCTGCTGGACTTCAACTATGCGTACCACCCGTACTGCGCCTACAACTCGATGTACTCATGCCCGATCCCGCCGGCGGAGAACCGTCTGCGCGTCCACATCCGCGCCGGGGAGCGCCTCGATGTGGACGAGGCGCATGCCTAATGGGGGGCGAGACTACGCGAGGCTAGAGCGCGCGGTAGGCGGAGCGCAGCGTGGCGTCGTCGAAGGCGGCGGAGTGCTCACCAGAGGTGAAGCGGTAGAGCGCCGCCTTGAAGATGCCCTCCATCGCCGCGACCGCCCCGAACGTGACGGCGAAGACAGCCGCGCCCGCGATGATCCCGAGCAGCGGGTAGACCATCATCAGCGGGACGGCGACCGCCATCGTCACCAGCACCGCGCCGAGGTAGATCAGTCCGAAGCCGAACGACGCCCCGGCCTGCTGTCCCCAGGTCTGGCGGAAGAGCGCGCCCGAACGCTTGATCGCGGCCACCGCCCCGAGGCGCTCCGCGACCATGACCGGGACGACGAAGAAGGTCATGTACGCCCAGATGCCGCCGACCATCGCGATCGCGATCCGCATGAGCATCGCGCCCGCGCCCTCGCGCGCCTGGCCACGGGCGAGCTGGAGCAGGAGGCCGATGGTCGCGGAGATCGCGGCCCAGCCGAGGATGGCGGGGATGTTGCGGCTGGCGGCGCGGAGGCCGGAGCCCACCGTCGGGTCGCCGCCGCCCAGCCGTTCCAGCGCCGCCGCGATCAGCGCCGCGTTGAAGAAGACCGTGATTGCGGTCACGAGGAAGGCGAGCGCCACGCCGATCACGATGTCCGCCCCCGTGAAGGAGGCTTGGCCGCCGGCCTGGCTCGCGGCGGAAAGCCGGTCGAACGTCCCGACGCTGTAGGCGAGCGCGGCGAATAACGCGGCGACGAGGATGACCGTGATGCCCGACAGGATCGGGAAGAGCATCAGTTCCCGGTCCTGCATCAACACCCGCCACGAGGTCTTCATCAACTCGACGGTGCGGGCGAGCGAACGGAACAGCGACTGGAACATGGCGGTCTCCTCGAACGCACGGAGTATGCCATGCGCACCTGTTCGAGATGTGATGCAAGTGTAGGATAGGATGCGGTGGTGGACGGACTTGGATTCGGCCTGACCCGCGCCGAATAGGGCGAGACCGCGGTGGCGTTCGCCCTCGTGCTGCTGGCCGCCGCCGAGGCGCGGCTGCTGGCCACGGCGCTGCGCTGGGCCGTCCACCGCGTGACGCGCGCGGCACATCGCGACCTGGACGAGGCGCTGGCGAGCGCGCTCCGCGGCCCGCTGGTCCTGCTCGTCTCCGCGCAGGCACTCTTTCTGTCGCTCCGCACGCTCTCCTACATCGAGCCGCATCACCCGCGCCTCGAGCGGGCGTGGATCGCCGCGACCGTCGCGATCGTGACCTTCGCGACGCAGCGGATCGTCTCGCGGCTGCTGGTCTGGTACGCGGCCAGGCCGAGCGCGGCCGGGCGACGGCTCGACGGTCGAACGGTTCCGCTGGTGCGGCGCGCGTCCAGCGTGGCCATCGTCCTCGTCGGGGCGATCATCGTCCTCGACACGCTGGGGATTCGGATCCGTCCGCTGCTGGCCGGCCTGGGCATCGGCGGCCTGGCGGCCTGGCGGTCGCGCTGGCGCTTCAGCCGCTGCTCGCCAACCTGTTTGCCTCCTCCTACATGCGTCTCGGACGCATCAGTGCTCGTGGGAGACCAGATCGAGGTCACCGGCGGGCCGTCCGGCCGTGTCGAGGACATCGGCTGGCGCGCGACGCGGCTGCGGAACGTGGACAACAACATCGTGATCGTGCCGAACAGCCCGCTCGCTGGCTCGGTGGTGACGAACTACTCCGCCAGCGACGCTGCGATGGACGCGCGCGTGGACCTCGGCGTGACGTACGACGCCGATCTCGCACACGTGGGCGAGATGCTGGTCGCGGAGGCACGCCGTGTGCGCGACGACGACGCCGGGGCCGTACGCGACGCGGAGCCGCTGGTGCGGTTCACGCGGTTCGCGGAATCGCACGTTGAGGTGATTGTGCGTCAACGGGCGCAGGGCTTCGTGGAGGCGGCCGCCCTGCGCCACGCGTTGATGCAGCGGCTACATGCGCGACTGGCGGCGGAGGGCATCGCAATGCGCCTCGCGGTGGCGAGACCTCCGACGGAGCCCGGTCCGGCGAGTTAGCGGTTGGGCAGGAGGGTCGCGGTCGCCGTCGGACGGATGATCGCGCTCGACGTGGCAGTGACGCTCGGTGTCGTGGTCGCGCTGCGTGTCGGAGTGGCGGTGGGCGTCCGCTGCTCGGAGAGCTGCTTCAGCCGACGCGTGTCCGCTGTCTCGATTGCCTCGTCGAAGTGTTCGCGCGCATCGTCGTTCACTTCAGAGAGCGCCGCTCGCAGGCTATCCCGCAGCGCCGCGTTCTGCCCGGAAACGAACAGCGTGCCGATGCGCTGCGCGGTCGTCTCGTTCTCAAGCACCGCGGCGACTGCGGCGATGCGCCCGCGTTTCAGGGCGGCGTTGTCGCCCGCGATCGCCTCCGACAGTGCGGCGCGGAGGGTGTCGAGCTTCCCGGATGCGATGGCGGCGCGGAGCCGCTGCGTGTAGGCGACGACCGCTGGATCCGTCGCCGTGGTGGCTACGCGGGTAGCGACCACCGTTGGGGCGGGCCGTGTTGGCGTTGCGGACGGTGTGCGAGTAGCCGTGGCGGTGCGGTCCTCGACCCGTCCGGTGGCGCCAGGCGTCTTCCGGTCCTCTGTCTTCTCCGTGGCCTTGGGTGTCGGCGTCCGCGTGACGGTGGCTCGCGCCGCCGCGGTGGTGTCCTTGCCGTCGGACGCCAGTTCGATGGCGTTCTTCGTGCGGTCGCTCTTGGTCACGCGCGCGGTCGGTGCGTCGGCGGCGTCCGCGCTCTGGAGTCCCGTCGCGACGAGCGAGGGCACGCCTTCGACGGACACGAGGCGCAGGGGGAGCCGTGCGGTGCGCATCCCGCTATCCAGGGCGAACCGCTGCTGGCCACCCGGCGTGTCTAGCACGATCTCGCCCGCACCGTCGGCGTAGCGCTGGAGGACCAGGGTCAACTCCCCCGTGTCGATGTCTTGCAGGTCGAAGCGCTGCACGCCGCCCTCGCGCGCAGTGGTGACGCCGCGCAACTGGCGGAACACCACGCCGTCTGATCGCACACCGGTGCCGCGGCCGTCCGCGGCCATGATCGCGGCGGCGAAGGGGCCGCGGATCGTGAGCGCGCTGTCCAGAAAGGGAGCCACCGACACCGCTTCGATGTTCGACTTACGGGCACGGAGGGTCTCGCCGCGGCCGACCGGGACGGCCTGCTGGCCGACGACCACGCGGACCTCGCCGTCCACGGTGGTGATATCGGTCTGGCCGGTGCTCGCGTCCACAGTGGTCTCGAAGACGGTGCCGAGCACCTCCACGCGCGCGTCCGGCGTCAGCACGACGAAGCGTGCGCCCTCGGTCTCGTCGTGGACGATGTCGTGCCACAGGCGGCCCGACTGCTGGCGCACCTCGACACGCCGGGGCGCGACGGCGAGCGTCTCGATGGTGAGTTCAGTCAGCGGATCGAGGGCGACCGTGGAGCCGTCCGCGAAGGTGATGAGGGCATATCCGGCGGCGCCGGTGCGCATGCGCACGCCGGCTTCAAGTTCATCCCCGTCGCGCATGGACTTCCACTCGACGCCGTCCAAACGGTGGACCTCGCCGTCGAACACGGTGAGCGTCGAAGCGGTCGCGGGTGTCCCGCCGCCGCCGAGGACGAGCGCGATGGCGAGCGCGGCGAGGGCGAACGCCGGGCCGATGATGCGGAACGCGCCTGTGCCGAAGAGGACACGGCGAGAGGGCAGCCATCGCCGCCGGTGGCGCTGCTGGGGCGTTTCGCGCAGCGCGGCCATGAACGCCAGCCGCCGTTCCGGGTTGGGGGTTACCGCCTGTTCGCCGCGAGGGAGCGCGCTCATGACGGCGGCGGCGCGGAGCAGGGCCTCCAATTCGCGGCGGTGTTCCGGGTAGCGGAGTAGGCACTCCTCCGCGGTGGCGCGGCCGCCGCGGATCTCCTCGACGCAGCGGTCGACGATCTGATCGATGGGGAGTGGCGCGGTCATGGCAGCCCTCCCATCGACTCGATCTCACGGCGGAGGGCCTGGAGGGCGCGCATCTGGAGGCCACGGATCGTGACCTCCTTGCGGCCCATCACCTCGCCGATCTCACGGGCGGACTTCTCCATCAGGAAGCGGAGCGTCAGGACCTGGCGGTGGTCGTCGGACAGCCGGGCGAGGGCGCGCTGGAGGGCCTCGCTCATCTCGCCGGCGAGCAGCGCGGACTCCTGGTCAGCATCGTCGGGGAGCTCGATATCACCGAGTTCGAGCGTGAACTTATGGGTGCGGAAGTGGTCGACCATCTGGTTGTGCGCCATGCGGTAAAGCCACGCTTTGAAGGGGACGCCGCGCTGCTCAAAGCGTGGGATCGCCTGCCACGCCTTCAGGAACACCTGCTGGGTGAGGTCCTCGGCGGTGTCCGCGCTGTGGGTGCGGTGGGTCAGGTAACGGAGGATCTCCGGCTGGAAGCGGTCGTAGAGGAGCCCGAAGGCCTGGGCGTCGCCGTTCTTTGCTCGGTCGACGAGGCGTGTCACTTCGACCGGGTCGGCCCGGGCCGCGACGTTGCGCGCTGTAGTCCGGTCCAACGCGCCCGCCTTCGCACCGCTGAACGGCACGGCCGGGGGCGCGCTGCCCGTCGCCCACAGTGCCGCCGTCCGAATCAGCACGATAGCGTCCCTTTGTGGACGCAGCCGCGCCGCGTCCTGTTCCATGCTCGGCTCGTCAGTTCCCGGAAGCGACGCCGGCCTGAGGCAGGGGAACGGCCGGCGCCGTCTCCCGGGTACATCGGGTGGCGGCCCCTGCCGTACCCGGTCGCAGGCGGGTGCCTGACACAGAGGGAACGAGGCGCGGGGCGTATCCGTTCGGGCAGGCCGTATGACCTGCCAGATTCGAGCCGGAGACCTGCGGGGGCTGGCCGTGTGTCCGAGCGCCGGGCTACGGGTAGAGCGGGCCGCGGTCTAGGCCAGCGTTCTGCGGCAGACCGAACATAACGTTCAGATTCTGCATCGCGGAGCCGCTCTGGCCCTTTATCAGGTTGTCGATCGAGGTCATCACCACCGCGCGGCGGTTGTCCGCGGAGATGAAGACGGAGATATCGATGTAGTTCGAGCCGAGGGTGCCTTTGAGCGTGGGTGGCGTGTCCAGCACGCGGACGAAGTGGTGTCCGGCGAAGTAGGCGCGGTACTGCGCCAGTAGCGCCTCCCGCGAGATCGACTTCGTGAGGGTGGTGTGCATCGTGTTCAGGATGCCGCGCGTCGTCCCCAGCAGGTGCGGGATGAAGTCGACGGTCGCGCTCTTCGCCTTCCCCAGGCGGCCGAGGGTGAACTCGGCCTCGACGGTGTGCTGGTGGTTAAGGACGCGGTAAGGGACGACGTTGTCGTTGAGGTGGCTGAAGTGCTGGAGCGGCGCCGGCTTCTTCCCCGCGCCCGAAGAGCCCGAGAGGCCGTCGACGATCACGACGCCGTCCTCGACCAGCCCCTCCTGGTAGAGGGGCGCCATGCCGAGGACGATTCCGATCGCGAAGCAGCCGGGATTGCCGACGATCGGCGCAGCCGCGATGCCGGGGACGTTCAGCTCGGTCACGCCATAGGCAGCGCGACCGAGGAGGTCGGGCGTCTGATGGGTGGAGTCGCTGATCGAGGGATGACGGTCCGCGTAGCGCGCGTAGTCCGCGGTGTCCTTGAAGCGGAAGTCGCCCGAGTAGTCGATGAAGCGCACGCCCCGTGCGACGAGGTCAGCGGCGTATGGCTGCGAGACGCGGTCGGGCGTCGCGAAGATTACGACATCGCAGTCCACGCCCACCTGGACGGAGTCCGGCGCTTGCACGGTCATCTCGCAACGGCCCGCGAGGTGCGGGTACAAGTCATCGATGCGCTTGCCGGCGTCGTCACGCGCGACCAGGGCCGCGATCTCGAAGTTCGGGTGGCCGAGCAGGAGTTCGAGGATGCCGAGGCCGCCGTAGCCGGTCGCCCCGATCAACTGCGCGCGGATCTTCTGGGTCATCGGTCGCTCCGTGCCATCCCCGGCGCTCTGTTGTGGTGGAGGCCCGCCGGACGCCGAGGATAGTCTCCCCGCCGCCCATGTTCGAGGTGTGCCCCTGCCAGACGGGCTACCGTTTCGACATGCCTCAAGCCTCGCTCCGTGACCGCGCGCTGACCCTGGACGACGCGGGACTGATCGCCGCGTGCTCGGTGGACACGTTCCGCGCCTCCGGGCCGGGCGGGCAGAAGCGGAACAAGACGAGTTCCGCCGTCCGTCTGCGCCACGCCGCGACGGGCGTTTCCGCCGAGGCGGACGAATCGCGCTCCCAGCACGAGAATCGTGTCCAGGCCGTTCGCCGCCTTCGCCTGGCCATCGCCATCGAGGTGCGCGAGCCGTTGGATCCCGAGGCGTGGGAGCCTTCGACCGCCCTCGTCCTGCTGGTGCGCGTGGGGAGCGGCCCGGCGATCCGCCGGGAGCCACGCTACGCCGCCGCGATCGCGGTGGTATTCGACCTGTTGGAGGCATGCCGGTGGTCGCTGGCGGATGCTACGGCGCACCTCGGTGTCAACACGGCTGCCCTCGGGCGGTTCGTAGCGGAGGAAGAGACGGTGTTTCGCGCGGCGAACACTCGTCGACGGGCGCTCGGCTTGTCGCCACTGCGGACCCGATAAGGAGCGACTCGCGCTCATCCGCGTCCGTCTACGCCCATACACGCATGTACAATCGAGGCATGACAAGTGTCGTTGTTACGCGCGCTGATCTGGGCTCGGAAGTAGCCCTCCGGCTCATCACGGCGCTGAACGAGCAGATCCTCGCGCGCTACCCCGAGGAAGGCGCGACGCACTTTGACCTCGATCTCGACGAAGTGAAGCCGAGACGCGGGGTGTTCGTGATCGCGTGGGAGGGCGAGCGCGCCGTCGGCTGCGGCGCCTTCCGGCGGTTGGCCGAACCGGGCCTCGACGACGCGGGCGAGGTCAAGCGGATGTTTGTGATCCCGGAAGCCCGCGGGCGTCGCATCGGCCGGTTGATCCTCGACCGCCTGGAGGCGGAGGTGCGGGTGCTGGGGTTGACTCGACTGCTGTTGGAGACGGGCGCCCGGCAGGTTGAAGCGCTCGCCCTGTATCACCGCGTCGGGTTCACCCACATCGAGCGGTTCGGCCAATATGTCGACTCGCCGCTCAGCGTGTGCATAGAGAAGCGGCTCAGTTGAGGCACCGTCCTATTACTCGCGGCGGACTGTCGCCGTGAGGCGATGTGAGGCGAGGCGGTCGCGGTACAGCTCGGCGCGTTCGAGCGGGCAGGTGATCACGGCGGCCTGCCCGTGGTGGTGCGCCGTCAGCATCACGTCGACGGCGCGCTCCACGGAGAGTTCAGGCACGGAGGCCATGAGCGCATGCACGACATCGTCCATGCTGTTCACGTCGTCGTTGTGGATGACCACCGTCGCGCGACGTACGAACTCGGTGCCCCGCGACTCCTGCTGGACGGGCTCGGCGACGGGCGTCTCCGGCGAAACATCGAGGCGTGGCATGAAGCGTGCGGTCACGGGCCCAGTTTCCGGTGGTCCCAGGTGCGCACGCGCAGCGGGTGGACGCGCACGGTGACGCGCTTGTAGGCCTGCGCAGGTAGATCGGAGGGCGGCGTCGCGGGGCGTCTGGGGCGAGGGCGTCCGCCGTACTTCGCGCCGACGAGTGCGAGGACGCGCGCCGTCACCCGCGGGTCACGGACGATTTCGGCGCGCGCATCGATCGAGACGCCACGCAGTTCGTTGTAGGCGGTTCCGGTCTCCGCGAGGACGGTGATGCGGGGATCGCGGTCGAGGTTCAGCACCTTCTGTGAGGTGGCGTAGGTCGTGAAGACGATCACGCCGTCGTCGTCGGTCTCGAACCACATCGGCACGAGGTGCGGCGTGCCATCGTGGTTGATGCTCGCGACCTGCAGGATGCGCGCTTCGCGCAGCAGTTCCGCCTGTTCGGCGTCGGTCAGGATGAGGTGGGCGCGCGGGTTCGGCATGGATTCCTCGGCTAGCGGATGAACAGCACGATGGCCACCACGATGGCGTAGGCGATGACGCCGGCGCGGAGGCGGGGGACAGGGATGCGGCGGGCGACACCGACACCCAGGTAGCCGCCGGCGAGTGCGGTCACCGCCATGACAGCGGCGGGCAGCCACTCGACCGGCCCCCAGATGGCGAAGTAGACGACGGCGGCGGCGTTGATGATTGCGGAGAGCAGCCCCTTGAGCGCGTTCGAGCGGTGGAGGTCGTCGGGGAGCAGGATGCCCAGGACGGCGAGGGTGATGATCCCGAGGCCGGCGCCGAAGTATGCGCCGTAGATCGCGAGCACGAAGACGGCGGCGAGCAGCTCGGGCGGCGTGCGGCCCTCGGCGCCGTGCGGCCGGTGTCGTGTAACCCAGGCGGAGAGGCGCGGCTGCCCCGCCATCAGCCCGGCGGCGAACAGGATGAGAAACGGGACGATCCGGTCGAACGAAGCGTCGGACGTGGCCAGGAGGATCGCGGAACCGACGATCGCACCCAGGATGCTGGGGATGGAAAGGACGGCGATGCGCCGTCGCTGATCGCTCAGTTGCGCCGCGTAGCCGATCGATCCGCCCACGTATCCCGGCCACAGCGCGACCGTGTTCGTCACGTTGGCGGTTTTCGTCGGGTAGCCCGCGGCCACGAGCGCCGGGAATGAGACGAGCGACCCGCCCCCCGCGACGGCGTTGATCGCGCCCGCGGCGAAGGCCGCAAGCGCCAGCAGGGGGTATTCGAAGATGCCCATGCGTCCTCCGGAGGCGTCACTCTACACGGGCTGCGGAGCCTCAGCCGCCCGCCAACTCCTCAAGGACGACGCGGCGCACGAGTTTCCCGTTACGGGTGCGGGGCAGCGGCTCCGTCCGCAGGACGTACTCGTGCGGGCGCTTGTACTCGGCAAGGTGTAGCACGGCGTGCGCATGGAGCATGGCGACATCGAGGATGGCCCCGGCCTGCGGCACGACGCACGCCGTCACCAGCGTCTTCTGTTCGTCGATCCGATGTCCGACCACCGCCACCTCAAGGACGCCGGGGCACGCCTCAATGGCGGCCTCGATCTCGTTGGGTGAGAGGCGGTAGCCGAACGACTTGATGGTGTCGTCCGCGCGGCCGTGGAACCAGACGTAGCCGTCCGCGTCGAGTGCCGCGAGGTCGCCTCCCGTGAACCATTCCCCGCGGTACACGATCGCCTCTTCGTCCGGGCGGCGCCAGTAGCCGAGCATCAGTCCGGGGTCGCTGCGATGCGAGGCGAGCAGTCCGACTTCTCCCGGCGGGAGCAGGCGGGGCTCCTCGCTCGCGGGGTCGAGGATGGCTACGCGGCGACCGGGCTGGGGGCGGCCTGGGGAGCCACGGCGGGCAGGTGTCACCGGGCCAGCGGAGATGTACGTGCTCAACTCGGTCATGCCGAGGGCCTCGAACATCTCCGTCCCGGTGCGACTCGTCCACTCGTCGTAGAGCGTGGGGGCGAGGGCTTCGCCGGAGACGAGGACGTGGTGCAGGCGCGAGAGGTCGTGGTTTTCGACACGCGCGTACTTCAGCATCTGCCGGTACACGGTTGGCACGGCGACGAACACCGTGACGCCCAGCCGCTCGATCAGCGCGGGCCACTGGGTGGTCTCGATGCCGGTGGCGAGGATAGCGTGCGAGCCGGCCGCCCAGGCGTCCATGAGCCCGACGCCGAGGGTGTACGACCAGTTCAGCGTACCGGCGTGCAGTGTGACGTCGTCGGGGCCGAACCCCTGCCAGCCCTCGCGCATCATCGCCCGCCCGTAGACGGTGCGATGCGCGTGCACCACGCCCTGCGGCTTGCTCGTCGTGCCCGAGGGGTAACTCAGGACCGCGG
>SXGU01137570.1_pt1 | contig 10952 bp, 10 predicted proteins | sample 3174531 | NCBI WGS metagenome assembly SXGU01 (sample SAMN11356863, study PRJNA531348) | freshwater metagenome | isolation source: freshwater sample F1-140 | place: China: Fuxian Lake, Yuxi | collected 2017-12-25
ATCAGTTGCTCTACCAACTGAGCTACATCGGCTTGAATAACTATCCTACCTTAAAATACAACTTTATAGCCAGTTAAAAGTCTGTAATCGGCTGGTAATCATCTAACATACCTAATCCTTCGGCTACGGCTTTACAGGTGATTTTGCCGTTATAAGTATTAATCGCTTTGAGCAATGTTCTATCGGCCAGTAAAGAATCCTTCCCGGTATCGGCTATTTTCAGGATATAGGGTAATGTTGCGTCCGACAGGGCGATGGTTGAGGTGATGGGGTATGCACCGGGCATGTTAGTTACGCAATAATGTATGACACCATGCTTAACAAACACCGGATCGGTATGAGAAGTTGGTTTTGAGGTTGCTATACAGCCGCCTTGATCAATGCTGACATCGACAACAACCGAGCCTTGAGCCATCGACTTTATCATGTCTTCGCTGACTATTTTGTCTGCTTTGGCGCCGTGAATAAGCACAGCGCCAACAACCAAATCGGCATCTTTTATATGCTGAGCGATATTTTCAGGACTCGATAAGAAGAACTCCACGTTCGGCAATAAGGTGTCTTTGGTTTGCTGCATTTTAATAGGATCAATACCGGCAACAAATACATTGGCGCCCATTCCATCAGCTACCTGCGCGGCATGCTGCCCGACGACGCCATCGCCGATAACCACGACTTTGCCATGCCGTTTCCCCAGCACGTTACCTAACTGCACGCCCCTGCCCTGATTGAATTTAGCAAGATAATAGCTGCCCATCAGCGTTGCCATGTTGCCGGCAACGGCGCTCATCGGTGCAAGCAAGGGTAAGCGTCCGTGTTCATCTTCCAGCGTTTCGTAAGCAATCGCTGTGGTGCCTTTTTTTAGTAAGGCCTGTGTCAAACTGGGAGGGACTCCGGCCAAATGAAAAAAGGTAAAAACCATTTGCTGATCCAAATAGGGGTATTCGGCTTCCAGCGGCTCTTTTACTTTAACCACTAAATCAACAGCCCAAGCATCGGCGGTGGAAACCATCTGCGCCCCCGCCTTCTGGTATTGCAAATTACTAAAGCCCGCGCCTAAGCCGGCATCCGTCTCAACCAAGACTTGATGACCTTGCTCGATTAAATCAGATGCGCCGTCGGGTGTCACTGCAACCCGGTTTTCCTGGTTTTTTATTTCTTTGGGGATACCGATTTTCATTGCTTTATCCTAATTTCTTCTTTGCGTAACTTAACGCGCCTGATAACCGGCAGCAACGACAATGTTGTCTTACTGCCGCCCGGCGCCGGGATTTAATTCGATAAAATTGTGCTCGGGCAAAGCCGGCAAGCCCCTCGTGGTAGTTTCAAGATCATTCAACAACCAGACAGTGACTATCTGCATCAATCAAAAAAACCGGTGAGCGTTTGATAATAAGCGTTAGAAAGTTGTTCTTTCTTAAATCACTCGATCTCATCGTCTTATTTGCCAAACAACGCTGGAAGATTTTTTGTCCGTCCTACGTCATCCGCTAAAATCATTGAGCGCCTTCGTAGCTATTAAATACTTTGACCTGATTCTCATGATCGAAACTGACCACCTTATACGGGTCTTTTTGATCGCCCATTTCCATGCCGGGACTACCGTTAACCATGCCGGGAACGGCTATCCCGGTCACTTTCGGCTTGGTTTTCAACAGCGTTTTAATGTCGCTTGCAGGCACATGGCCTTCTATAACATAACCATCGACAATGGCGGTATGACAGGAGGCCAGTTCGCCGTTAACGCCGTATTTAGTCTTTATAGACTGTACATCGTTGGTAACGATGTCTTCTACCTTAAAATTGTTTTGTTTCAGGTGCTCCAGCCATTTGCCGCAGCAAGTGCAGGCCGGGCTTCGATGAACGACAATATCAATGGGCTTGCCTGAGCCTTCAGCGCTGACGGTTGCGCTGACAACAAGCAGACCGATTGCCCAGACTATTTTCGATATTTTCATATTTGCAACGCCTCTATAAATGACAGTAATGCTCGGCAGATATGACTCTTGCCGGCGGCATGGTAAACGATTATGCCGAATGATAAGCCCGACTATGTTCATGCACGGCATCGACCATCACTTTAACATGATCGGGGTTCATATCAGGCAAAATTCCATGTCCCAAGTTGAATACATGGCCTGAACCGGCGCCGTATTTATGCAGAATGGTTTTGACTTTGTCAGCGATCACTTCCGGATTGGCATAAAGCGCAACCGGGTCCATATTGCCCTGCAAAGCAACCTGATGCCCCACTCTGGCTCTAGCCTGTTGTATATCGGTCTGCCAATCCAGGCCCAAGGCATCATAACCGGACTCGGCCATGGCTTCCAGCCACAACCCGCCGCCTTTGGTGAACAGGATAGTCGGTATTCGCCGCCCGTCTACATCGGTTTTAAGCTGCGCTCTAACTTGTTTGGCGTAATACAAAGAAAACTCGGCATAATCTTCGGTGGTCAACATGCCGCCCCAGGTATCGAACAGCATGACCGCCTGAGCGCCGGCTTCAATCTGGGCATTCAAATAGGCCGCAACCGATTGCGCCAATTTATCCAGCATCACATGCATCAGCTTGGGTTGCTCGTACAGCATAGCTTTAACTTTCTGGAAGCTCTTGCTGCCGCCGCCTTCGACCCTATAGGTCGCCAGGGTCCACGGACTGCCGGACAAGCCGATTAACGGGACGCTGCCTTGCAGATTTTTTCTGATCAAGCGAACCGCATCAATCACATAACGCAAATCCGTGTCGGGATCCGGAATCGGTAATTTATTCACATCCGCCGCCGTCCTGACCGGATTGCTGAATTTGGGACCTTCGCCTTCGGTGAAATGAAGCCCTAAGCCCATCGCATCGGGAATGGTCAATATATCGGAAAATAAAATGGCCGCATCGAAGTCAAAACGCCGCAACGGCTGTAGCGTGACTTCGCAAGCCAGTTCAGGATTGGTGCAGAGATCCAAAAAGCTGCCGGCCTGTTCCCTGACTTTACGGTATTCGGGGAGGTAACGCCCCGCCTGGCGCATCATCCAAATCGGCGTGTAATCGACAGGTTGTTTTAACAACGCTTTAATAAAGGTATCGTTTTTTAATGGAGTCATGGATTAGGATGTAAACGGATTAATAGATCGCCGCAAGTCATGAAGTTTTTTGGTTTTTCTTGAATGCTGTGCTTGATCTTAAGTGAGAGCCTATAAGGCGCATAGCGCGCCTTATCTATGTTTGGTGGAACTGGTTTTTCTTACCAAAGCCTTGCGGAATTCAGGGGGCAAAGACTGTCGGGCTTTATTGGCTGACGCACTGTCAGGGTATGAGCCGTACTCCAAAATAAATTTCTGTTGACCATTGGCCAGTGCATTGATGACTCGAATACCTGACTTTATAGATGGATATTTGTTGAGTATAGCGTCAACCGATTCTTGTTTGGACAACACCATTAACTGCAAGGTAAAAGTAGAAGCCAACAATTCTTCGGATTCCGCTTGTTGCGCTGTCGCCGCGGCTTCTACGGGCTTTTGCGGCGGCTGCATTATTTGCTGTTTGCCGGCAGTAAGCGCTTCATTACTGTTAATTTTTTTGTTTATCTCCAGCCGCTCGGCCGTTTTCACCGGCGTAACATCAGGCCCTTTATTAGCCGGCTTCCGACCGATCTCAGTACTGTCCGCTAACTCAACTTGCGCCTTAATTGCCTGATTTTTAACACCGGGCGCGCCACTGTCATTCATCGCCGAGTCATCTAAAACCGGCGGCTCCGGTTTTTTTTGTTCGCTCCCAAGCGGCATCGGGGTAAAAGACTGTTGTCGATCCGGGCCGTTTTTTACTTCCACCGGAGGCGCTAATGCATCTTTAACAGCGTACTGTTGGTTTATCGGCATTTCGGCTCCGCCCGATGTAACCGGCTGAGCGGGAGGCAACGCGAGCATTATCTGCGACTCCGGCCGTACAGGAGCCGTTTCGCCATTATTCGCTATTGGCTCAACAAAAGCCGGCGCTGCAACTTTTTCATCTTTGTTTTTTAGCGGCAGCATAACCGCTCCAGACGACTTTGCCGTATTTCCTACAGCAATGGAGGGCAGATTAATGCCGGCTGGAGCCAATACGGACGGCGCCAACCACTGGATACCCCAAGCTATGGCAGCGACTGCTGCGACAGCGACAGCGGGAACAACAACTGTCCATTTTAGTTTTCCCTCTTGCTTAACATCGGATAATCCGGGCAATTCGCTAATAATTCTTCCCGGAACACCGTGCGTTTCCCGATAGATATGGGCAATCATGTTATCGCTAATCGCTTTAAGCGACAGGTTCGCAGCCGGTTTTAACGATAACAGCCGTAAAAAGTCGCCGCATTGCTTTTCCGATAAAGTGGGAATCTCAACAATATGGCAATTATCCACCGCGCGATCCGATCCGCGTTTCACCTGCAACTCATCGTGTGTTAAAGCAAAAATCACCTTTAATACAGGATTTGCCGCCGCATACTGAATGATCGCCGTGATCAAACCGGGTACTAATTCACCGGCATTATCGACAATCAATACAACTTGCTTGTGCCGGCCTTCATAGCGCGCCAAAGCCATCGATAATGACTGAACGGACTTATCTTGGCTTATAGATTTGGCTAACTGATTCTGTATTGCTTCAAAACTCAAGTCGGCATTGCCTTGCAGGGAACAATACTGCCACAAATCAGTCTTACGTTCCTGCAACATAGTAAGCAGCATCGTTTTACCGATACCTTCGGGGCCGCAAACAACGAGGGATTGGCTCAGGTTTGACAACAGATGAATTAATAAATCAAGCTTCTGCGTACGTTCTTTTGTTATCAACGAATGAACAGCGGTGTCCGCCGGGGGTTCACGGCGCTGCTGTTTCACATGATAAGTAAAAGTATCATCCTCTACCATAGATTTTAAGCGTCATTTCCAATAGTTCTCGAGCCACGTCTACGGGCAATGTTGCCATGCCGATTTTCTCTAATAAAATCAGTCTTATTTGACCGTCGACATTCTTTTTATCTACCGCCATTAATTCCAAAAACCGGTCCGAATCGATTTGCTCGGGCGGAACGACAGGAAGTCCGGCTCTTTTAAACAGAGCAATAATCCTTTCAACATCGTCATCGTTAAGCCAACCTTTGCGCCTGGACAGATCGGCGGCTTGGCAGCTACCGATCGCTACGGCTTCACCGTGCAGATATTTACCGTAACCTGAGCCGGTCTCTATCGCATGACCGAAAGTATGACCTAAATTGAGCGTTGCCCTGATACCGGCTTCGGTTTCATCTTCGGCAACAATTTCGGCTTTATTAATGCATGATCGTTCAATCGCGTAAGCCAATGCCTGCTTATCCCGGCTCAATAGCGCATCGATATTGTGTTCCAGCCAGTCAAAAAATTCAGCATCCCTGATTAAACCGTATTTAATCACTTCCGCTAAACCGGCCGCTAATTGACGGTCATCCAGGGTGTCTAAAACATCGGCATCGGCGATTACACATTGCGGCTGATAAAAAGCGCCGATCATATTTTTACCCAGCGGATGATTCACCCCGGTTTTACCGCCCACCGAAGAATCAACTTGCGCCAGCAATGTGGTAGGTATTTGTAGAAAAGGGATGCCCCGCTGATAACAAGCTGCGGCAAAACCGCCCATATCGCCGATAACACCGCCGCCCAACGCAATCAGCGTGGCATTGCGGCTAAACTTGCAGGCCAGCAACTTATCAAAAATTTGACTGACGAAATCTAAGGTTTTGAATTGTTCGCCATCGGGCAGTATCACTGTTTCGACCGTATAACCCTGCAAGTTTTTTAAAACCGCAGGCAAATACAAGGGGGCAATAGTTTCATTGCTAACCACCACAACCTGTTTGGATTTTATATGATGCGTGAACAACTCAAGTTGGCTCAATAAACCGGAGCCTATATAGATCGGGTAACTACGGTCACCTAATTCAACCGGTAATTTTCTCATTTTTTATTAATGCTTGGGGATCGGGTTAGCGTATAGAGCGGATTAGACTAATCTGCTCTATCATAGATTTTGTTTAACGATTAACTGATTTGTATTGTTCTAAAATGTGGCTGACGACTTCCTTGCTTTGCATAACACCGGTGTCAATTTTAAAATCGGCACAGGATAAATACAACGGCTCACGTTGTATGAATAAGCTTTCTATCCGATCTCTCGGATTATCCGTTTTTAACAATGGACGTTGCGTATCTCTACGCGTCCGCTCCAAAATTCTTTCTACCGAACATTGCAAATAGACGATAAAGCCGTTTTCTTTCAAGAGCCTGCGATTTTCTTCGCGCAAAATAGCGCCGCCGCCGGTGGCCAGCACGATACCGTCCATTTGCGTTAATTGCTGAATCATCTTTTGTTCCCGATCCCTGAACCCTTCCTCTCCCTCAAACTCGAATATGGTAGGAATGTCTACGCCGGTTCGTTCTTCAATGGCCTTGTCGCTGTCATAAAACGGTACCGACAATGCTCTTGCCAATTGTCGTCCTATGGTGGTTTTCCCCGCCCCCATGAGGCCGACTAAATATATATTCTCTGATCGCGTCATCACCTGCCTTCCTTGCTAAGTTAAACCAATAAAAGGGGGGCATTATGCCCCCAGTAAACACTTATAGTCCAGTGCTTCGGCTTTTATTTGATGACTGTAAGCGAACGGGGAAAGCGTCTCGTACAGCGGCAGCCCGGCATAATCGCCGGTTAAACGGCTTGCCGCCGGTATGGGCGCCATGTATACCGGCAGCCGGTCCGACTATCGCTAATCGGACCGAACTATCGCCAAACGGCGTAACCGGACGCGCATGATAGTTAGGATATTTTTGCTTAAGGTCGCAGAGAAAATCATCCGGCCGTTGACACTATCGGCAATCTTGGTCGAATAGGGAGTTTGAATACAGGGTTTAGTTAATGTGGGTTTATGGGATTTGTTACTGATAGCTGGATGATTGCGATTTACGCACCATCCTGTAAAGATGCATTTTCCTCTTTCGGTAGACTTGAGAGAACAAAAGACTGTTTCCAAGGATATATGCATGACCGCTACACAGTTATCATAAACAAAATCGCCAAGTGTAAGATTGAGCCAAGCAATCAGTCTATAATGCGCCACCTCATTCTACTTTAGAAAACGAATTTCAGGGCTTGATCGAAGATACAGTCTTAAATTATTACAACACATGGAAAATAGAATCTGAAATGGTCATGCAAATGGAGATAACTTGATGCCAACTTGCTGGATTACCTCCGCACCGAATAGCGCTGGGAAAACCACTTTTGCGCTGGAATACCTGCTGAAGGTCGCCCTTTGCAGTCATTTCATTAATGTCGACCTGATTGCATCAGGCTTGTCACCGCTATGAAAAAACTCCCTATCGGTATCCAAACCTTCTCCGAGCTGGTGACCGACAATTACTATTATGTCGATAAAACCGAGTTGATCGCTGATTTAGCAGAGACCGGCAAATATTATTTTCTCGCGCGTCCGCGCCGGTTCGGTAAGTCTTTACTGGTGAGTACGCTTAAATCCGCTTTTGCAGGCGAACGGGCGTTATTTGACGGGCTGTATTTGCAAGATCATTGGGATTGGTCGATCTGTTATTCGGTTATTCATATCAGTTTCGGCCGTGGCGTGGTGATGTCTGTTGATGAATTAAATCAATTGTTTCGAGCAATGCTGGATGAGACGGCCGACTATTACGGACTGGTCTTGCAACAGCCGCAGTTGGCCAACCGTTTTGCCGAGTTAATCCATGCACTGTATAAAAGTACCGGTCTAGCGGTTGTTGTTTTGGTCGATGAATACGATAAACCGATTTTGGATAATATCGATAAGCCCGAACCGGCCTTGGCTATTCGGGAAGGCTTAAAAAACATTTATTCGGTGATTAAGGACAGCGACGCTTTTATAAAATTTGCTTTGCTTACCGGCGTTAGTAAGTTCAGCAAGGTCAGTTTATTCAGCGGCTTAAATAACCTGAAGGATATTAGCCTGGATAGCCGCTACGCCACGTTGTGCGGCTATACTCTGGCGGAAATTAAAACGGTTTTCAACGACCGCTTGGACGGAGTCGATTTCGACAGGCTTGCGCAATGGTATAACGGCTATAATTTTTTGGGCGAAAAGGTTTATAACCCGTTTGATGTTTTGCTGTATCTGGATCAACGCCTGTTTAAGAATTATTGGTTTGAAACCGGTAATCCGTCGTTTTTATTGAAATTAGTCCGAGACAGGCAGTACAGCTTGCCGGATATCGAAACGATTATGCTGAGCGAGTCCGATTTAGGCAGTTTTGATGTGAATGACTTCAGCCTTGAAACGCTGCTGTTTCAGGCGGGTTATTTAACCATAGACCGCGTTGAGGAATTGGACGGCGATTATTTTTATTATTTGACTTATCCGAACCGGGAAGTCAGGGCGAGCTTGAATAAGTATTTTTTGCAGGATTTAACCCAGTCTACGCCCAGCCATGCAGCACATAATCATCGGCATCTTTATTTGGCTTTGGAACAAAGCGATTGTGTCGCCTTGCACCAAGGATTGATAGCGCTGTTTGCGGCCATTCCTAACGATTGGTATCGCAAGAACCAAATGGCCGGTTACGAAGGCTTTTATGCTTCGATTATTTACAGTTGTTTTTATGCGTTGGGTTTGAAGATTATTGCTGAAGATGTGACAAACCAAGGACGCATCGATTTGACGGTTTTTTCCACCGACAGTGTTTATATTATCGAATTCAAGGTATTGAATGAAAAAGACAATACGGGACGGGCATTGGCGCAGATTAAAGCCAGGAATTATCCGCAAAAATATGCCGGTTCGGGTAAAAATGTTTTTTTGGTCGGTATTGAGTTCGATAAAGCTGAGCGTAATATCGTGCGTTTTGATTGGGAGGCGCTTTAGTGTGAACGGCTTGTATTATGCATTTGCGAGCGGGAAAAGTCCGTGCTCCGGCTGTATCCTCTTAACCCAAGTCTAAAACAATCCAAAAGAGAGCCGCGGTTGGCATAATAAAGGAAGAGCCGGCAACTCGGATTTGCATAAAAAAATCCGCCATCTCAAGAATGGAAAATCAAGCTGAAGATGTAAAGCTCTCAACGCTTGAAAAAATTGTAAGCTTTTTAGCAAGATCCTCGGTATACGAATATATTAACCCTTGACGCTATTTTTTCCTGAGTCTACGCGGTTATGGCAGATCATGCCTAAGCCCGATAATACACTCATGTACTACAAATTTATTTGAGGGAAAAACCTATATGCCCACTTTATCCATTCACGGCGATGTCCATATCCCTGACAATCTCATTCATGCTTTGGGCTTAAAACCCGGCGCCGAACTGGCCTTTGAGCGCCAAGGTGACGCGATTATTATGCGCCCGGTAAAAAAACCGGACAAAATCTCACGGGTTGAAGAAGGCGCCCAAATACTGAGCTATACCGGACCGACAGTCTCCTTGGAAGAAATGGACGACGCTATTGCCAAAGGCGCGGCGCAATCGCTGTGAAGTCTGTCGATACCAATATTCTGGTGCGCTACTATGCACAAGACGATACCTTGCAATCGCCCCTTGCCTTGCACATCTTCAGGGATGAACCCGAACTACTGGTAACAAAAACGGTTTTGCTTGAGTTTTTCTGGATTTTGACTCAAGCCGATAAATTTCGCTTTCCGCCTGAACAAGTCATGTCCGTTTTAGAACATCTGCAAGGCTTGGCGAATATCGTCATTGAGGATGAAATTTCTTTCCGAACAGCCGTCGCATGGTGCAGAGCCGGTATTGAATTTCCAGATGCCTTGCATTTGGCAGCCTCTAGGGATTGCAGTGCATTTTTGACATTCGATGACCGTAAATTTGCGCGTCGCGCTCAAGGTCTGAATTTAAAACCTATGTGTGAAATCCCTGTGTAATCAAGATGAATTTGCTTATTCACATTCTCGTTGTTATACCGAAGCGCCATTCATCCGGCTGACTTTCATAACGGAAAATCCCCTACCTTGTTATTCTCAGAACCCAGCAACTGCAATTTCTCTAATCTAGGCAATTTCTTTATCGCGACTTCCCGTTTACCGGCAGAACTGCGGTCATGGCCGGTCTCGACATAAACCAGCTGCTTGGGCTGTCTGCCGCGAAAATATTTAGCGCCTTGTTTGTCGCCATGCTGATTAAAGCGCCGCGCCACATCATTGCTGATGCCGGTGTACAGCGAGCCGTCGCTACAAAGAATCATGTAAACCTGCCAATGCACGAGGATTACACAACCGTTCCGAAAACCGAACCGACAGCGGCGGTCAGCCCCATAGCCAACGCGCCCCAAAAGGCGACGCGAACGCCTCCTTTAATGATGCCAGCCCCGCCGCTATAGGCCGCCAACATGCCCAGCAAGGTTAAAAACAGCAAGGACGCGGATGATACCGGCACGATTAAATCGGTATCCGGAGTCAACAAAGCTATTAATAAAGGCAAGCCGGCGCCAATAGAAAAGGTAGCCGCCGAAGTCAGCGCCGCTTGAATCGGCCTTGCTATACCCATTGCCGAGATGCCCAGTTCGTCGCGGGCATGAGCGCCCAAGGCATCATGGTTCATCAGTTGCTCCGCTACTTGTTCGGCCAATAAAGGATCAAGTCCGCGCGATATATAAATCGACGCCAGTTCATTTTTTTCATAATGTCCATCGTCAGCCAGTTCCTTGCGCTCACGCTTTAAATCGGCCTGTTCGGTATCGGCTTGGGAGCTGACCGATACGTATTCCCCTGCCGCCATCGACATCGCACCGGCAACTAGGCCTGCAACGCCGGTCAAAACGATCTCATGATGTTCCGCATGAGAGGCGGCAATGCCGACAATGAGGCTGGCTGTGGATACGATGCCATCGTTGGCCCCTAACACTGCGGCGCGTAGCCAGCCGATGCGATGAGTCCGGTGGGTTTCGTGATGA
>SXGU01351369.1_pt1 | contig 10951 bp, 10 predicted proteins | sample 3174531 | NCBI WGS metagenome assembly SXGU01 (sample SAMN11356863, study PRJNA531348) | freshwater metagenome | isolation source: freshwater sample F1-140 | place: China: Fuxian Lake, Yuxi | collected 2017-12-25
AAGCGTGACAAGGCCGACGACAACTGATTGGCCGAGTCGATTTTCTCGTCGCGATTGCCGGCACCAATCAGCTTCGCGCGGGCATTGGCTACACTCTCGAAAATCTCTTTCTCGTGGGCAGCATAGCCTTTGGTCGTTTCGACCAGATTGGGAATCAGATCATAGCGGCGCTTTAGCTGTACGTCGATTTGTGCAAAGGCGTTCTTGAACTGGTTACGCAAACTCACCAGCCGGTTGTAGGCGCCAACGCCCCAAAACAAGACCAGTAATGCGAGCGCTAGCAGGATGATAATTCCGGTCATGGTTTTCCCCCCAATAAAAAAAGCCGCAAATCGAAACGATGCGCGGCTTACTATAGCATTTCAAAACCTGGCGACTGCTTATCGCACACTCATTTTCTGCTTTGCTCTTCCTGTCCCTTGGTCATCTGTTTCAAGTCTTCATCCGAGATGTATTCGAATACCTTCACCACTTTTTGCACGCAGCTGACGCCACGCGCGACATCGGCGGCAACCTGGCCCTCACGCGCGGTGACGCGCCCCATCAGATACACCACGCCACGCTCGGTGACTACCTTGATGGAATTGGCATAAATATCCTTGGCATCGACAAGCCCTGCCTTGATCTTGCCGGTAATCAGGGAATCATTGGAACGCGAGGTGAAACTGGAAACGCCGGCCACGTCGAGATCATTGACGATCGAGAGCACGCCCTCAATTGCGCCAATTTCACGTTCGACCGCGGCTTTCATCGCTTCGTCGCGCACTTCGCCAGTCAACAACACTTTACGGTTGAAGCTGGTGACATTGACATGGCCGGCGTCGCCAACCAGATTGGATGCGCGCGTCTCGCCTTTGATCAGGATCGCCTTGTCTTCGGTCTGCGCGCCGAAAGTGCGGCGGTCGGTCGCGGACAGCGTGCCAACCACTGCCGTGCCGACCGCCATTTCGACGCAACCTTGCAGGCTGGCGAGCACCGCGCCGCATAGCAGTACGGCGGCCAGCGGGCGTGTTATGCGCGTGCAAGGACTTGTCCGTGCATAAGATGGACTGGATGGCGAGGCGATTTGAGCGGTTTTCCGCAGCCTGGGTGGTGCCCAGGCAAGGGAAAGCAACGCCGCAATCCGCTCAAAGCGTCCGCCAGCCACGTTCGTCTTATGCACGGATAAGTCCTCAGTCATTCGCTTCTCCCCCAAATAAAGCGACGTCAATGCCGTCGCACAAACAATGAATTATCAATAAATGCACTTCCTGTATCCGTGCGGTGCGGTCATGCGGCACGCAGATATGCACGTCGGCATCGGTGATGCGCTTGCCGATCGCGCCGCCGCTCTTGCCGGTCAAGGCCACAATACGCATGTCCCGCTCCAGCGCGGCATCGACAGCGGCCAGCACGTTAGGCGAATTGCCCGATGTCGACAGCGCCAGCAGCACATCGCCGGACTGGCCGAATGCCTGAACCTGCTTGCTGAAGATCTCTTGAAAGCTGTAGTCGTTGCCAACCGCCGTCAGGATCGACGTGTCGGTTGTTAAGGCCAGCGCCGGCAGCGGCAACCGTTCCCGTTCGAAGCGTCCGACCAATTCGGCAGCGAAATGCTGACAATCCGCAGCCGAACCGCCATTCCCACAGGCAAGGATCTTATTGCCATTAGACAATGCGCTAAACATAAGTTCCACAGCTTGGGAAATTGGTTGGGCAAGAAGGGCGGCGGCCTTGAGTTTTAGCTCGGCACTTTCCTGGAAATGCGCCTGGATACGTTGGTTCGTCATAATGTTCGCGATTATAGTGCAGTCGGGGAAGAAAGACCTCGATACAGCGACGCCGTTCGCATTCCCGAAGAAATAGATTTTTATAAGAAACGATGGAAGCTGGAAAGTTCGTGCGGATTACACCACTTTGTTGACGGTTCTATTTTTTATGACTGTATGACATTGCGCAACCAGTCGATCCGATCGCCATCGAAGGCGACCACGTCGAACCGGCATGCCGGCGGGTTTTTGTAGCGCTGTAAAAACACTTGCGCGGCAATCACAAGCCGCGCCTGCTTGCGCGCGGTAATGCTTGCCGCCGCGCCGCCATAGCGGGTATTGGCGCGCTTTCTGACTTCCACAAAAACCAGTGCGTTTTGGTCGCGCAGGATCAAATCGATTTCACCGCCCTTGCAACGAAAGTTGCGCTCGACCAGCGTCAACCCCTGTTGCTGCAAATGATGCAGCGCATGATCTTCGGCAGCATCCCCGGCGATCTGCTTGGCGGTGCGTACACGCGAGAAGGTATCGAACACCCCCATCAGCGCACGTCCTCAAATACCACGCCGCCGTCGCGATACACTGCCCGTCGCACAACCCGTGCGAAATGCTCGTTGCCTTTGTCAAAGCGCACGGATAGTTTGCCGGTAACTCCGTCCAGTTCGAAACGAGTGCGTTGCATTGCGATCTCGCGCGCCACGCGGTAGGCATCGATGCCGAGCGCATACAGGCGTTCCAGGTCGGCGTCACGTTTGCGGTCCGTGCTCATCGCCAGTTGCGGATAGACCATGACTGCGGGATGGTCGGCTTGCAACTGCCATGGAATATCCAGCAGGCGCGTCTCATCCATTTCATCAATGCGGTCGGCATCGTTCCGGTCGGCCAGGGCAAACGGGTTGAGCTGGGAAGTGCCATACGAGGCGACCGACCTCCCCATGATGGCGCGCACTTGCCGTGCCTGGCGCGCATCGAGCGCGAGGAACATCACTACCGGATAATCGGGCTGGATCTGCTTCTTTAGTTGCAGCAGCGCTCGCCCATTCAAGAAACCGTCGTTTGCCGCGAGTTCGACCACCTCGGTGGCAAGACCCTGTTGCTGCCATTGCAGTTCAAATGCCTTGGCGGCACGGCGCTGCCACGCCGTCTTGGTCAACAGCACCAGCGCCTTGCTGTCCGGATGTTCCTTGCGAGCCCAGTCGGCTACCTGCCGTGCTTCATCTTCGATCGACAATCCGATCACCAGCATTTTGTGCGGCAGCCGGTGCGGCGGCGTTCCTGCATCCGCATTGCTGAGGCTTTCGGGCGGCGTGAGCGCGATGGTCGGCTTGTTGACCGCGCCGTCCTGCACCACTGCGGCGACGCCCGAGCGAGATAGCGGTCCAACCACGATATCGCTTTGCGTACTAGCGACTTTGTACCCGGACAGGATGTCTTGCGGGGTATCGTCCGTTTCGATGACATTGATCGAGATACTGTCGTTCTCGTGCTCGTATGCGGTCTGAAAACCGGCGCGCACCACCTCGGCGGCTTCACGCAGGGTAACGGAACGCAATGGCAGCAGCAAAGCAATTTTCACCTGCTTTGCCGTTACGGCGGCATCGGAAGGAATCAACGCAACCGATGGCGCGGCGACTGCTGCGCTCGCCGCAGCAGCGTCGCCGGCTATTTCTGCTGTAGTTGTGTTTGCCCGCACGGGCAGGCACAATCCAATGAACAAACACCCAAGCAACACCTCCTTCGCAAGCCGACCGAACATCATTTCTCCTTATGACACCCCTCACGACGAGCACAGCTTCCTTCCTGCCGATTATGCAAGAGGTGTCGCAACAGCTTTATCCTTTGTCCACATTATATGTGGTGGCGACACCGATCGGAAACGCAGGTGATATCACGTTACGTGCGATCCATATGCTCGCGCTGGCGGATGCGGTGGCGTGCGAAGACACTCGCAATACCGCGCATCTGTTGACGCGTTACGGGTTGTCGAAAGAGTTGATTGCAGTGCATGAACATAATGAGCGCGAAGCGGCCGACAAACTGATCGCCCGTCTGCAAGCCGGACAGCGGATTGCCCTGGTGTCGGATGCTGGCACACCCGCGGTGTCCGACCCGGGCGCGCGCATCGTCGACGCGGTGCGGCATGCCGGCTTGCGCGTCATGCCGCTGCCCGGCGCGTCGGCCTCGATCTGCGCATTGTCGGCTGGCGGATTGGTGAATGACCGTTTTTTCTTTGCCGGCTTTTTGCCGACGAAGGCAAAACAGCGCGAAACAGCCTTGCTGGAACTGGCGGCAATTCAAGCGACGCTGGTGTTCTATGAAGCGCCGCACCGGATAATCGAGACGGCAGATGCGCTTGCCGCTGTATTCGAACCGACGCGGCAGATTGTCTTTGCGCGCGAACTGACCAAGCTATTCGAGGAAATGCACCGCTGCAGGCTGGACCAGGCGGCAGCCTGGCTAAGGGCAGATCCACACCGCCAAAAAGGAGAGTTTGTCATCCTGCTCGAAGGCGCGCCGTCCCAGAGCAATGAGTGCGATGCGGAAACGGATCGTATTTTGACGCTGTTGCTGGCCGAGTGCTCGGTCAAGCAAGCCGCCTCGTTGGCGGCACAGATCACCGGCAAGAAAAAAAATGCGCTCTATGACCGCGCGTTGCAAATCAAGGCACAAGGCTAGGGCGGTTATTCCTCGCGTGTACGGGAGCCGAGGTCGGGTCGAGAAGCGCAGCCGTACGTGATGGTGAAGCGGGGAAATCGGGCGGCATGCCGCCCGCCCGCGAAACGGCCCAGGCTTGCAAGCCTGGGTGCGCCCTGCAAGGGCGGTGAGCATCGCAGGCCCGAGATCGTCCCCGTACACGCGAGGAATAACCGTTCTAACGCTGCACGATCATCGGCTTGGCTACGCCGCCGTCCTGCAATTGCAGAGCGGCGGCAGCTGCTTCCGCTCTAGTGGAGAATGGGCCGCTGTACAAGCGGAAAATCGTCCCGTACTCCACGACTTCCATCGGCGGCAATTTCACCGCCGGATTCTGCGCCAGCCGCACGCGCGCCGTTTCGGCATTGGCCGCTTGCGAAAAGGCGCCGAGTTGCAAATAAAAGCCTTGTGCCGACGTTGCCTGCGGTGCTGCGACGACCGTCGCCTGGCCGACGCTCGGCAGTTGAAAATCAACGGATTGCAAGACCTCGGTTCCACCCAGATTCACGGCACCAATCATCACCCCGGAGTGCGTTTGTTCGCTGGCGGCAGGCAGCGCGGAAGCATCTGCCGTCGGCGCCGGCTGTTCGGCACGCGCCTGCGGCTCCTTCCTGCTCTTCGCCATACGTGCAATTTCTTCAGGCAGCAGGCGCTCGACTTCCAATTCGCTGCTGCCTTTGGCGAGATATCCGAGCTTCAATGCCGCCGTGTAGGACAGGTCGATGATGCGCCCCGAGTGGAACGGTCCACGGTCATTCACGCGCACGATGACCTGCTTGCCGTTGGCGACATTGGTCACGCGCGCATACGATGGGATCGGCAGCGTCGGGTGCGCGGCGGTCATCTTGTACATGTCATACAGCTCGCCCGACGAGGTCTTTTGCCCATGAAACTTCTTGCCATACCAACTGCCGACGCCGCGCTGCTTGAACGGACGCTCGTCGGTAATCGGCGTGTATTTTTTTCCGAATACGACATACGGGCGGTTGCCGCGCGTGGAATAGGGTTCGATTTGCGGCTCTGCATTGGGTGTTTCAAGCAGACCTTCCGGCGGCAAGTCGCCCGGGCCGTCATCCATGTAGTATCCGCCTCGCCCGGAGCCTGCAGACGGCAATGCCGGCAGACTGGACGCCTTTGCGGGGGGAACCGGACGCGCGGCGGAAGCGTCCGGAGTGGTCGATGACGGCGGCAGGCTGCCGCAGCCGATTAATGCCAGCGGTGGCGCCAGAATCGCCACAAGTTGAACGATACTTCGATACCGGCGGCAGTGCGTGCTCAGTGACATCGCGTTTCCCCCAAGCTTCTTTGTTATTACGAGATACGTGGTGACCACACACCGAAGTGGCTTTTTAAGCAAGCATATCGCGTCACGCATGACGACCATGAATGCGAACAACGCCTCCGAAACGCCTATATCTTCGTCAGCTTTGCACGAGCTTGCGATGTCTCTGTATGCTCATCAGCATGCCAATTCCGAGACCGAGCGTCACAAAGGCCGTGCCGCCGTAACTCATGAATGGCAAGGGCACGCCGACCACCGGCAGGATGCCGCTCACCATGCCCATGTTCACAAAGGCATAGGTAAAAAAGATCATCGTGATGGCTCCGGCCAGCAGGCGACTGAATACGGTTGGTGCATTCGCCGCGATCAACAAGCCGCGTCCGATCAGCAGGAGATACAGAACCAGCAGCACGGTATTGCCGATCAGGCCGAACTCTTCCGAATACACCGCAAAAATGAAGTCGGTGGTGCGTTCGGGGATGAATTCCAGATGCGCCTGCGTGCCATTCAACCAACCCTTGCCGGTCACGCCGCCCGACCCGATTGCAATGGTCGACTGGATGATATGAAAACCTTTTCCGAGCGGATCAGTGGTCGGATCGATCAGCGTCATGACACGCTGGCGCTGATAGTCGTGCAGCACCGACCACACGACCGGCAGACTGGCCGCCCCGGTGGCAAACAAGGCAAACAGCACTTTCCATGATAATCCTGCAAGAAAAATGACATAGCACCCCGCCGCCATGACCAGTAATGCCGTGCCGAGATCGGGCTGTTTGGCGATCAAGCCAACCGGAACCGCCAGCAGGATGCCGGCGACCATGAATTCCTGCCAGCGCAGCATGCCTTCCCGTTTCTGGAAGAACCAGGCAAGCATCAGCGGCACCGCAATCTTGAGAATCTCGGACGGTTGAATCACCACACCGACATTGACCCAGCGCCGCGCCCCTTTCTTAATGATGCCGAACATCGCGACGGCGATCAGTAAAGCGATCCCAACCGTGTAGATCGGGACCGCGAAACGCATGAGCGTTTGCGGTGGCAGGACTGCGGCAATCCACATGACGATGAAGGCAATCAAGATATTGCGCAGATGGTCCTCGATACGGCCACCGAAATCGAGTCCGGCCGAGTACATCGTGACGGTGCTAGCCGATAGAATCAGGAAAAGAATCAGCGACAACGGCCCGTCAAACACCGTGAAGTATTGCTTGATAAGCGGCAGGATCGGCTGCCGTTCCGATAAATGCATGGTAGCCATCAGTCGGTCTTTCCTTTCGGTTCCATCACCGCTTTGGGGGCTCCGGGCGCCGCTGGCGGTGTTTTTGCTTCAACGACCGGCTTTACCGCTCCAGCAGCTATTGGCTGCGCTTTTTGACCGGCGGTTGGAGCCGCAGCGATGGCAGGGGCCGGCTTATCCTCCGGACGCTTTCCCAGCAAATAGTAATCGAGCGCCTTGCGCACAATCGGCGCGGCTGTCGCCGCACCAAAACCGCCGTTCTCAACGATGATGGCGATCGCGATGCGTGGCTTGTCCACCGGCGCGAACGCCGTATAGAGCGCATGGTCGCGATGCCGCTCATCGATTTTGCTGGCATCGTATTTTTCATTCTTCTTGATTGCAATCACCTGGGCAGTGCCGGTTTTTCCGGCAGAAGCGTACTCGGCATTGGCAAATGCGCGCGCGGAAGTGCCCTCCTTCGTTACGCCAGCCATTGTGTGCTTGATGAAGTCGATGTTTTCCTGTTTCAGATTGATGCGATAGCTTTCCTTCGGCACGGTCAGCGTACGCTCCTTGGTCGCCCCGTTTTCAATGATTTTTACCAGGTGCGGTTTCATCACCACGCCATTGTTGGCAAGGTTGGCCACCGCATGCGCCATCTGCAGCGGCGTAAACGAATTGTAGCCTTGGCCGATGCCGATCGAAATTGTTTCGCCGGCATACCATTTCTTTTGCTCGGGCTTGCGGTAGGCGTTGCGCTTCCAGGCGGTGGACGGCAGGATGCCGGTACGTTCATGCTCGAGGTCGATCCCGGTCAACTGGCCAAAGCCGAATGGCTTCATGAAATCATGAATGGCATCAACTCCCAGGTCATTGGCCAGGATGTAGTAATACGTGTCGCAGGAATGCACGACCGACTTGTACATATCGACAATGCCGTGGCCGCCTTCCTTATCGTCGCGGAATTTGTGATTGCCGAACCAGAAGAATCCCGGATCTGAAATCGTCTGGTTTGGCGTACGCTTGCCCAACTCCAGAGCGGCTAGCGCCATGAACGGCTTGTAGGTAGAACCTGGCGGATAGCTGCCGATCAATGGCCGGTTTAATAGCGGTCGATCAAGCGACGTGTTCAGTTCTTCCCAGCTCTGCGCGTCAATGCCTTCGACGAACAGATTCGGATCGAAGGTCGGTTTTGACACGTAGGCCAGAATATCGCCGGTGGCGGGTTCAATCGCGATCAGCGCGCCGCGGCGCTCGCCAAACGCTTCCTCGACAATTTTTTGCAGTTCGATATCGACCGACAGGATCAGATTGTGTCCCGGCGTTGCCGGCGTGCGCGACAAGGTGCGCACCGCGCGGCCGCCGGCGGACACCTCGACTTCTTCGTAGCCGGTCGTGCCGTGCAGGACGCTTTCGTACTTTTTTTCCAGCCCTTCCTTGCCGATGTAATCGGTGCCGGCATAGTTTGCCGCATCTTCCATCTCTTCGATTTTCGCTGCGTCTCGCTGGCTGATGCGGCCGATATAGCCGATCACGTGCGATGCCGTTTCGCCGAGCGGATATTGGCGGAACAGGCGCGCCTGGATTTCCACTCCGGGGAAGCGATAGCGTTGCGCGGTGAAGCGCGCGACTTCTTCGTCGGTCAGGCGGGTGCGGATCGGCACGCTCTCAAAGTTTTTCGCTTCATCCAGCAGACGACGGAAACGGCGACGGTCCTTCGCATGAATGTCCACTAACTCGGACAAGCTTTCGATGACGGTATCGAGAGGTTGCCGGATTTTTGCCGGCGTGATTTCCAGCGTATAGGCGGAAAAATTCCGTGCCAGCACGGCGCCGTTTCGATCGAGAATCAAGCCGCGATTCGGCACCACCGGTACCACCGAAATGCGATTGTCCTCCGCTTGCCCTGCATAGTCGCTATGCTTGAATACCTGCAGCCACATGAACCGCGTGAAGAGCAGACCGAAACAAACCAGCACGAACACGCCCGCTGCCGACAGACGCATTCGGAACAGGTGCAGTTCTCGTTCAGTGTTTTTAAATTCGGTCATTCGTTTTCAGGGCATACATGCATGCGGCGTACCGGCGCACATGCCAAAGCAAAAACAAAGAATAGGTCCGGTCGCTCAGATCGGGCGCGTGTCGTCGCGGTCGATCGCGCGCCGCTGCGGCGCAAGCAGGATCATGGTCACCACCGGCCTCAAGACGGCGGCGAACACGCTCTCCATGAAATACAACCAGCCGGGAAACATCCCGCTAACCATTATCCGCACGACCAGTTGCACGGTTTGCATCATCAACAGCAGCGGCAGCACATGCGCAGCCTGCGTCCAAACCTTGAACCACAATACGCGCCGATGGATCATGATCGCGAAATACGACAGCAAGGTGTAGGACAACGCGTTCTCGCCCAACAACGTCGCATCGTGCACATCCATCAACAAGCCCATCATGAACGCGATGCCGATGCCGACCTTGCGTGGCTGGTGAATGCTCCAGAACACCAGCACCAGCGCCACGAAATCCGGGATGCCGACCCAGTGCCCCCATGGCAGCAGGTTCAGCAGGAACGCGACAAGCATACTTGTCACAATGAACAAGGGATTTGCGGGCAACAGAATGTAATGAGGCCGGGTGTTCACGGTGTCGTTGCCTTTTTCTCTGTTACAGCAGGCTTAGGTGCGGCCGGCGTAGGTGTAGCCAGCTTGGGGGATACAGGCGCAGGGAGCGCTGCTGGTGCCGGTGCCGCTGCTGGTGCCGCCGCCGGCGCCTTCTGGGCCGGCGTCTCTTGTGCCGGTACGTTTTGCGGTGGCTGCGGCGCAGCTTCCTTGAGGGGATCTTTCGGCGCGTCCCTTGCCGGCTCCTTCATACTATCGGCGCCGCGCTTCCTGCCCATCTTATCCTTTTTATCCTTGGTATCGTCCGGTTCCGGACGCGGCGGGAAATTGGACTCGGTCAGCAGGATAAGCAATTGGCGGTTGCGGTCAATACCGGCCAGCGGCTGGCAAATGATGCGCGCAAAGGCATCCGACGACTTGCTTTCGACCTGCACCACTTTCGCCACCGACAGCCCAGCGGGATAGACACCATCGATCCCCGAGGTTACGAGGACGTCGCCATTCTTGATATCGGCGTTGGCCGGCATGAAGCGCAAATCGAGCGAGCCGGAGTGGCCCTGCCCGTAGGCGATGCTGCGCAGTCCGGTACGCACGACCTGCACCGGGATCGCCTGATCCTTGTCAGTCAGGAGCGTGACCTCGGAAGTAAACGGAAACACGCGCGTGACTTGACCAACCACTCCGATATCATCAATCACCGGCTGCCCCGGCGACACGCCATGCTGGCTACCGCGGTCGAGCACGATCTTGCGGGTAAAGGCATCGCGCGCGTCGTACAGGATTTCGCTCAAGATGGAATGGACCAGCACCCGCTCATTGGCCGCCAGCAGCTTGCGCAACTGCGCGTTCTCTGCCGACAGTTGCTGCACTTGCTGCAAGGTCTGCGCATTAGCGACCTGCTGCTCCTTCAGCTTGTTGTTTTCTTTTTGCACTGCCGACAGCGAAGAAAAATAATCGGCAACTCTATAGGCCGCATCGCGCGGCAGCAGCGCCGCCGCCTGCAGCGGGTACAGCACTGTTCCCGCAACTTGACGGATGGTCGTCAACGAGCGCATGCGCGAGTCGGCCACCAGCAGGATCAATGCTATCAGGGAGAAAAACACCACTTTGGCGCGAGCGGAGGCGCCTTGCTTAAAAAGTGGCGGTGGACTGTATTCCATCAGGGTCTGACAATGGTTCCAGGAATGTGGCCGATGTTGCTATCCGCCCGCGCATGCCGTGCTGCGCAGAAGTTACTCGTAGGAGAAGATCGAACCGAGCTTGTCCATGCGCTCAAGCGCCATGCCGGAGCCGCGCACCACGCAGGTCAACGGGTCTTCGGCAACGATTACCGGCAAACCGGTCTCTTCCATCAGCAAACGGTCGAGGTCGCGCAGCAGGGCGCCGC
>SXGU01526575.1_pt1 | contig 10950 bp, 10 predicted proteins | sample 3174531 | NCBI WGS metagenome assembly SXGU01 (sample SAMN11356863, study PRJNA531348) | freshwater metagenome | isolation source: freshwater sample F1-140 | place: China: Fuxian Lake, Yuxi | collected 2017-12-25
AGCGTTTGGGTTGTGACGCATGGGAATTTGCCGCGGCGCTGAACAAAGAGGGTATTCCGGCGGGCGGCCCCTATCTGGGTACCGGGCGCGAAGGACCGCTCTATCGCAACCCCTTCCTGGCTGAACCTAATTGTTATGGGCGCAGTCGTTTTCCCTTTGACTATGGCCGCGACAAACCGATTGACTATCGCCAAGTTGAATGTCCAAATGGCGAGGCATTGATGCAGCGTAACTTCAACATCGCTATGCTGCCCTCGTTGGACGAAGAGGATATCCGCGATATTTCTCACGCCATCCGCAAGGTGGCGCACCATTATCTCACGGCGAACTGAGTGCAACAGTGACCCGAACAATCACGGTAGTAGGCGCGGGGATGGCGGGGTTGGTGACCGCCGTGCAAGCCCAAGAACTAGGCGCACAGGTTACGCTGGTCGAAAAAGGCGATGCCCCCGGCGGCTCGTTAGCCATCTCTGGTGGCACCCTTTGGTGCGCCAAAAGCATTTCTGACCTGCGCCGCCTGGTGCCGCGCGGCGATCCGCTGTTGGGTCGCGTGTTGGTGGAGGAGTACCCGGCGGGGGTGCAATGGCTCCAACTACTGGGCGCCACCCTGACCGTGCTGCCCTCCTTGCCGGATCGCCTGGTCTACTTGATGGAGCCAACCCCACGCGCCTTTGTCGAGTTTATGGTGCGGCGCTTTCTTGGGCAAGGCGGGCGCTTGTTGACCAACCGCCCCGGCGTGCGCCTTTGCACCGATGACGCCGGCGAGGTCTATGGCCTGATCATCCGTGGCGCGGATAGCAAACAGCAACAACTGAACGCCGATGCCGTGGTCCTGACCACCGGTGGCTTTCAGGCCAACCCCGATCTCACCGCCCGCTACTTTGGGCGCTGGTCCGACCGTCTAGTATTGCGCAGCAATCCGCACAGTACAGGCGATGGTCTGCTGATGGGGCAAACGGCTGGCGCGGCGACCAGTTCAGCCATGAGCAGCTTTTACGGTCACTTGATCCCCGCTCCACCCGCAGTGGTGCCCACCCACGACTTTATCTCCTACACCCACTATCACAGCGAACAGGCGATTCTGGTCAACCTGCGCGGCGAGCGCTTTACCGACGAGTCCCTGGGCGATGAAACCAATTGCCAGGCCGTGGCGCGTCAGACGGAGGCGGTGACCTTTATCCTCTATGATGAGGTCGTTTATCGAACTTTTGCTGTGCGACCGGCTGGCGGCGGTGCGCGCGCCTCTGATACCTTTTACGAATCGCAAGCGCTCGGGGCACCGGCCGCCCAGGCGCAGACGCTGGAGGAATTGGTCGCCGCCTTGGAAAGCTTTGGCGTCTATGGCCCCGGCGTCCTGGCGACCATCCAAGAGTTTAACGCGGCGGCGACAGCGGGGCGAACGGCACACTTGCGGATTCCCCGACGCGCCAAAGCCAACCCGCTCATCACCCCGCCATTCTACGCGGTGGGCTTGACGCCGGGCATTACCTTTACGTTGGGTGGCTTGCGCATCAACGCCGCTGCCCAAGTGTTGGACAGCAGCAACCGCTCCATCCCCGGCCTTTACGCCGCCGGGGCCGACGCAGGCGGGATTCACAACGAGCAATATGCGGGCGGCCTTTGTTTGGGGCTGGTCTTTGGGCGCATCGCCGCGCAACAGGTAGTTGCACAGGGCAAGCAGCATGGCTGATCCTCTCAGGGCAGCGAGCGTAGGGGTACGCAATCCTGTGGAGACGCTAGAGCCTGACAAAGTTCATGGGCTGATCAAGTCCTTCAATACCCAGCCGGATGGTAGAGAGGTGGTCTAATGCGATCTGAACACGGAGCAGGCAGGCGCGATGTATACCGTGCGGTAAATAGGAAACTGCCAATTCTGTTTAATTTAATTTGTGCAACTTGCATATGCTGTGCGGATCGAGCCTGTCCGAAAATCGAAAAAAGTTGGTCTCTGTCCTTAGGGCTAGGATTTGGTGGAGGTTATGGCACGGTATGGCTTGCCAAGCGAGGAGTTATCGAGTGCCATTGAGTGAGTGTGAGCGAGATCTGAGTGCGCCTGCATTCCCAACCAGAGTGCGGCAAGGGCACTCGAGCGGGTGTCCTCTCGTCTCAAAAAGAGGCCTCCGATTACCCAGCTTCGCTTCACAGCGCACTTATCGAGCGGACTTGCTAGGAACCTTGTGCTTGGTCGTCACCGATATCGCCCGTCGCGGTCGCGCCGTCTACATCTTTGGACGCCTAAACTGGCTCGAAAACAACGGTCGCGGTCACGTTACGCCCCGCACGATTTACGCCGCCGCATCTTCCAGTGTTCTGGGAATCGTCTGGGGCAAGAGTGATTAGACGATATTTTGTGCTCCCATGTCACGTGGCGCGAGCCCAACGTCGCTATTGACCTCAACGGCTTCGGCCGCGCCTAGATCCTCCTCGACCTTCACCTACCTGTCGGTCCACGGCCACCCGTCCGACATGAACTGCGACGCCGACGTAGATGTGCTTGTGACGAGTGGGGGGCATGGAAGTCTACAGAAGCGGGGCTTTCCAGCGAAATTAATATTGCGAAAACACCAGATTTCGGCTATTGGCTGAAGCACTTAATCTACCTCTCCTTCCAGCATGTTGTCGAGGCAGTGGCCGACGGCTTGGGCGGCTACAGGCAGCTAGACTTGGTGGCCTCGTGGTGGGGACAGGACTGCCGACCCGCTGATGCGGGCGCGGCCCCTCACGATTGTGAAGAATTATGTTGTTTGCACAGGGTTGGTTTATATGGTACTGTCAAATTTGCTGGGGCTTGGACACTGAGTGTTGTAGCGCTGGTTCGAGTGGCGCGTGCCTAACTTGGCTCTATAGCGAAAAAAATTTTGCGACCTGAATTTATGCATGATGTATAAGATCTTCAATTTCCCATCTGTCTCAAGGTGTTCAGCATCGCCCCGCGCACTGGGAGTGCCTGTGGTTTACTCGATGTTGCCGTGTTTGCGTACGGTACTCTGGACATGCCAGACGGCCAAGCGTTAATGACACCATCCCTTGGCCGCCAGTTGGGGATGAGTCGCGACAACAGCCTGATAGTAATCTCCTACATATTCCACGGCAGTTCGGTTGGTCTTTACCAGAACGTTTTACCGATTTTCGTCGAGACCCTCGGCGCTCGGCCTGAACAAGTCGGCCAATTGGTCGCGCTTCAGGCGGCAAGCAGCGTGCTAGCGATCTTCGTCTCTAGCTTTATGGTGGGGCGCTTCAGTTATCGTAAACAGCTCATTGTGGCCTGGGTTCTCGATGCTGTTTCGGGCGCGATATTCGTTTTCGCTCCCTCGTGGCATGTCGTCGCCATTGGCATGGCCCTCTCCGGAATGGTTAACTTTGTCATTCCGGCCTGTAGCTGCTACGTCATCGCCGCGGCTGATGGTCAACCGGCTCACGTCGTCTTTGGCAATCTATTCACTGCCAGCGTAGCTGGGGGGCTGGTCTCAGGAATCCTAGGCGGTGCGATCATCGTTTCGTCAGGTATCGGATGGTTGTTTGTTGTTGCGTTTGCCGCCAAGATCGTCGCGCTGGTCACCATGTGCAAGATCTCCGAGCGCGGTCCCGATCCCGCCGATCGACTGCTCAATGTCGCCAGAGGTGGCAGCTTCGGCAGCGCATTTTTCGTACCACTCCGCTCGACGCAGTTTCGCGTGTTGCATCTGTCACTCGCCGCGCTCTATTTCGGCACGTCAGTTGGGATGGCGCTTATGCCCAACTACCTTCACGAACGCGTCGGGCTCGATCTGTGGATGGTCGCAATTTCAGGCTCGGTCACGGCCGTCGTTTCGATCGCTGGAACGATGACATTAGGGCGCCTCGCCGTGCGCCTTGGCGCGTTGCGGTGCCTATTGATTGCCCAAGCCGTCGCGGTGTCCTGCTGTGCGCTCGCGCTGCTTGCGCCGAGCCTCGGGCGATGGTCCCTCCCCATCGGCATTATCGGTTTTGGCAGCCGCGGCATCCTGACTGTCCAATCGAGCCTGTCGCGGAGCTTGGTCACCTACATGCTCGGCAAGCAAACCGCTGGAGCTGGTTACGCTTTGCAATCCACCTTACTACAGTCCGTAAACGTCGTCAGCGCTATGATCGCCGGCCATCTCTACATGATCGATCCCGCTATGCCGATCGCCATGTCCATACTGATAGGCCTCGTTGCCATTGCCTGTCTAGCCAGCAGTTCAGACCCATCGCGCGCCCTGACCGGAGGTCGCCCATGAACTGGGCTTTATGGCAGAAGGGTTTACGCGGGCGCGCTGTGAGAAGTGCGTAAGGGCTTTTTGGTGGCGTATTCGCGCATTGGGCGCGCAGTGTGCCTGGGCTGCAACACGCGGCGGATAGTGGAGACCACCGTACCATGCGGCGCAAATCAGCTCTCGGGGCTTTTCGCGCGCCATTAGCGTCTGACTAAGCAGTACCCATCCGTGCCGTTCTGACTGTTGACGGTCCCACCCTAGTGCTGTGTTAGGTTCCTGCTGATACTGACAAACGTAACATGTTCCGCCTGAAAGGAAACCTGCGCATGACCACACCGATCCCGATCCCCGCAATCCGCCCCGGCCAAGGGCAGCGTCCCGGTGCCGAGACTGACCCGCGCCTCAACTGGTGGCGCGACGCACGGTTCGGCCTCTTCCTCCACTGGGGCCTTTACGCTATCCCCGCCGGCAGGTGGCACGGCGAGTTCGTGCCAGGCATCGGCGAGTGGATTATGCACCGCAAGCGCATCCCCGTCGCCCAGTACGCGCCCCTCGCCGCTCAGTTCAACCCCGTCGACTTCGACGCCGAAGCGTGGGTGCGCCTCGCCGCCGAGGCCGGCCAGAAGTACGTCGTCATCACCGCCAAGCACCATGACGGCTTCTGCCTGTGGGACTCGCAAGTCTCCGACTACACCATCACCAAGGCGTCGCCGTTCAAGCGCGACATCATCCGCGAACTCTCCTATGCGTGTGCGCGCCATGGCCTCCTCTTCGGCTTCTACTACAGCCAGACGCAGGACTGGCACCACCCCGGCGGCGACGGCAACGACTGGGACTACGACGACGCTACGCGGGACTTCGACGGCTACGTCGAGAACTACGTCGTCCCGCAGGTGTGCGAGTTGATGACCGGCTACGGCCCAATCTGCCTGATCTGGTACGACACCCCAAAGCGCTTGACTGCAGCGCAAAGCAAACGCCTCACCGACCTCGTGCACCAGTTGCAGCCAAACTGCCTCGTCAACGGGCGCGTCGGCAACAACATGGGCGACTACGCCGAGGCGGGCGACAACGTCATCCCCGACGAGACGCACGACATGGACTTCGAGACGCCTGCCACCATCAACCATACTTGGGGGTACAAGACTGACGACACCGACTGGAAGTCATCGGCCGAACTGATCCACAAGTTGGTGGAACTCGCCAGCAAGGGCGGGAACTACCTCCTCAACGTCGGCCCGACCGCGACTGGGATAATCCCAGAGGCGAGTGCGGAGGCCCTGCGGGGCGCCGGTGCATGGCTTGCCTCGAACCCGATTGGCACCTACCACACCCGGCGTGGGCCATCACTTGGTGTGCCCGGCATCTGGGCGACGCGCGACGCAGCCGACGCGCACCGGATCTACCTGCACGTCTTCGAGTGGCCGTCCGACGGCACTATCCACCTGCCCGCCGATCACGTCGCCGGAAAGCTCGACCACGTGACGACGGCGTCGCTCGCGAACGGCACGCACGCCCCGCTCGCGTTGCACCGCGACGCGTCGGGCCTCACGATCAGCGGCCCGCGGGATACCCCCGACGCGATCAGCAGCGTCATCGTCGTGCAGTAATACGGAAGAGAGGCTACGCGGGGATCGCCTCGGCACCGCCGTGGGCGGCGTTGCAAGGGCACAGGTCTGGGCAGCGAAGGCCGATTTAACTGCGGCTGAGCGCAAGTGAGTTTCTGGATCCGGTTGCGTTATTGATACCGCCACCGCGCAAGCATCGGCAACGCTTCATTCGGATAGGTGCCGCCGAACTCGCCGTGTCGGGCGCTGGTGACGGCGCAGGCTGGGCGGAAGCTGGCTGCGGGGCGTAAGTCACCGCGGCCAAAGGCAGCGGATGCAGACAGCGGCGCTCCGCGCAGCGGACACCCGGCGCGATATTTGTGGGCGCAGTTGCTGGCGCGCATCTACGGGGTGTTTGCGCTCTAGTGCAGCGGGTGCGCCTGATTGGCTTTATCACTCAGCACAGCGCCAGTGGCTCGGCGGATGAGGTCGAGCGCAAAGCCGCCTTTTTTGCCGGTAACCTGCGGCGCTTCCGGCAGGGCTTGCCGCTCGAGAATGTTGTGGATTGGAAAAGAGGATTCTGATATACCGAAGATTGCCCGTTTGCGCCCAGTGCTTCTGAGTTCACGCTACGCCTATCCGGAGTATCTGGAGGTCAAGGTCAACCTCAAGAGCGGCTATCGCACCTGCGGGTTGGTGGAGATCACCCTCGATGACGGGACCACCGGTCCTGGGGAAGGGTACTTGGCTGTCTTCGCCCCCCACGTCTTTGCCGAGACCGTCAAGCTGGTGGCGCCCGATATGGTGGGCAAGGACGTGATGAAAATCCATGCCTGGTACCGCGACTTGTGCGCGGTCACGGGCTATTAGAGTTGGCAGAGAGGTGCGCGGCTCGTGGTCAGCGCTTGCGAAATCGCCATGGTGGACGCCAAGGCGAAACACCTGGGCCTACCGGCCTACTCGCTCTTCGGAGGCAGAGCCGTCGACTCAATACCGCTGTATGGGAGCGGCGGAGACTCGGGCACACCCCGGGAGATGGCGGCCGAGCTGGATCTGTTGGATTCCTTGGGTATAGACCTGTTCAAGATCCGCGCCCAGAACTTCGAGGTGGCCAAGACTGCGTGGTGCCTGAACGAGGCCGGCAAGCGCGGCATCAGGGTGGGTGTCGAGATGTACCAGAACCCGGCCAATCCGGCCCAGACGGTGAGCGACGTGGTAGGGTGAGTCGAAGAGGTGCATTCCCGGACGCCGGAGCGGATCGTCTTTCTGGTTGAAGCTCTCGGGCCTATGGACACGGACCCCACCGTGGCCTGAGACAGGTTCAGCGTCAAGATATGTGGCGGGGAGATCGTGACAACCGCCTGGGAACTCTGCCGCCGGGTGGAAGACGGCATCTACGGCTTCGTCCAGCCGGATGCCACCGTCATAGGTGGCAAGGGTCAGGTGGCAGAGGTGTTCGCTTGCTGCAGGCATCACGGGGGCGAGGCGGTGGTCCACTGCTGGGGAGGAGCCGTGGGGATGATGGCCAACTACCCTGTTGCCTTTGCCGAGGGGGCGTCTGCTGGAGTATCCGATGCCGGACTACCCGCTGCGCCGTGACATGCTGGGGGCGCCGCTGCAGATGGAGAACGGCGCGTTGAAAGCGCCTGAGTTCCCTAGGCTGGGGGTGTCGCTTATCCCTGAGGTCGAGGAGCGCTATACCTTCAGAGAAGATGCCGTTTACACCTGCCTGGAGGATACGACCCTGCTGCCGGACGAATCAGTCTGGTAGCGAGGCTGATATCGGCGCGACGTTTTATCGAGTATAGTGAGGCACTCATAGAAATGGCCCGATAGAACCACAGAGAGTCAAGCAACAACTGCGAGCACAGGAGGTGCCAAGATGTCCGTTAAGATTCTCAATGCACACCAAGTCACTGTCTACAAGGACCTTAGCCGCTATACCTGCCAGGTAGGAGCGGTCCAACTGGACAACGGGGAGGTCGTTGTCGTCTACAACGAAGCTCGAGGAATGGAGCATCTGGACTTCGACAGCATCCTGCTGGTCAGGTCCAGAGACGGTGGTGAGACGTGGGACCCGGCGACGCGCACGCTGGTTTGGCCCTGCACACACCACCTGGGCAGCGATACCCCGTCGATCACGCAGCTTCGCGATGGCACCCTGCTGGTGAACTTCGTCATCACGGCCTTTGTGCGCCGGAAAGGAATCCTTGCAGACTGGGGGCCGCAGTCCGAGAACCTGGATGCTATGAGGGAGGTGGACGGTGTCGGTGTGACCCGGTCTCGTGACCGCGGGCGCACCTGGGAGCCGGCCTACAAGGCATCCGTATCGCCGCTGCGATACGGGCAGCCGATCGATGGCATCGTCGAACTCCCCAACGGGACCTTGCTGATGGCGGTCCTTGGCCAACGGCGCGCTCGCACCTACCATGAGGACGAGGAGCCCTGGCGCTGCGCCCTGTTGCGTTCGGACAACGGCGGTCTGGATTGGGAGCACTGGTCAACCATTGCCTTCGATGCCGCCGGCATCATCTCCTTCGACGAGCCAGCCCTGGGGCGCACCGCCGACGGCACACTGGTGTGCATGATGCGCACCGAGCACCAGCCACGCAGTCGACATCAGAACCTCTGGATGTGCTATTCGACCAACGATGGCGAGTCCTGGAGCCGGCCGGAGCCGACCGGCATATGGGGTTACCCAGCCGACCTCACACTGCTGCAGGACGGGCGGATTCTATGCACATACGGCTATCGGCGCCCGCCATGGGGAGTGCGGGCCTGTATCTCGAACGATGGCCTGCACTGGGATCCATCGAATGAGTTCGTGGTACGGGAGGGTGGTATCGCACCACCGCAGGCTGGTGTCCGTGGTCCGTGGCACATCGGCTATCCCTCGTCCATCCAGCTCAAGGATGGCAGTATCTTCACGGTGGATCATCAGTGGACGCAGGAGCCTCCCTATGTGCAGTTTGTGGCCGGCGTCCTCTACGAAATCGAGTAGCTTGACTGCCAGGACGACTAGCAAGTCGCAAGGGAGGCTTTTTGGTGGGCATCATTCGAGAGCGCATGCTGTGGGCCGACCGGTACGAGGAGACAGATATTGTTCCCAATGGGATCACATGGAAATCTGAGGTCGATGAGAAGCTCATCGCCTACTATGGCGACCAAATGTTTGTGCACAAGGACTGGAAGCTTAATTCCGATGCACGATGGGTGAGGGGGTCTATTACCAGGAATGGCTTGCGGCTGGAGAATGTCTTCGGACGGCGGGTATATCTTCGGGTACAACTGACGTATTAAAGTATTCTTGTAAAGTAATGGTACGAAAATATGAAGGAGCCAAGAAACCCATAACGATTGAAAAGACATTGTTCGCATTGTCAGTACCGCCAATAAATTTGGGGGTCCATTTCTGATGCGAATGTGGAACCGGGATGCTGGTCCTACTCAATGATAATCAGACACTGACGATGAAGGAATTATTGGCCTAATCTTATACCCTTGAATAAGCTAAGTACGTAGAAGAGCGCTGCAATTACATAGATATTGGAAACCGTCCTCCTGGCATCGCGTAGATGGAAGCTATAGGATTGGCTATTTAGTGGAACCAACGCATAATAACAGTGCTGAAATTCAAACCGCCGGAGGCAACCCATAATACAAAGGAAATTGCGGAAGTTCTACATTCAGGCGCAACTTACCCCAGACTGCGAGATTCGAGGCACCGGCTCGGGAGTAGGGTGAGTGATTACAGTACCTACTACGGTACATAGGGTAAGTTGAGCCATGTGGCGAAGCCTAACAAGTCAACGGCAAAATCCGCCGCTAATAATGTTTCATCACCAAAAGACCCGTCGGGGGGAATCGCGACCTTTACCGATTTTTTTTCGCAGAAACAGAACTCAACATCTTTTTCGCATCCGAAAATCAAAAGAGTTGCAGATCAGGTAATTCTAGCTGGTGCAATGAAATCCAAACGCACAAAATGTTATGCACCGGTCCTCTGAAAGCAAACTTACGGAATTTGGTTTTGCTGAATCATGTGAGTGTTCGAACTCAACAGTTTGGTTACCTGATTGCAAATCTTACAACGAAATAAAGGTTAAGTGCCACTGAAAAGTTTTCTGCCTTGAGGTCAAATATGTGGTGGCTCACCTGGTGCCTTAATTATGTTTTTTGCATAACGGAAATACTTCGGATCTCGATTTACCTGTAGCACCATCAAGGGGTAAACACTGCTGGTCATTCGGGGCCCAATTCTGGGTTCACCGCATTCAAAATTTACCAAGATATTGCTGGCTAAAAACTTGTCTTCGGGAAATATACAGAGAACCCCGTGTGCCAATTGTGTTTAACCCAGAATGGATTTGGATCCTCTGGGTAGAGAAGTCTGAAGGACTATACGCTAACCTTTTCAATTCGTTGCGGTAGATTGCACTAAAGTTTTACCTTTCTTGTTGGAGGAGAGTTTTGGTAACGCGGGGGCCTGTGTTAATATGCACGCCAAAATATTTTTTACCAATCGCGACCCCCTGCAATCCAACCAGAAAAGTAGATATTGGGAGTTAAAGTTTATTGTGTCACTACCGTTTAAGTGGGGTTGTGACACAATTCTTGTCACACATAGCACCGATCGTGCAGAATCTTGTCCACGTGTGAAGGACCAAATTGTTACTAGGTTAACATTATTGGTCAGCTATATAGCGTCCGGACTTTCCGGTAAAGTTAATTATCCCGAATCACGGCAGCCGCACACAAACGGCACCTTGAAGTCATGCTTGTTTACGTGGTGCTCTTCATCCGCCGGGGTCAGCACTTCGGACTCATCAATATAATCCACGCCCAGCGATTCCAACACCTGGGCCTCAACAAAGTGGCCAATGCGGCACTTGGCCATCACCGGAATGGAAACTGTTTCCATGATTTTTTCGATCATCGCCGGGTCGGACATGCGCGCCACGCCGCCGTCCGCGCGAATGTCCGCAGGCACACGCTCCAGCGCCATCACTGCGCAAGCACCAGCCTCTTCGGCTATTTTCGCTTCATCAGCGTTGACCACATCCATAATCACGCCGCCCTTCAGCATCTCCGCCAACCCGCGTTTGAGAGTAACCGTTCCAGTTTGAGGTTCCATTCCGTTGCTCCGTTTGCAAGTTATTGAACTTGGAGTTTACCACTTTCAGCACACA
>SXGU01242162.1_pt1 | contig 10948 bp, 2 predicted proteins | sample 3174531 | NCBI WGS metagenome assembly SXGU01 (sample SAMN11356863, study PRJNA531348) | freshwater metagenome | isolation source: freshwater sample F1-140 | place: China: Fuxian Lake, Yuxi | collected 2017-12-25
AACAGCGCCTTCCCAAGCTACCATTGTGTGTCGAGTTGCCACGTCCTCAGCAATCGCAAACCATGTGAGACCGTTCTTATTCTTCTGTCGGCCACGAATTGAATCTGGCTCATCCTTGTTGAAGTTGTGGTGGTTGGGATGCGGAGCATTATCCCGCCACCACTTATAGGTTCCCGTGAAAACGCCAGGCGGAATATTGGCAGAGCCATTATTCAGCCAGAACATCCAGATGGGTACATCCCTGAGTTTCTTGGATTCAGTGCCGTATGTCTCAACGTAAGTGGAATGGGCGTACAGATCTTGCAAAGCATGGGCCACTTTCCCAAACGCTTTCAGCAGGTCGTTCAGCTCACGACAGGTTGTGCAGCGGCTACCGGACATCTCATTCAACCTCTGTTTCATGCGATCGATCGTCGGTGCGATCCGGTTATTGTCGCCGTGGTTCAGCTCATCACTAAACGGGCCGGAATTATTCCATGCGCCTGCGTCTTGATCCACAGTCGCCTGAGAAACAGTATTGATGCATCGCTTGCTGAGGCCACTTTGTTTCAATGCGTTTTCTGTGATGGTCCGATGATAAGCTGACTTGAAAAGTCCATGTTCATCCACGTAGTTTTCTGGATCATTCCCCACAAACCCATAAACATTCAGCCCGCCCTGCTCCCCGATGGGATCGCGGTTGAGCCAACGCCCGGTGGAGGGACTGTAATAGCGGTAGCCGTAATAGACTTGGTCGGTTTCGTCGTCGGTGAACTTAGTGGACCAGCGGAAGGGGTTCGCGCGGGCCATGGGGCCGGAGACCCGCAAAGGTTCGCCGAAGGGGCCGTATTCGTAGCTGGCTTTCACCATCCCCGTGGCGGCTTCAATCAGAGTGGTGAGGTTGCCGTTGCCGTCGTAGCCGCAGAGATGCACAACCCCGCTGGCTTCCCGCATCGCCAGCAACCCACCCACCCCGCCGGCGCCATCCAGTGAACCGCTCAAGTCTTCGCCCCACACGTAGCATCGCGTGATCGTTCCCATCGAGTCCAACTGCGCCATCAGATTCCAGCCGCCTTCCTGTCCAGTGGGAAGGTCATACAGAAAGTAAGCCGTCGTCGTGGGTGAACCGCTTCCCCAACTGTTATCCCAGACTTTCTTGCTCACCCGGCGCCCACGCCAATCGTAATCGTAAACCACCAGCCTTTGCCGCGGCGCCGAAGGTTTGCTGGCTTGCCGCACCAACCGGTTCTCAGCGTCCCAAGTGTAATCCCACAGCCCATCCGCGAGCAGGTTTCCGTCCTCATCATACACGAACATTTCCGGGTTCGGCGGCAGGATCAAAACACCGTTCTGCACGGCGGCACCGCCGTTGAGGTAGGCCGCCACTTGAACACTCATCTGCGCGGGCGCGCCCGCGTTGTTGCCGGTCAGGGTTTTGTGGTAATACTCGTTCTTCCGATAAACGCCCTGGCCGTTGATGTTCACGATGGCCGACCGGTTGGCCACGCCCATCACGTCCAAACCTCCCGGCACCGTGCGCTGATGATACTGGTTGAGCAGGCCTTTCATCCCATCGGTGTTGTAAACCGACTCCCGCAAGCCCGTACCCGCCGCATCTCCCCCCGCCAGCGTCCTCTTGCGATTGCCGATGTCGTCATATTCATACTCGAACTGCTGGCCCGCCACCAGCGCATTATCGCTCCACCTTCTCTTGCCCGAGGTCACCTGGCCCAACGAGTCATACTGGTATTGCCACCGGCTGCCATCGGCCACCGTGACCTGGTCCCGCTGATTGGCCGCGTTGTAACGATAGGCATGGGTGCTGGCCACCACCACGCCCGCCGTGTTGGTGATGGATCGGAGCCGGCCCAAATGGTCATGCTCCTTCCCCACCACCAAACGCGCCGCGCCATTGAACGCAACGGTGATTCCCTCCACCAACGATCCGCCGGGGTCGCGCCGATATTGGGCGCTGAATCCCGATGAAGCCACCGATTGCAGCCGCGACGCGCTGTCGTAAGTGTGCGCGACGGAATGCAGAGACGCGCCGTGCTTCCTGATCCAGGCGGTTTGCCGGCGGCTCATTGAATCCAGGTCCTGGCCCACCGTGATGCCGTAAAAACGAATCGCCAATTCGCTGCCGCCCCCTCCCGAATAGCTTTCCGAAATCAATTGGCCATGGTCCGAGTGAGCCAGCGTGGTGGTCAGGCCGGCCTTCACGGCGGCGGCCAGGCGCCCCCGTCGATCGTAGGTCATCGCGAGGCCCTGCGCCGCGTTGTTCTCGTTATAGGCGACCCCAACCAGATCGCCATGATCGTTGTTGGCCGCGCCGTCTTCAAAACCGTACGTGTAGGTGGCCGTCAACGGCAACCCTTGCGAGTTGTGGCGTGCCCATTTGCGGGATTTCAACCGGCCCGCGTTGGAATAGGAGTAGCGGGGGCCCTTGGAGTCCGCGCCGGTCTTGCCTGAGAGCCAGCCGCGGTAAGGATCATAGCTCCAAGTGCTCTCCGAGCGCTCCGCCGGAACCGCCGTGTGAGCTTTCCAAGTCCACTGCGTTTTCAACCGGCCTTGGGCGTCATATCGATACTCCACCGGATAGGTCCGGCTGCCATGTGTCTTGCGGAGTTGTCCGTTGGGATCGTACTCCGTGGTGGTCACCGCCAGATCGGGATGAGTCACACGGACGGGGCGGCCTTGGTTGTCGAAGGTCGTGCGCGTCACCTGCCCCGGCTCACCGGCGCTCGGGCTCGGAGTGGTGACGACGGTTTCAGTGGCTGATGGATACGAATGCGTCGTGGCTCCGTGATGCGGATCGTCCTGCTGCCGCAGCCGGCCATGGACATCATAGCCGTAACTCGTGGACTCTATCACCGCTTGCGCCGCGTTCTTGCTGGTCACCGATAACAGTCGGCCGGATTGATAGACCGTGGTTTCACTGGCGCCATCAGGCCGGATCAGGATGACACGGCGTGTTTGCGTTGCGGGTTCAACCACCGTTTCCCGGGAAGTCGTGACGGCTTGGCTCGAGTTCCAGAGAGTTTCCCAACTCCAGCGGCCGTCCAAGCTGATCTCGGTCGTGGCGATGGTTAAGGTCGCGTCGCCTCCGTCGATCCATTGGCTCGTCACCGTGCGCGTCACCGGAATCGATCCTCTGGCGGAGACCTCCGAAGTCACTCGCGTGATCCGGTCCGTCCCGCCTGGGTCGATGCTCGAACCGGCGTTGCAGTTGATCGCGGTGTCTTGCAGCTCGCCTTTGGCGTTGTAGGCATAAAGCGTGGACACCCCGTCCGGATCGGTTTCCCGGACGCGCTGGCCTTGAGGGTTATAGAACGTGCGGCTCGATACTTGGGGAATCGCCGCCGTGTGGGGCGAGATGGCCGGGTTGGCCGACGACGCAAACGCGACTTTAAACGTTCGACCCAAGGCGTCCTCATAGGTTTTGAGGCGCTCCGGAGTGTCGGCGCCGGCGCTGTCGAGTTTGATTTCCAAGGTGAACATTTTGGCGGTTCCATCCGTATCGGTGAGGTCGTCGTCCTCGGCTCCGTATTCAAAGCGCGCCGCGCTGGCGGCGCTTCCGATGATCTTCTTCAAGCGCCCGTCACGATAAAAAATCTCCGTCGTGATTCCTTCATCTGGATGCGTGGTCGTGCGAACGCGGTGGCCCAGGGCGGCGTCGAAGCCATCCGCGAACCGCGTCACTCCGGAGAACGAATTGGTTTGGGCAAAGACTTCTCCCGCCGCGTTGATCCCGGCGCCGCTCAAGAAGAGCTCGCTGCCGCCGGCCACGCTCTTGGTGGCGTAACTATTCCCGGCGGCATCGCGCAAGTGGTGGATCGCGACGCCCGCCCGCGTCGTTCGTTCCAGACGTCCGGCGGCGTCGTACATATAAAGCGTTTGCACGCCCTCGCGATCGGTCATGCTGGCCAGCCCGCAACAAGCATACGCGGCCGTTTCGAACGTGTTGTCCAGGTGCGTGACTTTGGTAGGACGCGACTGGCTGTCAAACAGGCTGTAGACATCGCTGGAGAGCACCGCGCCTTGGATCCCGTTGGAGAGGTGATAGGTGATGACCGATTGAATCTGTCCCAGCCTGCCATGGGTCGTCACGGTTTTGACCCCATTGCGGATCGCCGTTCTGGCGGTGTTGGGCTCTCCGTCTTGCACTGTTTCGACCGTGCTCCCATCCGGCAGCGTCTCCTCAGCGTGGAAGCTCATCGTTTTGTCCGGACGCTCGATGCTCCGGACCCTTCCTCTGGAAAGGCCGCTGGTGTGGTAAGACGTGATCGTGACCCGGTTGTTGGTGTCTTGCATCGATCCCGCCGGACTGGCGCATTGTATTTCGCGCCCCTCCGCGGGAGTCAGTACGCGAATAGTCTTGGCCACCGGAATGCCCCTAAACTTCCGGGTCACGACCCGAGGGGTTGCTGGTTCCACCGAGCCGTCATCGGCGGGGTCCTGCGGAGCGTACGAGTAGTCCTCGCCCTGGCAGGACGCCGCGGCCGGGGAGGCCGTCAGGCCTGTGTCCAGTCCAGTCAACACGCCCGCAGGCCTTCCCCGGAAATCGTAGCCCGTGACAAACTCCCAACTCCCGTCCCAGCGCGACACGCTTCGCAGGGGCGGCTCCGCGGTGCTCGCGGGATACGGCAAAGGAGCCGCCCCGCTTTCCAGATAGGAATAAGCGGTGGTTCGAGCCGAAGCGCCCTCGCCCAAGGTTTCGGATTCCAGAGCTTCGCCCCAAGAGAACCGCCGGTAGACACGCGCGGATCGATACAGAATGCCAGGGCCTGACGGGGCCATGATCTTGATCTCCTCGGTGCGCGTCTGAACACCGCCGCCTTGCGTCAGGATCTGCTTGGAAGAGGCGCCGTCGGTGGTCACCTCCCAGCCCCCCGAAATGGGCGTGTGCTGGAAATCCCAAACCCGCGAGGCTCCGTTGGGGCCGTCTTGAATGATTCTCAGGCGGTTGTGGGTAGCGCCACCGGTGCCGCCAGGGTCCTCAATGGTCCATGTGCTCAGCAGAGTCGCGCCGCTGGGATCGCGCACTTGGATTGCATACCCGCGCCGGGGAGCGGGCAGCAGGAGCACCGTGGCCCGGGCCTGGCGAGTGAAGGCGCCGGTGATCCAGGCGGTGGCCGAGTCGGTGCTCACTCCGACGCCCGTCGCGGCGTCAGGCACTCCCGAGAACCGCAACTTCCCCGGTGTCGCCAGCCCGGCATCCGGAGTGTACTCAGACAGATACAATTGCCCGCCCGGCCCATCGGAAGTGCCCCCGCCCAGGCTGATGGAAAACGACACACCGGGATAGTCTGATCCAGGGGAGGCCGAGCCCGCACATCCCGAGCACGCCTCTGTCTGCCCGGGAGTGGCGGCGCCGACGTATCCCGTGCCAGGCAGTGCGCGCGAATCCGCGAGAGTGGCGCTGGCTTTGTAGCTGGCGGGCGCGATGCTGACTTCCGTGAGCCACACCGAGTTCTCACCGCCGCCGCCGGGGCACGCTTCAGGCCACGCAGGAGCAGCCAGCGCGACGCCTGATTCGGAGGGAAAATGCCACGTGGCGGCATCCGGGGCTTTCATCGACGCGCGCCGCTCCACCGCCACCGTGGCTCCATCGGCGGACCGGCGGACCTCCGTCCATCCAACCATGTAATAATCCCCGGGGATCGTCCCCGTGACGACGAAGCGGTACTTCGAACGGTCCGCCCGGGCGCAATCGCCGGTAGCGCTGAGCCAGTTTGACGACACCGGATCTTGATCGGCAAAACCGCCCAACCGCGCCGACGCCAGCCCGTCCACTTTGGATTGGAGCATCGCTGTGGTGTACTCGGATTCGGGAGCCAACACGATTTGATCGCGGCCCTCTTGAGACACCGTGCTGGATCCTGACCCCGAGGGACAGGGGGTTCCCGTGCTAGCGGGGCCAACATAGCCGCCAGTGCCACAGTGGGCGGTCGTGCCGGGCGCCCAGTCGGCCCACCCCCACTCGTCGGCATACTTGATCCATGGATCCTCCACCGGCTCGCCGCCGTTCAGGCGGTCTTTCCAACCATCACTCAAGTACGTGTAATCGCTCTTAATGATATCTGCCGCGCCCGGGAGATTGCCTCTTTCTATATGCGTGTAGCTCCCCGTCGCTCCGGTTGATTGGCGGGGCTCGTAAGAAAGGCAGCCGTCCGCCACTGCAACACCCGCCGCTGTCCAATCTGGATCCACGGTCGTGATATGATTGTATCGATACGTCTGCTTTCGATAAATCACGGTGCTAATATCGACGGTGCAGCCCCAATTGAATATTTGCTCGTAGAATCGCTCCTGTTTCTTGCTGAGATAATACTTGGTGGCGCAGCCGGCGCCGCATTGAAAGCCCACTTTCCGGCGCGTGGCGGTGGCGGAGGCGGATTGAATCCTGATTTGCGCGCCTGCGGGATCACAACGGTGCGGCAGCCCCGCTATGGCCATGGCATCCGCGGCAGTCGAGAGAAGCACCGACCCGAAAACGATGATCGCCGCCCGCACACGCAGTTCTCCATTGAATTGAAGCTCCTGACTCATCCCGCAACCTCCTTCCCTACATCACTCGACACCGACTCGGCGCAAGCGCCGAGAATCGACGATTCCTCGAGCCAACCACGCTCGACTCACGCACGCCCGGGCCAAGGCCAAGGCGGCCTACAATTCGTTCACGAGCCGATGGCGCTCTATCTGTTTCTATATCCTATAGCCGATATCGCTCCAGCTCTATGATATCGAGTGTCCATCTTCAAACGATGGACTCCCGACTGGACGATTCGGCTTTTTAGATTGGGAATCAGGCGCACACTTTCATGCCAAGACACATCCCTGCCAGCTCCGTAGCGATAACCACGGTTTTGAGGGTGGCTTTGCAACTTGGAAAATGCCGATATGCGCTAGATAAGCCGATCCTTCCTTGTTCTATATAAAGAACTAGTGAACTCGGAGAACCTTGTAAAGCACTTTTTGTCAAAACTTTTTCGGAGCTTGCGCGGCGTTCCGCCGGGGTGGTGATTCCTCCTCGGCAACGGCGGACTTTCTTCCCTTTGCGCCTGTTCCCCTGACGGAGGAGGGCTCGGCAATGGCATCTGCGTGAGGCTAATTCGTCAAAGACCGGCAGTGCATGCTTCTCATTCGTGCTCGACCTAGATTCACGATTCCGTCAGTAGACTCCGAAGCTCATTTTGCGCTGACCGTTGATGGATCTCGCGCCAAGGCGTGGCGTAATGCGAGGGCAAGACGGCTAACGCTCCGCTGACCGAGTGGGCGCTGCTGACATCGGTCCGATTGCCGATCCGCCGCAGACTCTCCCCCAGCGGCAGCGATTCGCTGCTCCGCCGGCGCGAAGCGAGGACTTTGCCTAAATTTGAATGACCTGCTTGACTCGGAACACGGAGTTGGACAGTCTAAATCCTGAATTCATCGCACTATGACCACTCCAATTCCACGTCGCGCTTTCATCCAACGAACAGCAGCCACCGCAGCCGGATTCTACATCGCCGGATCGCGATTCGCCCGTGGAGCTGTTTCACCGAACGAGAAACTCAACATTGGCTTTGTTGGAACGGGGGGCCAAGCGGGTTTCAGCCTCTCCAATTTGAAGCAGGAGAACATCGTCGCGTTGTGCGACATTGACGATCAGAAGCTGGCCGCCGCGAAGCAGCAGTTCCCTGGAGCGAAGACCTACAACGACTTCCGCCATCTTGTGGATCAGAAGGACATCGACGCCATCGTCGTCGCGACACCTGATCACACTCATGCTGTGTCCGCGGTCGCCGCTTTGCGGAGCGGCCGCCATCTCTACTGCGAGAAACCACTTGCTCGGACGATCTCGGAAACCCGCATCATCACCGACACGGCTATCAAAATGAAGCGTGTCACGCAGATCGGCACCCAAATCCACGCGGAACCCAATTACCGCCGCGTGGTGGAACTTGTCAGGAGCGGCGCGATCGGACCCGTTCGCGATGTGCATGTCTGGGTCGGCGCTGTTTATGGAAACAAGCCAAAACCGCGGCCCATGCCGGTGCCCGCCCACATTCATTACGATCTTTGGCTGGGGCCGGCGGCGGAACAGCCTTACAGTTCCGATTTCGTCCCGTTTTCATGGCGCAATTGGTGGGCTTTCGGCGGTGGTTCGCTCGCCGATTTCGGCTGCCACTACATGGATCTGCCTCACTGGGCGCTGGATCTCCGGGCCCCATTGAGCGCGGAGCCTCTGGATGGCCCGCCAGTGGACGCCGAAGCGCCTCCTCCGCAGCTCGTCGTGCGCTTCGAATACCCCGCGCGGGACGCGCAACCGCCCGTCACGCTGACCTGGTATCATGGGGGCAAGCACCCGATTTTCATTCGTGACCAGCTTTATTCGAACTGGAAGAGCGGCGTGCTTTTCATCGGCACGAAAGGCATGCTCATCGCGGACTACGGGCGGCACAAACTCCTTCCGGAAAAAGAGTACGAAGGCTTTGTGGCTCCGGCGAAAACAATCCCTGACTCGATTGGGCACCACAAGGAATGGGTCAACGCCATCAAGAATGGCGGGACGACCACGTGCTCGTTCGACTACTCCGGCCCACTCACGGAAGCCGCGCTCCTGGGCAACGTCGCCTACCGCGTTCAGAAAAAGCTGGACTGGGACTCCAAGAACTTGCGGGCCACGAACCATCCTGGCGCGGACCAGTATATTCAGCACCACTATCGCAAGGGGTGGAGCCTCTGAGTGCATGAGGCGTGGCGGGAAGTTCAACCCACTTTCTCGCTCGCCCACCTGAGGCATTGCCGCACGTTATTGTCTTCAAGTTCGAGTTGCTTTGCGGCCGTAAGCCCAGCGACTCGAGGCAGTGGTTTTGGGGAGGCATGTTTCTTGACCTGTGCGAGGGCTTGGGCGAGTTGCTTGCCGGGCATTTCCTCGAGCGTTGCCCAATACCCCCGGGTAAGACAAGGAATCTGAAGTGGATCGCGGGTGATCATCTCCAAGTTTAAGGCAATGCCTGGGCGCGCCTTGCGCAAAGCGCCGATCATGCGCGGCACGTCGAGGAATCCTTCGCCAATGGGGACCTCGCTCAAAAGAAATCCCCTGCCGTGCTCTCGCACCCCCATATCCTTGATATGCGTCGTGACCGCGAAAGGGGCAAGCGCCTCGACCACTTCATACGGATCTTCGAGCAACGCCAGGCTGTTCCCGGTATCAACGCAGGCGCCGACCCACTCACTGCCGAGTCGCCGCAGCAGTTCGACCAGTTCCGGCAGAAGCCAGTCTTTGTGATTTTCCACCGCGAGCCTCACACCGTGTCGCTTCAAGGAGGGTTCCGCCAGTGCCAGTGAACGAGCGCCGTGCTCCTTGAACTCGCGACATTCCGCCGCCGACTTCAGGGTTTCGTAGCGCCTCGTCCCCAGCACTGCGGTGCGGGCGACTTTCGCCCCCGCGGAACGGATGGTTTTGAGCTCGGCATCAAATCGTTCGAGATCCGTTTCCTGGCGTGGCAAGGCGAGCTGGCTTTCAAACATAAGCCCCAACGCCTCGGATCGATCACGAATGCGGCCCGTGTCGGCAAGCTCATCCCTGCGAATGGACACTTGGACTCCGGCAGCGCCGAGGCTGTGGGCATACTCGAGAAAAGAGAACGCGCCTGTGAACCGAACGCCGGGCTTGCCTTCGTTCACGGCTCGCCAAGCCGAGCCGTAAGAATGCATTCCGATCCCCAACGGACACGCGCCGGAGCGGGCCGCGGGAAGCGCCGCCAGAGAATCCGACACGAAAGGCGCGGCAGCGATGGCGCGGCTCTTCCAGGAGACTTGCCCTGTTTTGGAGGTGAGTTGCATGATTCAAGGGGATTATTAGCGGAGGAGCGGTGTTCATCCGACCCCGAGCGCCTTCAACTCTTGGTCCCAAGGCGCGCGATACGCGCGGCTCAGCAACGCGCTTGCCTCTTTGTCACCGATCACATCCTCCGTCGCTTCATCCCAACGGAGCTTGCGGCCGAGCTTGAGCGAAAGGTTGGCGAGGTGGCAAGTCGCCGACACCTGATGACTGCTCTCCAGATCCGAGTTGGGCGTCGTTCGCGACTTCACGCAATCGACAAAATTCTTCGCGTGCTCCACCAACTGAGATTTCCAATCACCCGATTTGTCCTTCATCGCCTGGGACCACATTTCACCCTCCTTATCAGGCACCGGCTGAGGGCCTCCGACAGGATGGCCTCCGAAGATTCTCGCGAAACTATTCACGGGATTGACCTTTTTATCAGGCAAAACCTCGTAACCATCGCGGCCGAGCAGCAGGGTGCCCTTGGTGCCGAGAAACGCCAATGGCCTTGTGGCGGACACAGCTCCGCCTGAGGCGCATTCGCGGATCTGCACGACGGCTGGAAAGCGAGGATACTCGATGAAAGTGTTTTGCACATCCGGCACCTCGCCGTTGTCTTTCAAGAAAAAGCGACCGCCCGTGCTCGTGACCGAGCGCGGGCCTTTGATTCCAAAAATCCAATGAACTATGTCGAGGGAATGATGCCCAAGATTGGTCATTTGCCCACCTGAGTAGTCCCAGAACCACCGAAAATGGTAGATCGCCCGATTAGGATTGTACGGACGCAAGGGCGCGGGACCGAGCCAGAGGTCGTAATCCAATTCTGGAGGAGGAAGCGAATCGGGCGGGTTGCCAATGCCTGGAGACACGTTGCGGAAGAAATTGCACTCCACCGAGACCACCTCGCCGATTGCGCCGCCGAGGAGCAGATCTTTCGCGGTTCTGTAGTGGGCGCCGGAGCGCTGTTGAGTGCCTACCTGAACGACCCGTTTATGCCGCGCCGCCACATCAATCATCCAACGCCCTTCTCGGACGGTGTGCGTGAGAGGTTTCTCGCAATACACATCCTTGCCATTGGCGCATGCCATCATGGTCATGAGGGAATGCCAGTGGTCGGGAGTGGCTACAACAACCGCGTCCACGTTTTTGTCATCC
>SXGU01123021.1_pt1 | contig 10947 bp, 9 predicted proteins | sample 3174531 | NCBI WGS metagenome assembly SXGU01 (sample SAMN11356863, study PRJNA531348) | freshwater metagenome | isolation source: freshwater sample F1-140 | place: China: Fuxian Lake, Yuxi | collected 2017-12-25
GCAGACATAACCATTGCCAGGCTCAGATTACCGGAAGGCAGCCAGGACTTAACGCTTAAAACCACTGATGGGGAAAGAAACGTAAGTATTACAGTCAAAGGTAAATACTGTGTTATTCCTATAAGGGTAATAGGCAAAAGTACATACGTCATGCAGGGAGCGTAGCAGGGCAAAAAATTAGTTTATCCATCATGCATACAACACGGCAAAAAACCAAAAATAGACAATGAAAAAACGATTAGAAAAAATAATTATATTTGCTCTTTTTCTGGTGGGGTGCACTACCCAAGTAGCGCAGCCGCCTGGCACAGGCATGCCTAACACCATAGCATCGAAGTTGATACTAAATGGTGTACTCAAATATACCACGGTAAGCGATTTGAGAATGGATAACCGGGGAGCATTCCTTAAAGTAGAAGCCGAACTATATAACATCAGCCATCATGATGACACCATCTACTACCGGTTTCGCTGGTATGATGCATCTGGACTATCAGTGGGATCTGAAGAGTCGTGGAAAACAATGCCAATTCGATCAAAGGCAAGACAAAGTATAATTGGAGTTACAAATTCAAAATCAGCCTTAAATTTCATGCTTGAACTTCAAAGCAAAAATAACACAGGTAATAACTAATGAAAAGCACTAAAATAGTACCAGTCATTCTGCTTGTTTCAACCGGTTTACTGACAACAGGCTGTGCTACCCGATCACCCTCGGTTGGTGGAAATGTAGTCTATGGTGATACCAAGGAAGTCGAAGCTTTAACCAATGAATTTGGCTTGACGGATTTGCAGAAACTAGCTGAATCCATGACGCAATCCATGCTGACAAGCTCCTTTGTTCAGGAGAGCCAGGAAAAGCCAACAGTCACGATACAGGAAGTCAAAAACAAGACCAGTGAACACATCAATACCAAATCCATCACTGACAAGATTCGCGTTAAATTGCAAAAATCATCCGCAGTACGGTTCATGAGTGATGCAATCGACGAAAATGCAGCACTCTCCGAATTGCAACGACAAAACCAGTCCGGTCGCTATGCGCAGTCGAAAACCGCTAAAATGGGCAAGGCTGAAGGTGCAAAGTACCGATTATTTGGCGATATTACTTCTATCGTAAAACGAGCCGGTGATATCAAGAATATTGACTACACCTTGACCTTGCAGGTTGAAGACCTCAACACCTCTGAAATTGTATGGACTGATGAACAGGAAATCCGTAAAACTTCAGAGAGGTCAATGTTTTAAAATGTCTAAAATACTTGCAATAGCGAGCCTGTTATTCTTCGTCTCCACGGTGAATGCCGCCAGGATAGCGGTCACTGACTTAACCTACAATCAGGAGGTTGAAGGTTATATTCATATCGTGGACTATCACAACAGGAGCAGCGTCAATGCGTCAAGCAGTGGGGCTGTCGCGGTAGGGCCTTATTCTGCAATGGCATCTTCGAGAGAGAATTTAAATGCCAGTTCAAAAACTGACTATTTTGAATATGAGCACAATTACAAATACATTGAATATGGCGAATTGCACAAGTTCACCGGTGACATCAGGGGGGAAATCGTAAAATCAGGTCATTTTCAGGTGATTCAGGCCAAACCGGTGACAGAAATCAAGAGCGAAAAGATTTACGACATCATTGGAAGAATCAAGAAAGGATATTATCCAGGGGCTGATTTTGTTCTGTTTGGAACGCTCAGTGATATTAGCTTCAGTGATGATGTCTATACCCCGCAAGGGAGTGGTCGTGCCATGCAAACTGAATCATTCAATCTCACACTGACCGCAGAATTTAGCCTGATCAATACGAAAACGTACCAGATTATTGCGTCCTTCTCGGCCATGGGTGATGGAGCGGACACCAAGGTTCAATCCTCAGGAACGTATGCCAAGCCGAATCGGGCGCGTGTGGTTGCTGAGGCCTCCAAAACGCTGGGCCAGGATGTCATCAAGCAACTTGAAGAGCAGGTTTATCCCTCATTGGAATCAGAAGATAAATCGCACTATCAGCCCAACCATAATCCGGCGGGTGGCCCAGCCGAACAAGCAGGCCGTGGGGTATTTGTTTTTCAGTGAACCGCGCCGGGAACCGGTTGGCTCATTTAAAACTATTACTCCCATTGCCGCCTAAAAAGGACAGGCAGAAAACACTTTGAATCCTTAACCTGAATTCGGGATAAGCCTCCTTCCTGTACTCCAAATAAACGAATACTGCCATAAACGCGAGCATCCCGGCTTATACGGGTAGCCAATGAGTAATTTTTTTCAATTCATGCGAGAGGAAATGATAGATGGTCACTATATCACTGAAACCTGGAAATGATACCTACGCAGGGACGGCGACAGCCGATTCGATTAACGGTTTAGCGGGTAACGATACCCTGCTGGGCGGAGCCGGGAATGACTCGATTGATGGCGGCGTTGGTAACGATGGGTTATGGGGGGGCATTGGAGCTGATACGCTGTGGGGTGGCGAGGGGAGCGACTACCTTTATGGGGGCAGTGGCAATGATGTCTTGAATGGCGGGGCTGGGCGTGATGGGCTGAATGGCGGACTGGGCGATGATAGCTATCAGGTGGATGACAGTGTGGATGAGATACTGGATAGCGGGGGCGATGACACGGTCATCAGCACCATCGACTACACGTTGCCGGTTGAGCTGGAACAGCTGATCCTGAAGGGGATAGCCTTCAATGGGGTGGGAAATGGTTTGGACAATCGCCTTACCGGTAACGAGGCGGCCAATCGGCTTTACGGGGATGCCGGCAATGATACCTTGCTGGGCATGGGGGGCGATGATCTTCTGGAGGGAGGGCGGGGTGAAGATACCATCAGGTATCTGGGCACATGGGGTGATTATGAAATTATTCAGGACAGGGATAATGAAAGCTGGACGATCAAGGATCTTCGGGGCACAAAAGGAGATGGGGTGGATGAAGGGACAGACCGACTGATGGATATTGAATCCGTGCTGTTTGCCGACAACGAAACTCTTTTATTCGGTGAAACGGTGGTATCGATAAGCGAGGCAGAAGTACTGGAAGGAAACCGGGGGAGCAGCCTGGCCAAAATGACCGTGAGCCTGCAGAACCCAACCCTGCAAACGGTGACGGTCGATTATGCGACGCAGGATGGCACGGCTCAGGCGGGTTCCGACTACAAGGCCACGCAAGGTCGCCTGACCTTCAAACCGGGTGAAACCCGCAAAATGATCCAGATACCGGTCACGGGGGATACCGGGTCGGAGCTCGATGAGTTAGTCAACGTGCAACTGACTAACCCGGTAAATGCCACGCTGGGTCACTCAGCGGCTACACTCAGGATTATCAATGACGAGACAGCGAAAAAAGGCCAGGCGGTGATTGATCTGGGATCACAATACGGCAAGCTCATCAATCCGGTCACGGTGGATGGCGGGCGGGTGTATTACTACTGGGATGTGTCGGGGGATGGGACTTCATCCGATACAAAAGGCGCGGGCTATGCCAACAGTAGGGACTATGTGTCTCACGACTGGCTGGACACGCTGTTTCAGCAGGACGTAAATGGCCGGGTGGAAGGTGAAAACGGTGCGCCAGTGGTGTATCAGGATGGCAATACCGACAACACCTACCGCTATGCCACCCTTAACGGAGTGAAGCTGGCCTTGCCGACGGTGGGGAACGGGGATGATTTCATCGGCAGTGGTGAATACGGTTATCGCAACGGCACGGCGGTACAAGGCACGGCGAACAACCCGACCTATGATGACTATCTGGCGATCTGGGATGCGTATAATGGCACGGGAACGGGCACGGTTATGAATGGAACGCCGCCCGGCTGGGTCGACGACAACTTCTACTGGTCGGCCACGCCGGCGGCTTCGGGCCACGCCTACCTCTACCTCAGCACTGGCGGCGTGAACGTCACCTACGACTCCCTCGGCACTTACGTCGCCGTTGAGGTGTTGTGAGGTGTTGGCGAGGCGGGGCATTTTTTTTGTGGGGGGTACACACGATCTGTATTTAATCATGGATCGTTCCCATGCGTCGGTGTCACTACCGTTAAGTTAAGTCATGGGGAGAGAAGGCACTCGCTGCCAGTCCTGCCCCGGCTTACTCCCGTTGCCGCCTAAAACTGGACAGGCAGAGAACGCTTTGAATCTTGATAGTAACATGAGAAAGATAATTTATGATATGTTCAGCATTGGACAAAGATTGGAGTATTATAAAGCATGTATTTACATTATTTTACTCTGACTGGAGATGAATTAAATGAAATTATTTTCCACATTTGAACGTAAATTTTTATTTGGTTTAACCCGTACGTTTGCGATGTTTTTTATCTTCACAACGCTGCTAGGACTGTTGACCGGCGGGCTACTGGTATTGTTCAATCAGGCGGGCAATAAATCCAGCAAGGTTGAACCGCAAGAAGTCATTGATGTTTTGAAACCCTCCCTACCTATTGAAAATGCTCAATCTTCAGTTAAAACACCCTCAGAATCGCCCCCAAAGCACTTACCTATGGGTTTGAAATTACCATTTGTTCTGCAAAAGCATTTTAGTAATCCAGATAATTTTTTAATACTAATTAAGTGGCTTGATGCTGTTCCCGAGGAGCAGAAGCAACATTTTTTAGAGGAAATGGCTGCAACTGTTACCCTGGCTGAAAAAGAACATATTGCACATTTTGATGCGATCAACACCTATCACAAACTGAAGACAAGTAAATTAGCCGAAGAAAAAATCTCGGCTGCTGCCCGAAAAGAAGCATGGTTATGGTATGCCGGTGCCCTTGGCAGTGGCATCGTTATTATTGCATTATTCAGTTTGATTCTTGTTTTACTCGCAATCGAACGCAATACTCGTACTGATGGAGAGTAGCTATATGAAGAAGATGGTCCATATTTCATTAGGATTGCTGTTCGCGGCATGCAGCCAAGAATCTGGACAGCCTAAATCTGATCAGTTTCCCGGATTTGTTCAAATTGGTCCGGATAAAGAAATATCGCACTTATTCATTGACTTGAATTCGATAGAAAGAGATGCTAATGGTAACGTAATGTTCAAACAGCTTGATGTACTGGATGCAGGTTATGCCATTCACGATGCGACCACCAACTGTCGCGACACTTACAAAGGCTTTGCAGGCACAAAGTTTACAAAAGATGGTGTCAGTGAGTCTGACTATCCAGCGGATTCAACGTTCACTGCTTACCGAGATCAACCGGCTTTATCGGCATTGGTCAATAAAGTTTGCGAAAAAGCCGAAGAGAATCGCATGATTACGGGAGCGTTTGATGATATCAAGGCTTTAGAGTTGATCTATGGCCCTTACCACCCTGAATTCAGGGCGGCTTATTGGAAAAATGTTAGTCCTCCAGAGAGACTATCACAAGAAAGTGCATCTGGCTTTTCCGGCAAGAATGGCCTAGTGAAAGTCATTTTTTCAGAGGAATACAGGGAAGGTAATGACACTAAAAGAATTTTATTAACCCAAACTCAATTAGCGGACGAGGTTAATGATTGCCATGCGTGTGGTATTTTGTTGGGAGCTATTACTTTTGTTCGTGTAGGTGACAAATGGCGTATTGAGTCTGATAACCGCTATTTAGATGTTATGGGCGCATATGGTGTCCCACCTGAACTGGCTTGGGTTAATCTGGGTAAAAACACACATGCCATCTCAGTAAAGATGACCGATATACATCAGGGCATCATCTCTGGATATATTGGCATATTCAAGTTGAGAGACAGCGGATGGGAGCATATTTTAGAGTCGTTTGATGAAGGTGAAACCATTAGCGGACTTCATTTCAATGTGAATAATAGTAATCCTGAGCAGAACTATGCGGAAGTAACCATCCATGTAGAATTCGATGATGAAGGCAAAAAGTCCACTGTAGAAAAAAAGTATAGTTTTGACGGGTATCGCTATCAGTTAAAATCGCCTAACGACAACTCGATAAAAAACAATGATAACTCTTCTTCAACGACGATTGGTAATGATATGGCGGGCAATCAAATTTCGAGAGCCTCCGCCACACCCAATGATCCAATACCCGCGCCTTCCCATACTGTAGGAGATACCTACATTACCGAAGTCATCAATTTTACAGAGGGCAAACCAGGCATTAAAACTGAGCGCAAGGTAGTGTACGTGGATGACAAAAAAATGGTGGTAGAATCGAAAAGCTTGTCCAGTAAAAAAGGGACCGTAAGGAGTTTGGATTACACTCTCGAGTGGAATCTCCTTAGATCAAGAAATCCAGATGGTAGTGGTCTTGATTACACACCACCATTAAAGTATTACGACTTTCCATTATTTATCGGAAAAAAATGGCAGCAAACTAGCATTGAAAATAACATAAAAACAGGAACTCAGCGGACTCATACTCTTTCATCAGAGGTATTTGGCTGGGAAAGCGTGACCGTTCCTGCCGGCACATTCAAAGCCATAAAAGTAGTCACAAGATCAAAGCTCATTGATCCTGATAAAGGTGAATCAACTTGGGGAAAAGATACTTCATGGTATGTACCAGAACTACGTCGAAGCATTAAATCGGAGACATCTTCACAAAAAGAGGGTGGCACCGAAGAAAAGCAAATTATTCAATTGATCAACCATAAAATAGAAAAATAAATGCAACTTACTCCCGTTGCCTGCTAAAACTGGGCAGGTAGATAATCAAACCCTGATAAACAAAGAAACAGCCCCTTTTTTGACCAATAACGAAGCCGAACGGGGCTTTTACGGCATGGGGTCATCCTGCGGCGCATCACCTACGGTACCTGTGCGCCCCGGGGTTCTCATAGACTGGTACTACTGCTCGCCAGCGTCACCGAAACCTGCCGCCTACGCGGGCATGCTCCCTGGGACTATGTCAGGTAATCCATCATCCTTCGTCGACAAAACAGGCCCCTGCCCCCCCCTCGACGGATAGGGGGATGAACACTTACGCTGCGTTTATGTGCTCATTCGATTGCCTTGGGTGGAGAATCCACTATGCTGATGGGTCTGGATTGAATAAAGGCCGCTGATGCGGCCTTTATTAGGGAGGGAATTAGCTTTTAACTACCGGTGGCAAAGCCAGGCAGATAGGCATTGCTTTTCGGAGATTTGCATTTTTCATCCCTGGGATGATCCAGGCATTCGAAGAAACGCTTGTCTAACACCAGTTCCACCGTAACTTCATACGTGCCTTTTTTGAGTTCGTTAACATCAACGACCTGAGCACCACGAATGAATGCTTCGACATCTGATTTGTAGATGTCGCTTTCGGTGATGGCGGCACTGACTGAAGTTTCTCCTGAGATATTGAAACCGCGAACCGCTTCAGCCAGGGAGCGGAAAGCGTCCATTTTGGCAGCACGAATAGCCAGCAGACGACGTTGTCCAGGGGTATGCTCCTTGAATTTGTCTTCTGCGCCATAGCCCGTTGCCTTGACTTTGGTCGGCACGATGGCACCCGTTTCATACTCGTGTGATGACTCGGCAGTGTGGGTTTTCTGATTACTCAATTCGCTGATGGTTTTATTCAGTTCATTGAGGCTTCTTCGCAGATCAGCGTTTTGCTGCTGCAACATTGCATTTTGCTGTTGCATTACCTGATTCGCCGCATGATGTCCACTATCTGCGCAACCATTCAGTATCAGTGCCGCGCTTATTACCGTACTCAACTGTATCAAGTTTTTCACGTTATTTCTCCGTTATCTTTTTATTATCTCCCGGAACAGGGAGAACCGTGCTATTTGTTAGCAAGAGATATTTCGGCCATGACTATGATTGCTTTAGGTAGAATTACCAACCCTCTCAAGGTGTTTTTTTACCGGAATAATAAATTTATCTATAATGGCAATACCTTGACCAAAAATCAGGCGGCTCTGGCGTGAATTTTGCTAATTTCGGCCACTTGAAAAACGGCTTGGTCAATTACAAAAGCCTCATACTTTTCAATGACATGTTTGATAATCCGCTGAATGTACTTCCTGGTACTCAACACGGTCTTCATATCCAGTATGCTATTCAGGTTACAGCGGTGGCTGTTGAATGCCATCATGAGGAAGTTGATTATTGCCAATTTAGGCCTCGATCATCGGATAGCCCAATTGTAGAGGATTTACAGTGGAGGTGGAGGTGAGATGAGTGTCAAAGTACCTTGCGTGGATATCGGGAACGTTTTGGATAGCCGTCCCGTTTCGAGGTCACATTGGCCGGCAACTTGGTGATCCCGATGTGGCCAAATCTCTACGGTGACAAGCCAGACTGGCCAGTCGAAGGTGTTAATTTTTAGGCTGAAGGATGACCAAGGCCCGAATTTACACGGTAACAAACCTACACGCACCCTGAGCTCTTGGAGTACTGGCGACTCTCAGCATAATTTCGGGCTGCTCAACTCAGCACGTCTACTTTACCTTTATATTTAATATTGATAGCACCATGAAAACACTGATTGCCTTTTTTCTGGTCCTCATAGTATCTACCCATAGCCTGGCTGATTGCCTGCCTTCAGAGCAGGGGGTTATAAAACATATTGATCAACAGCAGATAGTACAAGGGTATTATACCTTCAATCAACTGGTTGACTTGGGCGGTAAGTTATTCAATGCAAAACCCAATGCCTGCGATGGTGCAGGACGGCCTGCAACCACAGGTGGTGGTGAGAAACGTAGTCCGGTACAGCCCGCGTTTCTGCGTACTTCCGGGCCTGACAGTAATTCCTGTTCAGGATGCCATGCCCAACCTAAAGCCGGGGGTTCTGGTGATTTTGTGGCTAACGTCTTCGTGCTGGCGCAAAACCGGGATCCGGTTACTTTATCCATTGCAGAAGAGGAGAGTAATGAGCGGAATACCTTAGGCATGTGGGGAGCGGGCTATATCGAGTTATTGGCGCGTGAAATGACGGCTGATTTGCAGCGTCAGGCGGCCGCTCTATCAGACGGTTTGTTTGAGCTAAATACCAAAGGCGTGAAGTTCAGTATTGAAAAAAAGGCCGGTAAAGTAACGAAAGCCTGGGGTATTGATACAGACCTCATCGTCAAGCCATTTCATCAATCCGGTGTGGTCGTGTCCCTGCGGCAATTCACCGTGAATGCGTTTAATCACCATCATGGCATTCAGGCGGATGAACGCTTTACGGGTGATTTTGATGAAGATGGTATTGAGCATGAGCTAACCCTCGGTGATGTTACGGCAGTAACCTTATGGCAGGCTCAACTGCCCGCACCGATATCGGTGGTGCCGAAACGGGCAGAGGCACTCAGGCAGGTTCGTCAGGGAGAAATCCTCTTCAGCAATATTGGCTGTGCCAACTGCCACACACCGACCCTGATCCTCGAGAGAAAAACCTTCATGGAACCCAATCCTTATAACCCGGAAAATACCTTTGCTGATACCTCGCAGAGCTATCGTTTTGAATTAGCCTCCAATGAGGTTCATGCGTATACCGATCTCAAACGACATAATCTCTGTGACCCTGCCAACCAGCCTGATGCCATCCGCTTTTTTTGTAATGAGCAGTTGGCTCAGGGACGACCCGATCAGGAGGGGCAGTCGGGGCGGGAATACTTTATTACACGGAAATTGTGGGATGTCGGTAATTCAGCCCCCTATGGTCATCGGGGTGATTTAACCACTATCAGTGAAGCTATCGTTTACCATGCCGGTGAAGCTCGTGCATCCCGGGATCGCTTTACACAGATGCCCGTCCCGGATCAGATCGCACTGGTTGCCTTTCTAAAAACCTTGCAATCCCGCTGAGAAACGACCAACAAAAGCCGGGACAAAGCGGCCTGGCCGAACGGTTGTGCCTGGTCATAGCCACGATGCAGCGCAAGCAGAATCAGGGAATGTACGCGGACCGATCGGCCTTTTGAGCGGGGTTCCGCACCATCCAGCCTTCGGTGATGATCTTCACAGGCAAGCCCTCGATTTCGCGTCGCTACATCAGGGCTACGATCCCGGCTTGAGTGACCCGTTCGACAAACGATAAAAACCCCTCCTTTCAGTCCTTGAAAGGAGGGGTTTTCTGCCAGTCGCTTGCGGCAGCGTGGATGCCTGAGGATCAGGCGGCCGTGGCGGCTGCATTCAGTTCCGCAGCTTCAACTCCGGACCCGGAACGGTTGCCATAAGCCTTGCGGGCCGCGGCAAAGCCATCCCGCATTCCCTCACTGACCACACTGTTGACCGGAATCAATCCACCCACCAGCAGGGCACCATAAACTGCGCCATAAGTCACCGTGTAGACGCTGGTGTAGATGCCCTTCTGCACACCACCACAGATGGACGACAAAATACCTTTACCGGCCGTTTTACCTGCGACTTCTTCCTCGGCAGCGCATTCGACATGCGTTACGCTGGCTTCGATCGTCGCCTCTTCCATGGATGGACTGATATCCATCTCTGCACTGTTTACTTCGCTGACTTCAGGTTTCTGTTTAGCCATGGTCTTACACTCCGAAAAAGGGGTTGGAAAACAATTTGAAAGCGCGTCCGAATCGTGGACTAGCGAGTTTTTCGTCTGCACCTGCCTTTGACATCATATCAGCCGCCCCCGTTCCGCCGAATCTCACACATTGGCCAAGGGGGAGATATAAAGTCTGTTCAGGAAACGACACGTCTTTACACCCAAAATGCAGGAAAATGTCAAGCCTTTTGTAAATACCCATAGCCAGGCCGTGGCTTTTTATCCCCATTATCGAAACCTTCACCCCCGTACCAGTGGTGTCAACATCCCCTGCCGGATGATGAAGGCGATGACCTGTTGCAAGCCCTCACCGGTTTTCAGATTGGTGAATACAAACGGGCGGTCACCGCGCATCCGGCGGGCATCGGTGTCCATCACATCCAGCGAGGCTCCGACATGAGGTGCCAGGTCGGTCTTGTTGATGATGAGCAGATCCGAGCGGGTAATGCCCGGCCCCCCTTTACGCGGGATTTTGTCGCCGGCCGAGACATCGATCAC
>SXGU01059623.1_pt1 | contig 10942 bp, 6 predicted proteins | sample 3174531 | NCBI WGS metagenome assembly SXGU01 (sample SAMN11356863, study PRJNA531348) | freshwater metagenome | isolation source: freshwater sample F1-140 | place: China: Fuxian Lake, Yuxi | collected 2017-12-25
AGCAGCCGTTTTCTTTTGTTTTTTGTATTATATTTAAGGCCAATAGCCATTCTTTTATTGATTTCAATACATTGGCACCGACGATGAACTTTTTTCTGGCCTCTCGCATTTTACCTGCCCTGAAAATATCCTTTTCTTCTTGCAATATATCTAGTGCATAGACTAACCATGCCTTGGTTAAGCCAAAAGTTTGATTGTTTATGAGTGCCATACTATAAAATCCTATAATGTGCAAATAAGACAGGAACTATCATCATCATCATCAGTTTCATCACCAATGGTGAGATTATTTATCAATGCTTTTGAGCGTAACGGCTTTTTTGTGGCTTGCTTTTGTAGCTTTATTTCATCTTTTCTTGATAACAAATCATCTAACGATTCAGCTTGTGACCAGGTGTATATTTTGCCAGTTTCTAAATCTTTTTTTTCATAATTTTTAGATTTTTCAAATAAATCAGGATGATTTTCATGTAGACCTATCCATTCCTCTTTCCTTTGAAAAAAACAAAAGTAGCAACCCGAACGGCTTCGCCATGTATAATAGCTTGGCAAACCAAGTCCTGCTTCCTCCAATATGGCTAGAACGTCAGACTTATTGATGCCATTCTCCCGAAAAGGAAATTTTGTTTTTATATTTTGCTTGGTTGATATATATCCATCTCGCTTTGGCTCATCTGCTCTGATCGCAATATAGGATACCGCTTCATCTTGACCGACGAAGTTCTCAAAAGGAAGTAGTTTCAGGTTAATTGTACACCACCTTTGTCTTGGCGAAGGCAGGTAATTATTATGCAATTTCAAATAAAACTCAAAAGACCTGCCTGCATTCAGTCTGACAATGGGTTTGCCCAGATAATCCTCCAGCATATCAATATACGCCAGAGTTTCCGGCAATTCTGCACCGGTATCGGCAAAAAAATACTCCATCTCCGGTACTTTATCACGCAGATAAATTGCGAGAGCAGAACTGTCTTTACCGCCGGACAAGCCTAATAAATGGCGAACAGGTGTGGTATTGACTACATCATTCATAAGGTTGCTCACTGGTTTGGGTATAGCGTTTAACCAATTCTGCTACTACGGCAAGGCGTTCGGTTTCGTCGAGTTCGTTCAAGTGCTGGTGCAGGTCATTGGCTTTTTGTATAGCGTTGTGTTGTTGTTCGTCCGTCAGGTGGATGGTGCGACTGCGCTCACCCTGTTCCGCATCGACTATTTTCAATAGCATGGCCCCCTCCGGGCGGTTATCCGCAACGGATAATCGCAAACTTTCGAGGTCACGTAACTGCTGGGCCTTTTCCTTGAGTGTCAATACTGCTTGTACGCGGGTTTCTTCTCGCCACTTTGTCGGCGGTGTTCTGGCTATCAGGGTAGCAATGGATTCCAGCCAGGTCAGATCGTCTTCATAGGCGGTATCGGCCAATCGTCGTGCGAGGGCACCTAGACCCATGCGATCCGGCGTATAGCGTTCCAGTCCCTGATAGCGTTTGGCCAGTTGGCTACGGGTCGTGGCGAGTTCGGGGGAGGGTGTATCCAGCAGGGCCTGTTTCATTACTTCATGCCAGGTTTCAAGTAATTCAGGGTAGGCTCGTTTCAACTCCCTTAGAACTTGTACCAGACGTTGCACACAATCTTCTACAACGACCGTATCTCCGTTTTGAAACCGTTGCAAATCTACCCCACAGGCCTTAGGTATTGCTTCAAACAGTAGTAACCCCGGACTTTGCGCTTGCTGAAATGCAGTGCGTATGGCTTTGGCTTGTGCACTCAGGTTAATGCAGTGCTGTGTGTATTCCGGCAATGTGGCCATAAAGCGTACTAATGGTCGAACGATATCAAGCAGGGTGGCCTCCTCAGGCGTGCCGCCAATCACTTGTTTGAGATAGCGCTCAAACAACTCAGCGCGTACTCCTTCCAGAGTGAAGCGTTCGAGACCAAATAACTGAGGCCGACGACAAAGCATTTCCGCATGTTCTATCGTTAACGTCTCACAAAATACCCCTTCCTGATATACCGCTACCTCGCGACGATTGGCCAAAATATAAGCCATCATCAAAACCGGTAATACGCCAGTTTTCACCCCGAATGGTTTTTGTGACAAAATTTCGTAAAAACGGGTCAAAGGAATCTGTTGTTCACCACTTTGGCCTAAGGTATTGGTAATCATCGTCCATACCGGTTGTACCCGACAGGGATCTGACATCGGGTCGGGTGGGTAAAAACCAAATGTTCCGGCTTGCTGCCGGTGTAAGCCGCTGGCTTTCAACAGCGATAAATAAAGGCTTTTTTCCGCTGGAGTTTTCTCGATACCGAGATGGTCCTTATCCGGATATTTCAACATGGCTTCAAGCAGGCGTTTGCGCCCGGTATTGGCACTGGCTGAGGGCTGATCGCGGTTGATGAGTTCGTTGTGAAACAGGGGGGCTTTTGGGTAGAGGTTTTTTTCTACCCAATCGGATAAAAGTTTCTGCCATTGTCTGCGATGATGAATGACATATTCACGCTTGCCGTTTTGTTCCCCCCAAAACCACTGTAACTGGGGGGAATCCGGTTGCTCGATAAAGCCATGAATCAAGGTGAGTGCTTCGGTTTCGGCCTTTTCAAGCCATACCCGGTGTTCGCGGTGTGCGATGGAATCCTGCTGCAACACAGGGTGATGTTGCGGGATTTCCCGCAGGGCAATCCATTCAAACACCGCTTCACGCAAACGATCCTGCACTTCGCAGAGGGCTGCCGGGGTGTCCGGGGGGATAGGTACGGAACCTGGAAATTCTTGCGGTTCCAGCAGATAGAGCCACAGAATATCGCCGCCTGGATTGGCGGGGGGCCAGCGTTTTTTCGAGGTAAACACCGGGGTAAAACTGCGCAGGCTGCCAGTTGCAATACTGGCGCGACGGACCATGACAGGGTTTAAGGGGGAAAGGGCGTTTAACAGTTCATCGAGTGGCGTCCCTTCATATTGAGCGGCAATTTGCTGGACAGCCGCGCTTAAATCAAAATCACTGCCTTGCCAGACGCGGTATTCCTGGCTGAAGTGGCGGAAGTGGATCAGCGAGGCAGCCATCAATCGGGACAGGTGGGCATCCAGTTCCGGGCCGAACAAGCGTTGTAACAGGGGTTTGCAGGCTTTTAATCCACGTTGTTGGCCGATCAGGTTGAAAAGGCCGATGGTTTTGAGCAGGTGGGTGGCGGTTGCTGCGGGGCCGTCGTCAAGCCGTTCGAGTGCCGTAGCGACTTCAATCCAGCGGTGTTGGGTGAGCGGGTCGGCAAATCCTCCGAAGTCGCCACTGAAAAAGTAATCGTACAGTCGCCAGGGTTCTACCCACTCACCCCATTCGAGACGGGCCAGGTGGTCGGGTAAACCGAAAGGTTCACGACTACTCAGGAAGGTAAAGAGTGTGCGTTCATTCTGGGCCGCTTTCTGGCACAGCACGGGCAATATCAGCGTGGTCAGTGGATGCAATGGGTAGCATCGGGCCAATAGGGCATAGGCTGATTCAACGGTTAGGCCTTCGGGCAGGGCATTGAGGGTATCGAGGGTGTCGATGACTTGTTTCAAACCCGCTTCACAGTCCAGTGGCAATCCATCGGTGATGTGCAGTGCTTCGGCGATGAGACGAATAGCCTGCTCAGGTGATTCAAGAAATGCCAATGTCTTGAACCGGCCCTGGACTTTTTGCCATTCATCCCGCAAAGTTTTACCCAGTCGCCGGCTGTGCTGCTCAAAGGATTGATGCAGCATGACCACGATATGTAAAGGTGCCTTGTGGGGTGAGTGAGCGTGTTCTGCCAACAGTTGTAGCAGATGTATCTCACGGTATTGAGGATGGTAAGACTCGTATTCGAGAAACTTGCCGAGTTCGTCAATTTCGAGAAGCACCCCGCAACCGTCACACTCAGCCCAGGCGTTTTGTACGGCCTGGAAGAGGGTCAGTGCCTGATCGAGGGGTGTACCCGCTTTGGCAGCCAGTTTTATCCGGGTTGTCAGGGGAGGCGGTAACCGGGCTTTTTCAGCGGCTTTGCCCAGAGCCAGCAGGAGTTGACGCACGAGGGAATCGGGAATGCCACTGACCTGTACTCGCAGAAAACCTTGTCGACCGGTCATGGCCGCAAGATAACGCCCTGCCAGTGCCGGTTGATGGCTTTGCAGGCGGGCGTGAGCCACAGCAAAGGCCGGTTCGGTTGGGGAGTCGAGTAAGGCACCCAGGTAGAGCGCGAACAGTGATTTGCCAGATCCATAAGGGCCTATCAGGGCCAGGGCGCGTTCGCTCGCGGCTTCGTGCAGCCCTTCGGCAATCCATTCGAGAGCCTGTAGACCACGCTGGGTCGGGATATAAGCGTGTATCAGTTCCGGATTCTGACTATCGCGGGTCAGATTGATGGAGCGGGTGTAGGTGGAACGGATGTGAATTTTTTGCTCAAACGTCATGCGGCACTCCCGGTGTAGTAGCGGCGCAAAATAGTGAGTGGATCAAGGGTTTGATCGAGTCGGTACAGTTGGTGTAGGCCGGCAGTATCGCGCAGTTCGTACTGTGACGGGTTTTGTTCGACGAGGATATTGAGCAGTCGCATCAGGCCTTCTTCGGAGAGTCGAAATACCGCACCCGGGGCGGGCCAGCCTTCTTCACTGTAAAGCAGGCTGCGTATGGGCAGTGCTACTCGTTGGGCATCGGCAGCCAGGCGTTGGGCGATGGCAAAATGCAGTGCGATGGGCGGTAGGTAGGGACGCAGGCTGCGGGGGCTGTTAAATCCACGACCGCCTGCGGGTTCAATCAGGCGCAGTGCTGCCAGTGGGGAGTCGAGATGATCATCACTGCGTTTTTTTTCTGGCGCGTAGGCCCTCAGCAGCATGGAGATATCGGATTTGAGGGTGCTGGCCGATCGTTTTAGCCCAGCTTCGTGTTCTACCCAGGCACTCAGGCCTTTGAGTATATCTTCTGACTGAAACTGCTGTGCAGGATAGAGATTGAAAAACCAGTAGAGACCTGTCGCCCTATCGGGATTGGAAGCGAGTAACCAATGAATGATCCAGAGCGTCGCTTCGTCTTCGAGGTAGCCGTCGCCCTGTTCGCCTAAAAGAATGTTGCCCAGTTCAGTCGGGGTGATTTTTTGTCCATTTTGCAGGGCTACTCCCGTGGCTTCCAGCCAGTATTGAATGGCATTGACCATATTGCGACCAACGCCCAGTGTCACCATGGCGTGCTCGGGTTGTTCAAAGCGGTGAGGGTCTTTCAGCAAAGACTGGTAGCCTTTGGTCAGCCAGCCATAGCGCAGGGGAAACGTTTCATGCCGACCAAAAGCGGTCTTGTCCCGGGTGAATTTCACTTTTTTATATCCTGTATCAAAGTTTGGTGTCGCCCCAAGAAATAGTTATCTCTATTGGGTTTCAATGGTATTTAGTTCCTGCATACGACGAACAGCCTTGATAATATGCTCAACGGCTTCGGCAATATCGGTAATAGTGTGATTACGGCTGAAACTCAGGCGTACCGCGCCGTATAAATTGTGCCCTTCAACAGCCATGGCCCGCAGGACGTGAGAGGGTTCGATCGTTCCAGATGAACAAGCAGAACCCGAGGCAATGGAGAGATGCTCTGTAAGCTGGTTAATCAGCGCGTCACTGCTGATACCGTCGATAGAGAAATTGAGGATATACGGGGAGCTACGCGACAGATCACCGTGAGCCTGTACGGACAAACACTCACCCAGTTTTTTGAGGCAATAATGCTTCAAATTGGATATATGTTCAATACATTCGGCTCGGTGGAGAATCGCCCGGGTCAGTGCCATACTCATCCCGACGACCTGATGAGTAGCCAGTGTGCCAGGCCGTAAACCGTATTCTTGCCCCCCACCATACAAAAGTGGCTGTATGGGTAAATGGCGGCGGTTACGGATGATCAGGCAGCCGATGCCTTTAGGCCCATGAAATTTGTGGGCAGAAAAAGATAAAAGGTCAATGGGGATACGGTTCAGATCAATCTCAAATTTACCCGCTGCCTGGGCTGCATCGACATGGAATAACACGCCCGCTTCCGCTGCGAGTGCAGCCACCTCATCAACCGGTTGCATGACACCGGTTTCATTGTTGGTGTGCATGAGCGAGATCAGCAAGGTATCAGGCCGGATGGCCCGTTGCACCGCTTCGGGCCTGATCCAGCCTGACTTTTCCGGCGAAAGGTAAGTAATGTCAAAGCCGTCGCGTTGCAAGGACTGACAACACGCCAGCACCGATTTGTGTTCTATAGCCGAAGTAATGAGATGACGACCGGCCTGGGCATGGGCCAAGGCTATGCCACGCAAAGCCAGGTTATTGGCTTCCGTCGCCCCGGAGGTGAAAATAATTTCATCCGGTTCGCACTGAAAGACAGCGGCAATGTCGGCTCTGGCCTGTTCAATCAGGCAGGCAACGGCCTGCCCCTGGCGGTGCGAAGAGGCGGGGTTGGCATGGTCAGTCGACAAAATCGCCATCATACGGGCCAGAACCACAGGATCAAGGGCCGTGGTAGCGGCTGTATCGAAGTAATTGGATTCGTTCAAGGTCTCTTGAAGTTGAGGTTGAGGTTTTTGGTGGGGTCTGGTCAGGCTTCGGTGTCCCGCCTGCTTCGCCGTACCCGGGGTATTCGTTTACCGGAAGGGCCTGGCAGCATATCGACAAACTGGCGGGTTTGTTCCGGGCCGTAACTGACGTGCAGGGGCTTATCCTTGCCATAGTAATACAGCCGGTCATAGGGAAGATGAGTGGCTATCCAGCCAGCTACTTCCTCCATATTTTCATCAGCAATAATAAAGTCGACTGCAGCCCCCAGGCGGGGACAGACCGGTTTCCCCAAACGATTCAATTCACAGGCTGCATGTTGATCCAGTTTAGGCGCAATACGGGCTGGTATGTTTTTGGCCAGCACCGTTGAGCAAAAACCGTAGGTTAAATCAATCATGCCAAAGTAGTCGATTACCGGATCCAGGATGTGTATAGCCAAATCCAGCAGGGCAGTATAACTCTCCGGGTTTTCCGGAACATTGGCTAGCCGGGTATCCGCTTGAGTCTCACCGCATTCAATCAACTGCCTGTAAGTCAGATAGCGGCCACAAGGTGCGTCCAGTAGTGGTATATTCGTTGTTCGCTGCCACTGAAATCCATTACTTTGCCAGCGATACTGGGCCAAAATGGTGTCGAAGGTTTTAGCATCAGGGCCGTAACCACTCAAATCAAAAAGTCCAAGTGCCTGCAGATGTTCATCAAAAGCTACCTGTTCGGCATAGTGAGGGGACTCTTCATTGATATAGCGAGATTTTAGATAAAGATAGGGCGGTAGATAGTCTGAACCGTATTCAAAAATATCAATATCCTGCTCCCTGAGTTTGATTTTAACTCGAAGCAATAAACGAGGTAATGGGGAGCCTGTGAAATCATCAAAATTCATCAGCGTCAGTTTACCAGACCGGATATGAATTTTAATCAGATCGGCACTACCGACATCGCCATAAACCTGTAAGCCACAGACTACATAGGCACGTAATACGGTTGGCAATTGTACGACCTTATCAGTCGGAAGGGTTAATGATTTTCCTGCCTCCATAAAACCTAATCCACTCTCGGCAGCCGTCTGACAGGCAGCGGCTATGACTTCCTGCTGCCCCGCTGAAAACAGTAACGCTCGGCCAACCTCTAAAGCCGCCTGATAATCCCCAAAGAAATTTTTTATATCCCGCTGTAAACGGCTTTCCAGATGGCTATAGGGCTTGCGCTGACCGAACTGCAGTTGTGCAAAATAAACAGAAAGGTCACTACAGCGCGACTGCTTGGCCCGCTCCAGTAAATCCTGTGAATCCTGCTTTTGATCCATAATAAACCGCAAAGCCTGAGATAATGACCCAAACGCTTGAAGTTCGCTCTGTGCTACAGCCAACTCACCCCGATCCGGGTAGCGGCCCAGAGTCAGGCAGGTCTGCCACAAGGATTCCAGCACTGCCTTGTGACGCTGGTATTTATCCCCGGCTTTATCACGGCTTACCGGCTTTTCAGGGCGGGACAGTTGAGTAAGGCGTAAAACATTACGCCTGTTTTCCTGTCGACTACTTTGAAAGCACTGTTCGGTATCCTTGTCCTTGAAAACATAGAATATACCCGGCCCTACAGCCACAGGCTCCTCATCGAGAACCTGGCCTATATAGTCCCGTAAACCGGTTTGAGTATGGTATTTTTGAAAGGTATTTCTAGCGGTAATAATGCCATCAGCATAGGGTTTACCGGATAGGGATTCAGAATGGGACAGCATGGCAGAAACAACCAGTAATTTTCCAGCGAGTGCATAGGCGCACTGCAAGGCTTGCTGACGTTCTTCCTGATTTTCTATGACGTTGATGACAAAGCCTAAATTGACGATATCTGCCGGTTTTTTAGGCTGATCAGGGGCGTAGTAAGGGTCCCATCCGCTGGCATTTATACCATTTTCCAACAAACCATTAAGATCATCGCCCCGTCCACAACCATAGTCAAATAAGGACAGCGTTCCATCCAGAAAACCGAAGCGGGCCAGCGTTTGTACCGGCACAGAAAACCCATACCGCTTCAAGGCCGTTCGATGACGGGCGATACCGGCAGCATCGACTGGAGCGGGTGCCTTTTCCAGATACCCCTCATCATTACCGAGTGGTGTCAGTTCGTGGCCTGCTACACGATATCCTTTTTGTCTCAGTAAATCTTCCCAGGCTTGCCGAAATCCGATACGGGTCGTTTCTAAAAACAAGCCAGCTTCTTCAGCTTGTGCCGTCAGCGCAGCGAAGGGGGTACGGCGTTCATCATCGGCAGTGAGCAGCAATTCCTTTCGGTGCAGTATCGGTGGATTCAGCGAGTTTTCATAAGTACGAAACCGAACGTTTCCAGTATCAAGGTCGATCGTCCAGTAGCGGCGTAGCAATGGAAATGCCTGCTCAAAAAAATCAATATAATCAAGCAGAGTAAGACGTGATGCATTCAAACTGAATTTGACCACGTTGTAATCGGTTCCTTGCTGAAGGTCGGCTAGAGCCTCCGCCTGTACTAATGCTTGTTGCCATTGCGCCTCTGCTTTATTCAGTGCCGATACATGAAGATAGGTATAGCCTGCTATTTGCTTGCCTTGATTTGGCATGATAAAAATACTGTATTATTTTGTTTTGATTTTCAAGTATGCCTCAAGACTCTGCTTTTTATACAGAAATGCATTGCCTTTTTTTATAAAATCTATTTCGCCTGACAGTCTGATATGCATCAGATGACAAGAGGTTACACGCAGCATTTTCTGTGCTTCTGTACTGGATAGCCAATGGCTTTCTGTCGAAACGTTGCTCTTGTTTTCTTGACTCATGAACGATACCTGTTTGGCCTATCCTGCAGCCCAAAAATGAACGCTTTCCGATGTAGCTTCGTGTAGTGAAACCCAATCGAGGTTTGGCCACAGCGGGATCACCAGGCCACTGGCCAAAGTGACCTCGAAACGGGAAGGCTATCCAAACGAAATGATGCCCTGCAAGCAATTCTTCGATGGGCTTCGACCGTGTGTTTGGCATGAGGATGATTATGATCAGTGCTCTGGCGGGGATCGAACGGGAATTGCTGCGGCCATGGCCTGATGCTTGACGCACCGGCAAAGTCCGAGTATTTTTATCGGTCTTTTTCATATTCGCAAGGTGCAAGAACCGTGGAGCTCAGCGGCGCAGAAATCGTTATCCAGTGTCTGAAGGAGGAAGGTGTGGAGTACCTGTTCGGCTATCCTGGAGGGGCCGTTCTCCATATCTATGATGCACTGTTTCAGCAGGATGCCGTCAAACACATCCTGGTACGCCATGAGCAGGGGGCGACTCATGCCGCCGACGGTTATGCCCGGGCTACCGGTAAACCCGGCGTGGTGCTGGTAACGTCAGGCCCTGGAGCCACCAACGCCGTCACCGGCATTGCCACTGCCTACATGGATTCGATTCCGCTGGTGGTCATCACCGGGCAGGTGCCTTTGCCGGTCATCGGCAGCGATGCCTTTCAGGAAGTGGATACGGTGGGAATTACCCGCCCCTGTGTCAAGCACAACTTCCTGGTGAAGGATGTCAACAAACTGGCGGAAACCATCAAGAAGGCCTTCTACATCGCGACCACGGGTCGTCCCGGGCCGGTGGTGGTGGATATCCCCAAGGATGTCACGGATCCGAACCGGAAAATCCCCTTTGAATACCCCAAAACGGTCTCGCTGCGTTCCTATACCCCCGTGGTCAAGGGCCATCGCTGGCAAATCAAGAAAGCCGTCGACCTGCTGCTGAGTGCCAAACGCCCGATGATTTACTCCGGCGGCGGCGTGGTACTGGGCAATGCGGCCGAAGCCCTGACCCGCTTCGCCAGACTGCTGGGCTTTCCCGTGACCCAAACCCTGATGGGCCTGGGTGCCTTTCCCTCCACTGATCCGCAATTCGTTGGCATGCTGGGCATGCACGGTACCTACGAGGCCAACAGGGCCATGCACGACTGTGATGTATTGATCGCCATCGGTGCCCGTTTCGATGACCGGGTCACCGGCAAGATCAAGGAATTTTGCCCCCATGCCCGCATCGTCCACATTGATGTGGATCCGGCTTCCATCTCCAAAACCGTCAGGGTTGATATTCCCATTGTCGGCGAGATCGCCCCGGTTCTCAATGAAATGTGCGAGCTCATCAACACCGGCGATGTCAAACCGGATGCCTCGCTGTTTGCCGAGTGGTGGGAACAGATCCGGCAATGGCGTTCGCTGGACTGTCTGCGCTACGACCGCAACAGCGCACTCATCAAGCCACAGTTCGTCATCGAGCAACTGTACGAAGTCACCGGAGGTAATGCTTACATCACCTCCGACGTCGGTCAGCATCAGATGTGGGCAGCACAGTTCTACAAGTTCGATCACCCCAGACGCTGGATCAACTCGGGCGGCCTTGGCAC
>SXGU01532906.1_pt1 | contig 10941 bp, 8 predicted proteins | sample 3174531 | NCBI WGS metagenome assembly SXGU01 (sample SAMN11356863, study PRJNA531348) | freshwater metagenome | isolation source: freshwater sample F1-140 | place: China: Fuxian Lake, Yuxi | collected 2017-12-25
GCGGCCTCGGGGCCGATGTCGCCGAGGCCCAGCACCGCAGTGCCGTTGCTGACGATGGCGACGGTGTTCTTGCGGATCGTGTAGCGGTGCGAGAGCGACGGATCCTCGTGGATGGCGGTGCACACGCGCGCCACGCCCGGGGTGTACGCCATCGACAGGTCGTCGCGGTCGTTCACCGGTGCCAGCGTGCCGGTCTGGATCTTGCCGGCCTCGTGCATGCGGAAGGTGCGGTCCCACCAGTCCATCAGGGTGACGCCGCTGAGTGCGTTGACCGCGGCCACCACCCTCTGCTGGTGTGCCTCATCCCGGCAGTGCACCACCAGGCAGCGGCGCAGCTCGGAGCCGCGCACGTCGAACCCGTCGAGGGCGCCGATGTTGCCGCCGGCCTCGCCGATGGCGCTGCACAGACGGCCGAGCGTGCCGGGCACGTTGTCGAGGCGACAGTCGAGGGTGATGGAGAAGGCGGCGGTGGGAGCGGTGGGCACGGTCGACGAGGCTACGGCGGGGCACGGAACACGGCACCATCCGTCTTGACGAACAGATCGAGGCCTGATCGGATCCTGGCCATGACCGACCTCGCCGCAGCACGGCTGCAGACCGTTCGCGACCACATGGCGCTCGAGTGCGTGGGCGACTGGGACGCCGTGATCGCCACGTTCGAGCACCCGCGCTACGAGCTGTACGGCACCGGCAGGGTGTTCGACGGCGAGGCGGCGGTCCGCGGGTACTTCGTGGCCTCCCGCACCCCGTTTCCCGACCAGGCCAACGAGATCATCTCGCTGGCCGCCGACGACGAGCACGACGTGGTGCTCGTGGAGTTCTGGCTCACCGGCACCCACCTCGGCCCGCTCCGCCTCGCCGACCGTACCGTCGAGCCCACCGGCCGCAGCTTCCGTGTGCGCATGGCCGCGTCGTTCGAAGTCGCGCCGGGCAGCGACAAGATCGTGTGCGAGCGCCCGTACTTCGACCAGGGCGCCGTGCTGCGCGCCCTCGAGCTCGCCTGATGGCGCTCCACCTGCCCGGCGGCAAGCGTCTCGCGGTGGCGCTGGGTGCCGACTTCGATGCCCATTGCCTGTGGATGGGCACGTTCGACGTCACCTCGCCCAGCTACCTGTCGCGCGGCGAGTTCGGTGCGGAAGTGGGCGTGCCCCGACTGCTGGCCCTGTACCGGCGGCTCGGGTTGCGCACCACCTGGTGCATCCCGTCGCACACGCTGCAGACGTTCCCCGAGCAGAGCGCCGCCGTGATCGTGGCGGGGCACGAGATCGCCGCACACGGCTGCTACCACGAGCAGATCACCACGCTGTCACCCACCGAGGAGCGACGGCTGATGGAACTGCAGTTGGCACACCACGAGCAGTTCGTGGGCGTGCGGCCGAAGGGCTATCGGTCGCCGGCATGGGACTTCAGTGACGTCACGCTGACCCTGTTGGAGGAGTACGGCTTCGTGTGGGACTCGTCGTTGATGGGCCGCGACTTCGAGGCGTACCGCCCGCGACCGGTCGTGTCGATCGACCGCGAGCACGGCAACACGTTCGGCGCGCCGAGCCCAGTGATCGAGATCCCGGTGTCGTGGTTCCTCGACGACTTCCCGGCACTGGAGATGCGGCCCGGGGGCAATGCGATGGGCGACACCGACACGCTGCTTCGCCGCTGGATCGACCACTTCGACTTCGCGTATCAGCGCGTGCCGGGTGGCGTGTTCGCCCTCACCGTGCACCCACAGACCATCGGGCGCGCCCATGCGTTCCTGATGTTCGAGCGGTTCCTCGACCACGTGCTCGCCCACGACGACATCTGGGTCACCACGATGAGCGACATCGCCGCCTGCTGGCGCGACGACTGACGGGTGCCCTGTGGGTCAGGGACGGATGCTGCCGAGTCCGTCGGACTCGGTGGCCGTGACGCAGATGGAGGCCAACGTGCGCTCCTCCTCGTACGGCCAGGGGCGACCGCGGTGCAGCGTGGCCCGCTCGTCCCACACGAGCACGTCGCCGAGTTGCCACGTGTGCGAGTACACGCGGTCGGGCTGCGTGCAGAACGCGATCACGTCGGCCACCACCTGCTGCGCCTCGGGCGACTCGTTCCCGTCGATCGCGCAGGTGTGCGAGGCCAGATAGAGCGCCTCGCGGCCGTTGACCGGATTCGTCCACACGCTGCGCCACTCCTGGTCGGGGAACCGAGTCCGGTGGCGCTCGTACAACTCGCGGGAGATGTCGCGGCGCGAGTGGGCGAGTCGATGCGTGAAGACCACACCCTCGACCTTCGACCGGAGATCGTCGGGCAGGTCGCGCCAGGCGGCACGGGTGGACACGAACTCGGTTTCACCCCCGGTGCTGCTGAGCACGCGCGCCGCGAGCACGTTGGCGAGCGCCGGACGTGGCAGGAAGATGCTGTCGGTGTGCCACAGCTGATTGCCGCTGAGGTCCATGGTGAGCAGGTCGTCGGCACCGGCGATGGTGCCGTCGTCGCGGCGATTCGACACGTTGTCCATGCGTGGCGCATCACCCATCGCGCCGTACGAACGGTCCTCGATGGGGCCCCACAGCGCGCCGAACCGCAGGTGTGCAGCATCGTCGAGTGTCTGGCCGCGGAACAGCAGCAGCGAATGCTCGTCGAACAGCGTGCGGAGCTCGGCGAAACCGTGCTCAGCGGTGACCTCGCGGAGGTCGACGTCGAGCACCTCCACACCGAACGTCGGATGCAGCGGTCGGATCATCGGTGACGCACTCCCTGTCGATCGAGTTCCCGGTGCACGGCGGCGATGTCGACCTCGTCGAACTCCACGCCGTCGTGCAGGCTCACGGCGGCCGCGATGCCGGCCCCCTGGCCGAACACTGCACACGCGGCCATGTTGCGGGTGGCCGCGTGGGCGACGCGGTCGCCACCGGTGGACCGCCCGGCCACGAGCAGGTTCCGCACGCGCCGCGGCAGCATGTTGCGGTAGGGGAGTTGCAGGTAGCGGCCGGTGGTGGGTAGGACCAGGATGCCGTAACCGTCGATGAACTCCGGGTAGATGCCGATCGAGTCGTCGAACCGGCCCTGCTCGCGCACCTCGTGTTCGGTGAGGTTGTGGACGGCGTCGATCTTGCGCGTGTCGCGCACGCCCAGGGTCATGCCGAAGTTGCGCAGGCGGGCCTGTTCGCACCCGGGCGTGAACGCCCGGAGCGCGGTGATGGCGTGCATCGCCTGACGACGGCCTTCGATCTCGCCGATGGTGAGGTCGTCGGGGTCGGTGCCGTCGATGCCCGCCAGATGCACGAGGTTCATGTACGTGAGTTCGCCGGAGTCGTGCACGGCGCCCCAGGTGCCCGCGATGGTGGTGAGATCGGCGGGGATGAGGCCGGCATCGAGCGCAGCCTTGAACGGCTTGTGGAGGAAGGGGGAGAACATGTCGTCCTCCTTGCCGGAGGTCTCGATGCTCCACTCGCCATTGCCCGCCCAGTCCTTGTAGGTCTGCGGGTCGGCGGCCACTCCTTCCACGAAGCGGCGCTTGTCGACCCCGGCGATGTGGAACATCACCGATGCGGCCATCAACTGCTCACGCGGCGCCAGGTACGTGGGCGCGCCGGCACGGTGGGCCACGTCGGCGTCGCCGGTGGCGTCGATGACCCGGCGGGCCAGGATGGCCTCGCGACCGGCCTTGCTCTCGGTGATGATGCCGATCACCCGGTCGCCGTCCATCACCGGCGCGACGAATGCGCGGTGCAGCATCGGGTGGATGCCGGCCTCCTGGACCAACACGTCAGCGACCACCTTGAAGCCTTCGGCGTCGAGCTCGTACGACTGCGACTGGCTCTCGGGTACTGCGGCACCCATCTCGTACGCCCGGGTCTCGAACTCGCGTCCGATGCCGTTGGCCTCCACCGTGGCCTCGTGGCGGTACCAGGCGAGTCCTTCCACGCCGACCGTGGTGATGTTGCCGCCGAAACAGCCGAAGCGCTCGACGAGGGTGACGCCCACGCCCGCTCGCGCTGCGGCCAGCGCCGCAGCGAGCCCGGCCGGGCCGGACCCGACGACGAGCACGTCGGTCTCGTGGATGACATCGATCTCGCGCGCGGGCTCGGTGATGCGCGCGAGCCGACGACCGGTGCTGCGTTCGAGGTGCACCGCGGTCAGTCGGCGGCGAGTGCCGCGGCGATCGAGGGGGTGTCGGCGAGGAGTCGTTGCGTGTACTCCTGCTCGGGCCGGGTGAGCACCTGCTCGGTGGGGCCGGCCTCCACGACCTTGCCGTCGGCGAGCACCACCACCTGCTGGGCGAGGGACCGCACGAGCGGGAGGTTGTGGGTGACGAACAGCATCGACAGCCCGAGGTCGCGCTGCAGGCCGACGAGCAGCTCGACGACCGCTGCCTGTACCAGCACGTCGAGCGCGGAGGTGACCTCGTCGCAGACGAGCACGCTGGGCTTGCACACCAGCGCCCGGGCGATGGCCACGCGTTGCCGCTCGCCACCGCTGAGCTGATCGGGATACCGGCTTGCGTAGGCAGCGGTGAGCGACACCCGTTCGAGCATCTCGGCCGCGGCATGGCTGGCCTCGCGAGCGCTCGCACCGGCCACGCGCAACGGTCGGCTGACCGACTCGCCGACGGTGCGACGGGGGTGCAACGAGCTGTACGGGTTCTGGAACACGTACTGGATGGACAGTCGCTGCGCCGTGGGACGGTCGCGCGACGAACGGGCCAGCGCGACGCCGTCGAGGAGGATCTCGCCGTTCCACTCGCGGTGCAGACCGCCCACCGATCGGGTGAGCGTGGTCTTGCCGGAACCGGACTCGCCCACCAGGGCGACGCACTGACCGCGGGGCACGTCGAACGTGACGTCGTGCACGACCTGATGGCCGGTGTACGCGGCATCGACGTGCCGGATCTGCAGCGCCGGCGCGGACTCGCTGTCGCGGCGCACCGACACCGGTGTCTGCGCGGGCGTGAGGCGTTCGCCACGGCCGGCCTGGAAGCAGCGCACGAGGTGGTCGCGCAGCACGGGGCGCTCGACCGGGAACTGTTCGCGGCACTCGTCGGTCACCAGCTCGCAGCGCAGTGCGAACGCGCACCCAGCGGGCCGCTTCCCGGGCGCGGGGGCTCGGCCGCGCAGGCCGATGACGGGTTCGTCGCTGTTGATGTCGGGCGCTGCGGCGGTGAGGTGACGCGTGTACGGGTGTTGGGCGTTGTCGAAGATGGCCTTCGTGGGACCCTGCTCGACGATGCGGCCCGCGTACATCACGGCCACGCGGTCGGCCAGGTTGGCGACGACGGCCAGGTCGTGCGTGACGTACAGCGCGGCAACGCCGTGCTGGTGGCACAGGTCGCGCACCGTGGCGAGCACGTGCGACTGGGTACTCACGTCGAGACCCGTGGTCGGCTCGTCGAGCACGATGACGGCGGGCCGGCAGGCGAAGGCCATGGCCAATCCGACGCGCTGCTGTTGGCCGCCCGACAGTTGGTGCGGGTAGCGGCGCAGGAAGTCGCGATCGTTCGGCAACGCCACTTCCGTCATCACCTGCTCGACGCGCTCTCGCCGTTCCTGCTGGCTGCTGCCGAAGCCGTGGTGTTCGAGCACCTCGAGGATCTGGGTGCCGATGCGCAGCGCCGGGTTGAGCGACATGCTCGGGTCCTGGGGCACGTAGGTGACCAGGCTGCCGCGCATCGCGCGGAGATCCTTCGCGCTGCGCGACAGGAGCGCACGCCCGTTGATCTCGATGCTGCCGCTGCTGATGGCCACACCCTTGCGGGCGTGCCCCAGCACGGCGAGGCCGACGGTGGTCTTTCCCGACCCCGACTCGCCGACCAGGCCGAGCACCTGACCGCGCGGCACCTGCAGGGTGACCTCGTCGACGATGTCGTTGCCCGTGCCGTCGACCTCGATGCGGAGGTCGCGGATGTCGAGTGTGACGTGCTCGCTCACTGGTCCCCCTTGGCGCGGTCGATGCCGGCCGATGCGCGTGACAACCCGTCGGCGATGAGGCCGGTGCCGACCGTGAGCAGTGCGATGGCGATGGCCGGCAGCACGGTGCCCCAGGGCTGCACCGACAGGGCGATGCGGTTCTCGTTCACCATCAGACCCCAGTCGGCGGCGTTGACCCGGGTGGCGAACCCCAGGAAGCCGAGGGACGCGATGAGCCCGATGGAGTAGGTGAGGCGCAGGTTGGCCTCCACCAGCAACGGGCCCGACACGTTGGGCAACAGCTCGCTCCACAGGATGCGGGTGCGGCTCTCGCCGAGCGCCTCGGCGGCGCCCACGAAGTCGCGTTCGACCACCGGCACTGCGGCGCCACGGGTGATGCGCGCGATGCGCGGGGTGGTGGTGATGGCCACGATGGCCACGATGAGCCACGGCTCGGGGCCGATGGTGGTGAGCGCCACCAACGCCAGCAGCAGCTGCGGGAACGCGAGGCTGATGTCCATGCTGCGCATCAGCACGTCGTCGAGGCGACCGCGGTTGTACGCGGCCACGAGGCCGATGGCGACACCGAAGACGAGGGCGAGCGCCGTCGACGCCACGGCGAGCAGCAGGATGGAACGCCCGCCGTGCAGCGCGCGCGACAGGACGTCCTGGCCGAAGTAGTCGGTGCCGAGCAGCGTGCCTTCGACGTGCCGGGTGTTGGGCTGTCCGACGAACTCCTGCTCGCCGTACGGGGCGAAGTAGGGGCCGAACAACGCAATGCCCACCAGGATCACGAGCAGCACCACGCCGATACGGGTGCGCCACATGCGGAGCGCCACCTTGAACACCCCGTCGGGCTTGCGGACCGGCTGCGGCGTGGCGGCGGTGGGCGGGGGAGTGTCGACGGTGCTCATGACAGCCTCGTGCGCAGTCGGGGCGTGACCAGGATGGTGCCGATGTCGGCGGCGAGGTTCGTGATCACGTAGATGAAGCTGATGAACATCGCCAGGAACTGCACCACGGGGATGTTGACGTCGCGCACTGCGTCGCGCATGGCGAGACCGATGCCGGGGAAGTTGAACAGCGACTCCACCACCACCACACCGCCGGCCATGTAGGCGACGTTGAGGGCCATCACCTGGAACGTGGGGCCGATGGCGTTGGGCATCGCGTGCCGCCAGAGCACGGTGCGCTCGGGGAGTCCCTTGAGGCGGCCCATCTCCACGTAGTCGCTCTCGAGCACTTCGATCATCGAGGCGCGGACCACGCGGGAGACGTACGGGGTGACGGCCAGCGTGAGCGTGAGCAACGGCAGGATCATGCCCTTCATGTCGCTCCACGGTGGTTCGCCGGGGCGAATACGGATGGTGGCCGGGAAGATGTTCCAGACGTTGGTGGCGAACAGCACCACCAGGAAGGCGCCGAGCACGAACTCGGGCATCGCCGCCAGGATGAGCGAGCTCACCGAGTTGGCGTTGTCGAAGGTCTTGTCGCGGCGCAGGGCGGCGTACGAGCCGATGAGCAGCGACAGCGGGATGGAGATCAACGACCCCATGAACATCAGGAACAGCGAGTTCTTGATGCGGTCGCCGAGGAAGTCCATGATCGGCTCGCCGTTCGAGTAGCTCACGCCCGGCTCACCCGAGAGCAGCCCCTTGATCCAGGTGGTGTACTGCTTGATCATCGGTTGGTCGAGGCCGTACTGCGCTCGGAACGCTGCCACGTTCTCCTCGGTCGCCTCTCGACCGAGGACCGCCCTCGCCGGGTCGCTCGGCAGTGCCTGCGAGAGCAGGAACACTGCGAGCGACACGACGAAGAGCGTGAGCACGCCCAGCGCCAGACGGCGCAGGACGAGCTTCAGGATGCCCATGTGACGGGGTGACTCAGACGTCGAGCCAGACGCGCTTCATGCCACGACCGAAGTGGTCGAGGTTGAGCATGTTCGGGCGGGCCTCGAGTCCCATCACGTAGTTGGCGTGGGCGTCGAGCAGGTTGTTGAAGCCCCAGATGATGTTGCCACCGTCCTCGTACTCCTCGGTCTGCATCTCCTTGATGAGGGCGTAGCGCTTCTCCTGGTCGGTCTCGGCGATCGCCGCCGCGTACTTGTCGGCGAAGTCGCTGTCGGCCGGCGGCCAGTGCGTCTCGGGGTACACCGCGTCCTTCAGGCTGCCGGCGGCCACCTGGTTCAGGTACGGGCGAGTGCCCCAGAAGCTGGTGGCGAACGTGTACTTGGTGTACTGCTCGCCCCAGTACGTGCCACCGTCGAGCACCTTCACGTTCACCGTGACACCGGCCTCCTTGGCCATCTCGGCGAAGGCGGCGGCCATCTCGGGCAGACCGGCCGTGTCGTCGGGCGCGAACAGGTCGATGGTGAGGTTCTCCTGGCCGGCCTCGGCCAGCAGTGCCTTCGCGGCCTCGATGTCCTGCTCGCGCTGGGGCAGGTCCTTCGGGTAGCTGCCGTCGAGCTTGCCGTACATGTCGTTGCCCACCGAACCGAAGCCCGACAGCACCTGCTGCACCATCTGCTCGCGGTTCGGGATGAGGCGCATGGCCTGGCGCACGCGGACATCGTCGAACGGGGCCTGGTCGATGGCCATGGTGATGGGCAGCCACGAACCGGCCTCCGACACCATGAGCGTGAGGTCGCCGTTGCCCTTCACGGCCTCCGCCTGTGCGTACGGGAGGTCCATGATGGCGTCGACCTGGCCCGACGTGAACGCGTTCACCGCTGCAGCCGCATCGGCGAAGTCGATGATCTGTACCTCGTCGAGGAGCGGGGCGCCGCCCCAGTAGTCGTCGTTGCGCACGTGCACGCTCTCGGCGCCGGGGGTGAAGCTCTTCAGCTTGAACGGGCCGGTGCCGATCTGCTCGGCGTCCTCGCGCGTGTAGCCCTTGGGCACGATGGTGGCGGTGTACTCGGCGAGTCCGTTCAGGAACGTGACGGCCGGCTGCTTCAGCTTGATGTCGACCGTGAGGTCGTCGACCTTGGTGAGGCCGCTGACGTCGAGCAGCTGCGAGAGGGCGGGTGCCAGGCCGAGATCGGGATCGAGACGGCGCTCGAAGGAATAGATGAGGTCGTCGGCCGTGAGCGGGTTGCCGTTGTGCCACTTGATGCCCGACTTCAGGGTGATGATGTAGTGGTCGGCGGCGACGGTCTCGACGTTCTCGGCCAGCGCGTGCTCGTACGAGATGTTGAAGTCGGAGTCGTAGCAGAGGATGGGCTCCCAGCCCATGACGAGGCGGAACTGGTCGGGCTTGGCCACGATGTACTGACCGTCGATGATGTCGTTCGTCGAGCCGACGACGGCCACGCGCAAGGTGCCGCCCTTCTTGCCCTCACCCGACGCTGCGGTGGTCTCGGTGCCGCCCGCGGTGGTCTCGGTGCCCCCTGCGGTGGTCTCGGTACCGCCGGCCGCCGTGGTCTCGGTGGTGGCGCCCTCCTCGTCGCTGCCGCACGCGGCCAGCCCGACGAGGGCGGCTGCTGCGGAGCCGCCCACCACGATCTGACGGCGCGTGAGCGCGCGATCGGTGGGAACGGTGTTGTTGCTGTCGTCGGCCATCTGGCCTCCTCCCCCAATGGTGCACCGGCCTGTCCGGCGCAGTGGCGAAAACATAGCGCGTCCGTTGCGCGTGTCGCGCCACGAACGATCACGATATTGATCAGTCGACGATTCGCGCCTAGCGTCCCGGTTCCCATGCGCACTCCTCACGGCCTCACGGTCGACGACGGCTTCGCCCGCTTCGTCGAGTCGGAACTCCTCCCCGGTACCAGCGTCCACCCCGACCAGTTCTGGGGTGTGCTCGCGTCGCTGCTGGACGCGTGCACGGGCCGCAACCGCGAGTTGCTGCTCGAGCGCGAGCGACTCGCCGTAGCAGTCGACGAGCGCCTGCGCGCCGGGCTCCCCGCCTCGCCCGGTGCGCTCCGGTCGATGGGATACCTGGTGCCGGAAGGCCCTGCCTTCCGCATCACCACTGCAGGTGTCGATCCCGAGATCGCCGACGTCGCCGGGCCCCAACTGGTGGTGCCGGTGATGAACGCTCGCTACGCGCTCAATGCAGCGAACGCCCGGTGGGGATCGTTGTGCGACGCGGTGTACGGCACCGACGTGCTCGGGCCGCCGCCCGTCGGCCCGTACGACCCGGCGCGCGGGGCAAGGGTGATGGCCTGGATTCGTGCGTTCCTCGACGATGTGCTGCCACTGGAGCACGGCTCGCACGCCGACATCGACGAGTACGTGGTGCGGGATGGTCGACTCGTCGCGCGTCGCTCGGACGGTGAGGTCGGCCTGTCGGTGCCGGGTGCGTTCGTCGGGCATCGAGGCGACGCGTCGTCGCCGTCGGCGGTCGTGCTCCGTCGGCACGGACTGCACCTCGAGCTCTGCATCGACCGGTCCTCTCCGGTGGGTGCAGCGGATCGCGCAGGGTGGTCCGATGTGCTGCTCGAGGCGGCCCTCACCGCGATCATGGACTTCGAGGACTCGGTTGCCGCCGTCGACCCCGCCGACACGGTCGTGGTGTACCGCAACTGGCTCGGGTTGATGCGCGGCGACCTCGCCGCCCCGGTCGACAAGGGCGGTGTCGAGTTCGAGCGTCGCCTGGCGGCCGACCGCGAGGTGGTGGGCAGCGATGGCGTCGAACGGCGTCTTCGCGGCCGTGCGGTGATGCTGGCCCGCAACGTCGGGTTGCACATGACCACCGACACCGTGTGCGATGTCGACGGTCAACCGGTGTTCGAAGGGCTGCTCGACCTGCTGGTCACGGTCACCGCCGCGCTGCACGACCGTGAGCGCCCCCCGGCGGCCCGCAACTCGCGCAGCGGTTCCGTGTACATCGTGAAGCCGAAGCTGCACGGTCCCGCAGAGGTGGCGTTCGCCGTCGACACCTTCGCGATGGTGGAGGACCTGCTCGAGCTGCCTCGCTGCACCGTGAAGATCGGCATCATGGACGAGACCGGAAATCTTCTTTCTCCGGATGTTCGGGGCGAAGTTGTCATCCAAGGGCCAAACGTCGTTTCGGGCTACGAAAACAATCCGGAGGCCAATGCGAAATCGTTTACGAA
>SXGU01063160.1_pt1 | contig 10939 bp, 7 predicted proteins | sample 3174531 | NCBI WGS metagenome assembly SXGU01 (sample SAMN11356863, study PRJNA531348) | freshwater metagenome | isolation source: freshwater sample F1-140 | place: China: Fuxian Lake, Yuxi | collected 2017-12-25
AATTCAATCGCAAGAATAGAGAGCATGATGATGGGGGCTGGCAGCATTGCGTTTTCAGAAACCACAACGGTTATGGCAAATAGAATACTGAGGGTCGTCCACAAAAAGGTGAGCGCGGCCCAACGAGCTTTTGAGAGGAGTGCCTCTTCGCGTTCGTCAGACGGTTTATATTGAAACCAGAAGACGGAAGTCATAGATCGGCAAAAGTGAATATTTCCTCGATGCGTACGTTGAATAGGCGCGCGCATTTTGTGGCGAGATGGAGGGTTGGCTGGTATTTGCCCTGTTCGATCGCGATGACGGTTTGTCGTGTGACACCAAGGGCTTCAGCCAACGCTTCTTGTGTGAGTCCTTGCTTTTGTCGGTACTCCCGGAGGCGAGAGATGATTTCGGTAGACATGTAAAATATACTTTACAATTCAAATGTAAAACACACTTGACATTGTGTCAAGTGTGTTCACGATTTGGCCTATTCCTCCACCACTCCTTTACCTTTGGCGAACTCGTCGCCAGCAAGTTCTGTGGTTAGGATATCGAGAGCTTTTGTGAGCGTGTCCTTGGTGGTGGCATCCGTGGCGTCGATGCCGGTGGCGTTTGTAAGTTTGAAGTAGGACCCCACATTGCCTTTGTCTGGAGTGACGGCAACGTCGAAGGTAGCATCCGCGGTCGTTATATCCGTTAGAAGTTTGTCGATGGTCCAGGTGACGAGTCGTGTGGTTGTGTCAAAATGAATGGTTCCAATACTGGTTGATGTATTTCCTGTCCATGCAACGGCAGGAGGCAAGTTGGTCGACATCGAAATATCTGTAAGCGGGTGCAATGTATTATCGAGATGCCAGGAAAGTCGGTAGGTCGTCGTCTCACCGACCTTTGGTGGAAGCGGACCTGTTCCGATGGGTTCGCCATCCTCTGTAAAATATCGTGCACTCACCATCCCAGTTAAATCGGAGTTGATGGAGAAAGTGATTGGAGTAGAACCAATGGTGCGTGGTGTGGTGACGGAACCTACACCTTCAAGTGTGGCTGATAAGGTGAGTTGAAATACATCGGCAACGTCTTTCGTCATGGACTCAATAAGGGGAAGGGTGAGATCGATGGTGCCTTCTGCGCTTGGTGACACGGTTGCAAAGTCCGGCATCTCCGACGAACTCCACGAGAGAACGTTCCCGCTGCGTGTTGCTCCCCCTAAATTTGCATCATCCCACGAAATTGGAAGCGAACGAGTATCGGCACTCTCAACAAGTAAGGAGAATGAAAGTTCTGAGATGCTGTCGGTTCCACCGTTTGAATAATCGATAGAAGCACGCACAGAGTCACCCACGTTCAAATCTTGGTCGGTCGTCGCTCCGTTAGCAATTAGGTGGAACGTGAGTGCACCGCCTAGCACATTTGTTGTGATTTGTGATTGTGCTTGTTGCGCTGGATAGTCCGCTTCACCCAAGAACGAAACACTCGCCGAGACAGTTCGCTCACCTGCAGCACCAGACGGATAACGGCCTTTAACCGTGTAGGCAACCAGTCCGCTTTGGCCGATGGAAGGTAGAATCCATCGAGCGGTGTCTGGTGCTTCTGATGCGGGATCGAGGGATGTTACTTGGAATCCATCAGGAAGGTCTGCGGCGATTTGGAGGCGCTCGACGGCTTCGGAGGCGTGGTTTTGTACATTGATCGTGTAGCTCACTTCGTCCCCCGGAACGGTTTGGTCTGGACCAGTCACCGCGAGCGAGACAACGGAGCCATCAACAGATACATTTGAGGTTGCAATGTCCTGGAACGTCGAGCGATAGCTTGCGCTTTCGTACGTGTAGAGTGCCTGCAATGTTTGCGTGGAACCAACAGGAGAGCGGAAGATACCCGACAACGTGATTGCGCCATCTGAGCCGGGCGACAAGGGGCCGATGTTCCAGCGCGTTTCATCTTCAGTAGCCGGTGGAGTCGCTGTGTTCAAAACGAATTCGCGTGGCAAGTTTACAGCAACATCCAGCGATGCAATCGGAGCGTTACTCGTGTTGGCGTAGCGAATCGTGAAGAACGCGGCTTGTCCTGCCGAGACGCGCGCTGGTCCTTCTACACTCACCATAAGCGGCTTTCCACTCGTAAACCATCCACGACTCCAAACCAAAAAGCCTCCCCAGGCCGCCCCCGAAAGGAGGGCAAGCACAAGGATGGCTTTTACGAGAAATCGTGTAAACCAAGATCCGGTGTTCCGTTCGAGTCGCGTCAGATCTGGCATTTCGCCATCTTCCGCATAGATTGATCGAAGGTCATCGTGGATGTCTTGGTTCGTTCGTTTCATAATTTGAGGGCGATCAACTTTGGGTGGCGAATCAACGGGGAGAGCAAATCAACGGGGAGAGCGAATCAACGAATGGGCTACCAATTCTACAAATCAACGAATGGCTACGAATGACACTTCGTCAGTCCGAACGGAGTGAGGGGTCTCTCGATGTTCCGCGAGATCCTTCGTCGTTCTTTGGACTCCTCTGGATGACAGGATGTGGTTACTGAGCGGTTGACTTGCCGATGAGGGTGGCGTAGAGGTGGTCGGTTTGGTTGTCGTACGTTGGGCGAGAGTCGTTGGAATTCCACAGTGTGTTCCATCCAGGTGGAAGCTGGAAGGTGATTTGTGTATGGCGAGTATTGATACCAGACTGTTTTTGAAGCGTGAGTGTGTAGGCTTCTGTTTCTGTCATGCCGAAGGCGGTGGTGAGTCGGCTAAGAACCGTTGGGGTTTTGGAGAGACTCTCAAGCGTGAATGGAAGGGTGTAGGTAAAGCTAATGGTTGAAGTTGTACCCGGACGTGTTTGTACCCAGTTACCAAAAACGGTTTTACCTGCTTCTTCGTATGTTGTTGTGCCAGAGATCGGATCAACCTGCGTAGATTCGATAGCGTACAGGAGGTCATCGTCTTCGATCCATGTGGCTTCTGGTGTTTCAAACAAACCAATGTCTGGCTGATTGAATCCTTCCGAGGCAATAAGCACACTGTCTTTTGGTACGTACACACGAACGTAGTTCACATTGTTTGCACCAGTGAAAAGTTCTCCAGCCTCACCTGTGTGTGTGCGACTGATCGTCACGGTGTTTGTGAGCTTACCTGCCGTGTCTACTTTCACAAGAACATCTACTTCCTCGTCAATCACTCCATCCGTTTTTCCTCCTCCTAAGTTTGTGTTGACGATCATCAAATAGTCACCGGTTGTTTGCTTAAGTTCGCCGCCCCAACCAAGGTCGAGAACACGGCGCTCAAGCTGATCATCTTGGAAGTAGAGTTGGATGTCGCGGCTGCCAAGTCCTTGGTTCACGTGATCAAGTACGGAGAAGAAGTCTTCTGGAGTGCCGTCCATGAGACGTTCGAGGATGCGTGGGGCGAGGTCGCCGATGAAGGCCTTCGGTTTATTTTCCTCGCGGTCGTATTCCAGTTCGACGATTTTCTGGGTTTCGACGAGGAAGTTGTCATCCGAAATGATGCGGCCGTATTCAGGCATTTCAATCGGTCCTAGCAGAGCCAGTAAGTCGGAGACGTATGTAGCGTTGATCGCGATTACTCCATCCACGGAAGGTCCGCCAGCGGCAACGTACATGTCACTTGCTTGGCGAGCGGTCGTGGGGAAGTCAGGAAACCAGTTGGCGTCTTGGAATTCCCAGCGAGCGGACAGTAACCGCAGTGGTTCAGGAGCCACGAGGAAATCCTTCAAGCTGCCTTGCAGGTCGTAGGATCCGCCGCCTGGAACATCCATTTTCGTAATCACGCCGTCCTTCACATCAATTTCCGCAAAGCTTCCAAGGAAGCCACCTGTGGCACGAATTTCTGTATTGTTTTGGAAGAGTACAAGGTATCGCATTGAGCCATCGCCACCAAGCACGGTAGCGGCCATGTCACTAAAGCGATCGAATTCTTGCATGGAACGAATGAGTGTTGGGAGACGTGTTTCGAGTTCTGCGAAGGTGTCGCGGTGTTCTTCTGGAATTGCAGAGGAATCCACGTCTGCGAGTTCACTTGCCGCCTCCTCGAGGGAAGGGAGAGCAGAGCGCACGTACGCTGCGAGCAAGTTGAGGCGTGAAACAGGTGTCGGACTAATTTCTGTTTGTGCAGCGAGCACTCCTTCGGAGAGTCGACTTCCTGCCTGAGCAAACGCTTGACCTGCAGCAATAAGCGACTGACCGGAACGATAGGCATTACTTGTTATTGGAAGAACAGAGAGGAGAAGTGATGTTCCTGTGCCGAGTTCACCGACGAGATTTGCTGCATCCGCGAAACGTTTGTCTGCACGCTCAAACGATTTTGCTGCGCTCGAGAGATCGCGAGCGAGGGCTGCATCGGCACCTTGCGATAACGTGGCAACTGCGGATTCACCCGTGGCAGCCAAGGCTTCCTTCGTATGGCGCAAATCGGAGACGAGTGTGATGGCATGCAGTGGGAGGACAGATCCAATCGCGAGGAAGACGAATGCGGCGAGCGCGCGTTGCCAGTCAGCCGTGAAGAGCGTGAGTTTGGGAAGCGCTGGGAGCCGCGGAAGGGAAAAGGACGGGAGTGTAATTTTGGGGAGCGAGAAACTCGGGAGTTTGAAGGAGGGAAGTTCGAGTTTGGCATCCGGGATTTCGTATTTTACGAATGGGGTTTCGGATGTGAGGGTTAGTGGTTTCGGGTTAGAGGTTTCAGGTTTTAGGTTTTGTGTTTCAGGTTCGGTTGCTAACTCCGTAACCCGTAACCCGTCACCCGTAACCTCTTGTATCGGTGCTAGAGGTTGTTCCATTTGTGCAAGGAGAAGATCGAATGTTGGGAGTGGCTCTTCTTGTTCCTGTGCAACAACTAACTCCGCTTCTTCTGCTTCCGGAAGAACGAGTCGTTCAAGTAGATCTTGTGGAATCGGATTGAGTTCGTGGACGGCGAATGTGGGGCGCGGTACATCTGTAAAAATCGGAGCGATTTTTTCTGCGTGTACGAGGCGTTGATCACGAGGGACAGACGCAAGTCTTCCGTCTTCTTTGAGTTGGCTTGCGACGTCTGAAAGATCGAGCGTCAGGTCGCCGGGTGGAGTGAGGAGGGCTGTTTCCGGTGAGAGGAAGAAGTGGTCGGGAACCAGGAGGTTGGTGCGTAAGGCAGGTGCTTCTTTTTGAAGGAATGCGTCGAGGGTGTCGGTTTCGGGAATCGTGAGGTGGATGGTGTACGGGGAGAGTTTTGGATGTGACGTAATGTGAATAGTTGGTTTGTGTGCGTGGCGTACAGCGAGACCTTTGAAACGTAAGTCCGTTGGTAAAGATGTGTCGAATTTTGTCGGCTCTAACCGTTTGGCACGGCTCACAAACGCAATACGAAGCGCCGCCGTCCGCGTTTTAGCGGTGATGGAGCTGAGTTTGCGGGCGGGAGTTTTGCGAGCAGTCGCCATACGTGTGCAAAGGGACTAGAGAGCAGAGTGATAGGTGTTCAGGGCCGCTTGGGCGTGGTCGCGCCAGTGAAAGTGTTTGATGCGTTCATGGCCGCGAGCCACGAGGGAAGTGCGGAGGTGTTCATCTGTGATGATTTGTTCGATGACGCCTGCCATGTCTTGTGTGTTGTTTGGAGAAAAGTATTTCGCTGCGTCGCTGAGAATTTCTGGAAGCGAGCCGCCGGTGGAAGAGGCAACCGGAACGCCAGCTTGCATGGCTTCAAGGGGAGGAAGGCCAAAGCCTTCGGTGCGGGAAGGGAAGACGAAGGCTCGTGCGTTGCGATAGAGCTCGGCGACCGTGTCATCGGAAGGTGTCGCGATGTAGCGGACATTCGTGTCGCGCTGTGTTGCGTGTGCCTCGAGCATGAGTCGTTTGTAAAACACGTCTTCGCGTCCAGCGAGGACGAGTTCGAGCTCAGGATGTTTCGTACGAACGAGGGCAAAGGCATCTAGAAGCCGATTGAGATTTTTATGCGGGTACGCATTGCCTACATACAGAACGTATGGTTTTTCGTCATCCAGAGGCCGAAGGCCGAAGGATCTCGCGGACGAGCCAACAAGAGATCCTTCGTCGGCTGTGCCTCCTCTGGATGACAGACGCAGAGCGGTGACTCCCTCGTGAGCGACAATGACTTTTTTTGCATCAAGCTTTGCAAAAAACTTGCTGATGCTCGACTTGGTATATTCGGAAACAGCGATGATGCGTCGGGCTCGGTGGAGGGCTCGGTGAAGAGCGATGTGATACCCGAAGCGTTTTACTTGAAACAGGATCGGGTTGCGCGTTGTGATTTTTGCCGACCGCGGCTCCTCAAGCAGGATGAGATCGTGGATGGTGACGACAAACGGTGTTCGGGAGAGGATAGGCACGTTCCAGTGAGGGAAGTGCATGAGATCCAGTTTCTCTCGCGCGATGAGCGAGGGAAAACGAAGCTGCTCTGTCACACCGTACCAGTGAAAATCTGCAAGGCGTTTTTCGAAGCGAGGATTCGTCACGACACAGTCGTCGAAGTTCTCTCGCTTGAGGAACAAAATGAAGCGGTCCTGCCCGTCGGTGGCTTGCAACTCTGTCACGAGTTGCTCCACATATCGACCAAGTCCACCGCCACCCACCTTCGGCCCATACATTCGCGCATCAATGCCGATCTTCATGCCCTTAGTTTACCAAATAATCCGCATAAAGTCCCCAAGTTATCCACACAGTAAATTATGAAATCGAACCAAATCCGGAAAACTTTTTCCCGTCATCCCGAACGCAGTGATGGATCTTTCGTTTTCTGCACAAACGCGAGATCCTTCGTCGTCCTTCGGACTCCTCTGGATGACGGTATGATCGTCCATCGATACTTGATCCTGAACCTTTTTCGTGCTCAAATAGACGGACCGCACTTCCGCGGTTTTACAGTCAGACACAAGGAGTTATGCGATCTTTAGGGACCCAGCTTGCTGGGTTCAGAAGGAACGCGACGGCTCGTGTAGGACAAGGAGTCAGAGATGAGAGCAAAAGGCGACGCGGCTTGGCAGCCGCTCATGACGTTCGCAGCCACGCACATGCACGAAGAGTACAGCGACGATCGGCTCGATCGTGCCCTCGAAACCGCCCAGGGAGGAATCGCTCCACTACCTGAACACACGGCGGACATCTTCGCTCTGCCGGTCGGCGCGCAACCGGTTCGCATGGCAATCTCGTCCACTGGCGAAGTCGCGGTGCTGTACTGGCGAGCCAGCGGACCGGATGGATATCGGACACTGTATTTGGTGCGACGCCTTCAGGATGGGTCACGGACCCGTCCGCAGGTACTGGGTACGGACAGAACGATCTATCCGAACGCAAACATTCGTGTCTTCTACGTCGCGGGTGTCGAACAGCCAGTGGTCATCGTCGGTCTCGAACTTTTCTGGGGCGACGAGGTAACAGCCAACCTTCCATCGAAGTGGCGTACGAAGATTCCGTCGGAAGCGTGTTTGAGCTTCTTGGAAGAAGATGGCCGTAGGTGGGTGGCGTACATCGAGGAACGTGGCGAGGCTTCGCGTCTTCCGTTCTTCAACCCCAGTCATCCCATGGGTGGATCGTTTGGACTGAGAGGTTGGACGATCTGGCACGGTGTTGTTGGCGGATCACTCGCACGTGTCGTTTTCCACGAGCACGGCACGTCAGCCTTGCTCTGGCGTGACATGAAGGTGGTCTTGCCCGATCAGAGTCACCATGTCATCGGAGAGTCGATTTCCCTGGTGGGTGAAGGTGGCATTCAATTCGCTGCACAGAAAACAGCAACACATTGGCGTTTGTACTACGCAACACCGGAAAAGCAAACAGAAACGTTGGTGAACCAGTCTGTGGTGTTCTGGAACCAGGGTCAGATCTACGCGAAGGACGCCTATGGTGAACAGCACAAGCTCTACCGGTTTATGCCGATCTCGGGCTCGCTGGAGCTGGTCACCACCATTCGTCATCCGGAGCAGTTTCCGGTGGGGAATGGGATGCGTCTCCATCACTTCGAGGATGCAGTGGTGCTGGTCGACTTCAGCAATCCCGCCAAGGTCGAGGCAGCGCGTGCACTCATCATCGGCACAGGCACAAGCGGTTGTAACAGTCGTCTAGACACACGCAGTTTCTGTGCGGTTCGTCGAATGCATCACGCTCTGGCCTGGCAGATCCGCGGCAAGAACAATGGCTTCCGCTGGCAGGAACTCGGGGCCTGGGAGGCGGAGGCTTCCTACACCAACCTCCCGCTCCACGGCCTCTCCTTCGACACACTCACCGCCGTCGAAGACGAACACGGCAAAGCCATCGTGAACGTCGGCTTCACTCGTCACTGGGTCCACATCATCCGCTACCCGCTTCCAACCTAGGAGGCGGTGTTTTTTATCTGAAACTATTGACAAAAAGCATTTTTTCATGTATATTTTGCAGTCCATTTTAATGAGGAGGACAAGATGGACATCCAGTATACCGTCGTGTCCGCAGCAGATAGGCCGGGACATGTGAATGAAGATGCTGTCGTTGTACGGACCGTTGGCGAGGAGCTCGTCGTGGTCGTGACGGATGGGCATGCTGATAAGTACGTTGATCGGAGGAAGCCTGCAGAGTTTGCACGGTTCGTCGCCGAACACACAGCGGACGTGATGGAAGGATCTGAAGAGGGGATCCTCGCTGGGTTCGATGAGACGGCACGGCTCGTGTCCGAGCGCGAGTTCGATCCGCGGGTTGGCTGCGTGGTTGCAGGCATTCGTCTGTCGCCGGCCCAGGAAAGAATTCTCGCTGCGCATGCGGGTGACGTTCGGCTCTACGCGAACGTTCGCCGTCCGCGCGGAATCGAACGTCGGCCTGGGTTCCGGGTGCTGACGCGCGATCATATTCCGAGTCGCCTCGACGAGGACGAGCGGCTGCGGACGTTCATTCGTGCGGGCAACGTGCGGATCCACGAGTCGTCTCCGTCCGGAATCGGGTGGGCACCAGGCACACAGTGTCTGAGCATCCCCGGGGAAGATGGAACCTACATCCTGCTCGAGCCCAGCCGAGGCTTTGGTGACGTGCTGTTTCAGCCTGCGTTCACGCACGTGCCAGAGCACACCGAAGTCTCGCTCTCGGGCGAGCTGCGGAACGCCGTGTTCGCCCTCTGCTCAGACGGCGCGCGGCGCAACGTGGGGCGCACCTTCAAGTATTTCGAGAGCATTGGTGTACCCGACTCACTCGAGCCGCTCGGCGAGCGGTTCCTCGCGTTTCACGAGGGGCGCGTGAGCGGCGTTTCAAGCGCTGGCGAAGACGACTCCAGCGTCGTGTTCTTCCGGGTGATGTGGTAATCACTCGGTTTTTGTTTTGCACAAACATCCCTCTTAATGAAAGATGTTTTTGAATACGCGCAGTGTTTGCTCGGCAGATGTTCGCCAAGTGAATTGTTTGGCGCGGTCTAGGCCTTTTGTGCCAAGGGTTGTTCGAAGGGATGGGGAGGAGAGTGTTTGTTTGAGGGTTGTAACTAGGTTGTTTGGGTCGTGCGGATCGATGAGGATTGCCGCGTTACCAGTGATTTCGGGGAGGGAGGTTGTTGCACTGGTGATGACAGGTATGCCGGACGCCATGGCTTCGAGAACCGGAAGTCCAAAACCTTCGTAGTGCGATGGCCAGACGAAAACTTGGGCGGCGCGGTAGAGGGCGGGGCGGTCCTCGGAGCGGATGTAGCCGAGGTGGTGGAGCCAGCGGGAGGTTCGCAGGTTCTTAGGTTCGCAGGTTCGTAGGCGTTTGCGGATGGAGTTGGATTTCCAGCCGAGGGTGCCGGCGAGGACGAGGTGGAGGTTATCGCCGGTTTGGTGGCGGTAGGTTTCGATCGCCTGGATGATGGTGAGGATATTTTTGCGGGGTTCGAGGGTGCCGACGAAGAGGGCGAAGTGTTTTGGAAGTTTGAGGCGAGAGCGTACGCCGTGGTCTTGAGGTTGTTGGGTGGGTGAGAAGATTGGATCAACGCCGTGTGGAATCACATGGACGAGGTCGGGAGATTTTTTGAAAATCCGTACCACATCGTCTTTGACGGAATTCGACGGTACAATAATCGATGCTGCTCCTGAGACGAGTTTCGCTGCGCGCGTCCCGTGATGCCAGAGTCGCATTTTCCACGACAAGAACTCCGGCGAGATGTGCCACGAGAGGTCATGAATCGTGAGGATGTAGGGAATCGTCGGTGGAATTGCAGTGAAATTTAAGTTTGGCAAGAAAACCAGATCGATATCGCCACCCTCCAGTCTCGTAAGATACGGTCGTCCCGTGAAATAGGTCGTAAGTTTGAGCAGTTTATTTGGAAGGCGAACGTGCTTCCAGGTCGCTTTCATAGCGTCGCGACTCAGATCGATGCGAACCGGACTGAAGTCCGTTTGAATGTGCTGCATCCCCGACGAAAACAAGACGTAGTCGTTTTCTCGATCGATCTCAAAAAGAGCGCGGAGGAGTTCTGTGGTGTACTCCCCCACGCCTGTTTTGTGTTTGTCCGCCAAATGGCGAATGTCGACGAGTATCCTCATAAGAGGGTTAAAGGATGAAACTCGAACTCGAAACTTCAACCTTCCTTCGAATTTCGAATTTCTGCCTTTAACCTTAAGTTTGAGTCCTCCACAACTTGTCGAATGCGATCGATAAACGCTTGTCGACTGAACCGTTCGGCATGTGCTCGAATCGCCACAGGATTCCACCGTGTGTCGTCGAACCGAATCAGATAATCCGCCAATTCTTCCCAACTTTGTTCATCGAACAATTGCCCAGTGATTCCATCGACCACCGTTTCGATCGCGCCACCCTTCTTCAAAGCGATCACCGGACGTCCCGCGGACATCGACTCTACCGCTGTGATTCCAAAGTCTTCTTCCTGCGGATGAATGAAGGCTTTCGCTCCTGCGTATAAAGCGGCTTTCTCCTTGTCTGAGACACGACCGAGGAATTGCACATTCGGTTTCGCTTGCTTTTTGAGTTCGCTGAGTACTGGACCCGTGCCGAAGATTTTGAGAGGGAGACCGGTTTTGTTCGC
>SXGU01184246.1_pt1 | contig 10939 bp, 6 predicted proteins | sample 3174531 | NCBI WGS metagenome assembly SXGU01 (sample SAMN11356863, study PRJNA531348) | freshwater metagenome | isolation source: freshwater sample F1-140 | place: China: Fuxian Lake, Yuxi | collected 2017-12-25
TAATTCTGAGGGTGAACGATTTATGGAAAGATATGCTCCTTCAGCAAAAGATCTTGCATCAAGAGATGTTGTTTCAAGATCCATGACAATTGAAATTAACGAAGGTCGAGGAGTTGGTAAAAACAAAGATCATATTTATCTTCATTTAAATCATTTAGATCCAAAAGTTTTACACGAAAGACTTCCCGGAATTTCTGAGTCTGCAAAAATTTTTGCTGGCGTAGATGTAACAAAAAAACCTATACCAGTTGTGCCTACAGTTCATTATAATATGGGAGGAATTCCTGCGAATTATTATGGTGAAGTAGTTTCAAAAACTGAAAATGGTAAAGATATTATTGTACCAGGTCTAATGGCAGTGGGTGAAGCAGCCTGTGTTTCTGTGCATGGCGCAAATAGACTAGGATCTAATTCATTAATTGATCTTGTAGTATTTGGCAGAGCTGCTGCGATGAGAGCAGCAACAATAGTAAAACCAAATTCAAAACATGAAACAATTCCTGAAAGCGAAACTCAAAAATCAATTTCAAGATTTGATAAATTAAGAAATTCAAATGGCGGGACACCAACTTCTGTACTTAGAGATAAAATGCAAAGAACAATGCAAAAAAATTGTGCAGTTTTTAGGGATGCTAAAATTTTAAAAGAAGGAATGGAAGAAATTAGAAAACCATGGAAAGGAATAGATGATATTTCAGTTTCAGATAAATCTTTAATTTTTAATACAGACTTAATTGAAACATTGGAGTTTGATAATCTAATAAGACAGTCACTTGTTACAATTGCTTCTGCTGAAAATAGAAAAGAAAGCAGAGGAGCGCATTCTAGAGAAGATTTTAAGGAGAGAGACGATGATAATTGGATGAAACATACACTTGCTTGGCAAGATGGTGAAAAAGTAAAAATAGATTATAGAAATGTTCATAATTTTACTCTATCCAATGAGGTGCAGTATTTTCCGCCGAAAGCGAGAGTATATTAGATGGTTCAGTTCGCTTTACCTAAAGACTCTAAAGTTGTTGAGGGAAAATATTTTAAAGACAAAACTAATGGAAAAAATTTAAAAAAAATCAAAGTTTACCGATGGGATCCTGAGACAAAAGAAAACCCTAGACTAGATACTTATGAAGTTAATATGGATGAGTGTGGCCCAATGGTTCTTGATGCCCTCATTAAGATTAAAAATGAAATTGATACTACATTAACTTTTAGAAGATCATGTAGAGAAGGCGTTTGTGGTTCTTGTGCAATGAATATTGATGGGGTTAATGGCCTTGCTTGCACAAAATCAGCAATAGATATTAAAGATGAAATAAAAGTTTACCCTCTTCCTCACATGCCAGTGATTAAAGACTTGGTTCCAAATTTAAATCAACTTTATAAACAATATCAATCTATTGAACCTTGGCTGAAAGTTGCAAATAAAAGTAATGGAAGTGACAAAGAAATATATCAATCAAAACCAGATAGAGAAAAATTAGATGGACTTTACGAATGTATCATGTGCGCATGCTGTTCAACATCGTGCCCAAGTTATTGGTGGAATGGTGAGAAATATTTAGGGCCAGCTGTTTTGTTACAAGCTTACCGATGGATCATTGATAGTAGAGATCAAGAAAGAGTTAAAAGGTTAAAGAAAGTTGCAGATGAACTCAAACTCTTTAGATGTCATACAATTATGAACTGTACTAATGCATGTCCTAAGGGATTGAATCCAGCAAAGGCAATTGGTTCCATAAAAAAAATGCTAGTCCAACACAGTAAAGATCTATAATTTTTTTACTTCATTATTTGACAGCTTAATTTTATCCTTATATTTTCTCATTAATTCAAATGAAAATTATAGAGCACTTTGTTAATGGTAAATCATTTTCTGGTTCCTCAAAAAAAACCTCTGAAGTTTTTAATCCAGCAACAGGGGAAGTTTCAGCTAAAGTAAATTTAGCATCAAAAAAAGATATTGATGATGTAGTTGCGATTGCAACCAAGGCATTTGTAACATGGTCACAAGTTCCTCCATTACAAAGAGCAAGAATCTTATTTAAGTTTAAAGAGTTAATTGAAAAAAATTCAGATGAGTTAACAAAAATAATCGTTTCAGAGCATGGTAAAGTTTATGATGATGCAAGAGGATCATTAACAAAAGGTTTAGAAGTTGTTGAGTTTGCTTGTGGAATACCATATTTATTAAAAGGTGAATTTACAGAAAATGTTGGAACTAATGTTGATAGTTGGTCCATAAGACAACCTTTAGGAGTTTGCGCTGGAATTACTCCTTTTAACTTTCCCGCAATGGTTCCAATGTGGATGTTTCCATTAGCCATAGCTTGTGGAAATACTTTTATTTTAAAACCTTCTGAAAAAGACCCAAGTTGCTCTCTAAGATTAGCAGAATTGTTAAAAGAAGCAGGCTTACCAGATGGAGTTTTTAATATTGTAAATGGAGACAAAGAGTCCGTAGATGCATTACTTTCAAATCCAAATGTTAGTGCAATTAGTTTTGTAGGCTCAACTCCTATAGCAAAATATATTTACGAAAATGCAGCAAAATTTGAAAAAAGAGTACAGGCATTAGGAGGAGCTAAAAATCACTGTGTAGTAATGCCGGATGCAGATTTAGATCAGGCAGTTGCAGGGCTTATGGGAGCTGCATATGGTTCAGCAGGCGAAAGATGTATGGCACAATCAGTGGCAGTTGTTGTTGGAAATATTGGAGATGAATTAGTAAGTAAACTTAAGAAAGAACTAAATAATTTAAGAGTAGGACCTGGACTTGATAAGGAAGTAGATATGGGACCATTAGTTACCGCTCAACACTTAGAAAAAGTTACCAGTTACATTGATTTAGGAGTTAAAGAAGGTGCAAAATTAGTTGTGGATGGAAGAAAATTTAAAAAGCCGCAAGGATATGAAAAAGGTTTTTATTTAGGAGGCTGCTTGTTTGATCATGTAAAAGAAAATATGAGAATTTATAAAGAAGAAATATTTGGACCTGTTCTTTCGGTTGTACGAGCAAAGAATTTTAATGAAGCAGCAGATTTAATTAATAGACATGAGTTTGGTAATGGAGTGAGTATTTTCACCAGAGACGGCGACATTGCAAGAACGTTTTCAAGTCAAATTAAAGTTGGAATGGTTGGCATAAATATTCCAATACCTGTACCAATGGCTTTTCACAGTTTTGGTGGTTGGAAAAGGTCTTTGTTTGGTGATCAACACGTTCATGGTATGGAAGGAGTTAGATTTTATACTAAATTAAAAACTATCACTTCAAGATGGCCTTCTGGTATAAAAGCGACTTCAAATTTTACAATGCCAACAATGAATTAATAATATGAGAAAAAAAATATCACTTATAGGATCAGGACAAATTGGGGGAACTTTAGCTCATTTAGTTTCTTTAAAAGAATTAGGAGACGTGGTTATTTTTGATATTGCAGCAGGTTTGTCAGAAGGAAAATCCCTAGACATTGCTCAATCAGGGGCTGTTGAGCGTTTCAATGCGCATCTTAAAGGAACGATAAGTTATGCTGATATTAAAAATTCAGATGTAATTATTGTAACTGCTGGCGTACCAAGAAAAGAAGGAATGAGCAGAGATGATCTTTTAGGAATTAATTCAAAAGTAATGAAACAAGTTGGCGAAGGAATTAAAAAATATTCTCCCAAAGCATTTGTAATTTGCATCACTAATCCTTTGGATGTCATGGTTTTAGCATTACAAAGATATTCTGGTTTGCCTGCTGAAAGAGTTGTTGGAATGGCGGGGATTCTGGACTCTTCTCGTTTTAGATTATTTTTATCAGAAGAATTTAAAGTTTCTATTGAGGATGTAACTGCTTTTGTTTTAGGTGGTCATGGAGATACAATGGTTCCGCTTGCTAGATACTCGACAGTTGCAGGAATACCAATTCTAGATCTTATAGAGATGAAATGGTCTACTAAAGAAAGAATAGATAAAATTATTCAAAGAACTCGTGATGGAGGAGCTGAAATAGTAAAATTATTAAAAACAGGTTCTGCTTATTACGCCCCAGCAAGTTCTGCGATTGAAATGGCGGAGGCATATTTAAAAGATAAAAAGAAAATTTTACCGTGTGCTGTTTATTTAGACGGCGAGTATGGAGTTGATGATCTTTATGTTGGAGTGCCAGTTATAATTGGTGCAAGAGGAGTTGAAAAAGTTATTGAGATTAAGTTTAATCCTGAGGAAAAAGAGATGTTTTTAAAATCTGTTGATTCCGTTAAAAAGTTAACTCAAGACCTTTTCAAGCTTGATCCAGAAGTTGCAAAAATCAAAACTGTTAAACCAAATTATATCTAATAGATTTGGTGAAAGAAAATTTTAACAAAATTAAGATTTTTTTTTTATAAATAATTTTATTTTTTTTCTCTTTAACTATAAATTTATATTATGGTTATAGAGGCATTTTCCCACAGGATAGTTTTTTTCATTTTGATGCAGCATATAATATTCTTAATAATCGTCATCCCTTTAAAGATTTTTACTCCATAAGTGGGGTCTTTGTTGATTATTTACAGGCCGTTTTTTTTTATTTTTTTGGGGTTAATTGGTTTAGTTATATTCTTCATGCCGCAACAGTAAATTGCTTGCTAAGCATATCTTCTTTTATCTTATTTAATACTTTGGGACTTTCTAAGTTTTATAGTTTTCTTTACTCAATCGGAATTTCAACTATAGCTTATACTTCTGCAGGATCACCGTTCGTTGACTATCATGGAGTAATTTTTTCTTTATTATCAATTTATTTGCTAATTTTTTTTATTATAAAAAAAAATAATATTTCATTATTTTTTTTACCGGTATTTTTATTTTTTAGTTTTTTATCCAAGCAAATACCAGCTGCATATATAATTATATTTTTAGGTTTAATATTAATATTTGATTTTATAAAAAATTTTCAATTAAAGAAAATTAGCTTCTTCTTTTTAGGATGTCTAACTTGTTTTATTTTTTTTATTTTCTATTTAATTATATTTAAGATCAATTTTTCAGATTTTGTAATTCAATATTTTTTATTTCCATTATCTATTGGCAAAGCTAGATCAGATATTTTGAATATTAATTTTTTAGAAATAATAATAAATTTTAAATTCGTTTTTTTTATAATCGCTGCATTAATATTCTTAAATATTAAAATTTTTTTACTAAAAGAAAAAAAGTATAACAAAATTTTTTTTATAATTAACTGTATTGTAGCAGCATCTTTAATATTTATTTACAGTCAATTATTAACTAAAAACCAGTCATTAATTTTTTTTTTAATTCCAGTTCTTACAGCTTTTTTTCATAGCTATTATTTTTTAATATTTAAGAAAAAATATTTTTTATTTTTTATCGTTACTTTAACTTTTTTTGCAGTAGCCAAGTATCATTATAGATATAATGAAAATAAATATTTTATGGATTTTAATAGATTTGAAATTCAATATTCATCTGAAGGGGAAAAAATTGATAAAATGTTTCATAGACTAAAATGGTTAACTCCATTTAAATATTATAACAAATCTAAAGAAGAAGTTGCTTTTCTAGGGCAGACAAAAGATTTTATTAATTTAAATAAAAAAAAAAATAATGTAATATTTATAACCGATTATCTTTTTTTTTCATCAATTACCAATCATAGGATAGCATCGCCCCTTAAATGGTACGACGACGTTATTATTCCTCAAAAAAATAATAATTATTATAATTATTATAAATTTTTTTTTATTGATAAAATATTAAAGAATAAAATCACCCAGATATATACAATTGGTGGATATGACTCGTCTTATTTTTCAGATTTTGTTAGCGACAAAAATTGCATTAAGAAACAATATATTAATGAACTTCTCAATGTTTATGATATAAGCGCCTGTAAGTTTACATGAGTTATTCATGAATATTCACGAACATCAGGCAAAAGATTTAATAAAAAAATTCGGCGCTCCAGTTTCAAAGGGCATTATTATTTTTAATTTAAATGAAATTGATGAAAAAATTAAACATTTAAATAGTAAAATGTATGTAGTAAAAGCTCAAATACATTCAGGAGGAAGAGGAAAAGCTGGAGGGGTAAAATTAGTCAAAAATATCGATGAATTGAAACAAAAATGTAAAGATTTACTTGGAAAAGTTCTTGTAACTCATCAAACTGGACCACAGGGGAGAGAAGTCAAGAGATTATATATAGAGGAAGCTTCGGATATTAAAAAAGAATTTTATTTATCATGTTTAGTAGATAGAGCATCTTCTAAAATTGCATTTATTTCTAGTGTCGAGGGAGGAATGGATGTTGAAGAAGTTGCAGATAAAACTCCTGAAAAAATAATTACAACACGTGTTTCATTATCAGTAAAGTTGAGAGAGGAAGATCTAGAGTCGATTGTAAAACCTTATAATTTGAGTGGAGAGCAAAAAAATCAGGCAAAAAAAGTTGCCCAAGCTTTATACGATACCTTAGTAAATACTGATGCAAGTTTAATTGAGATTAATCCATTAATTCTTACAACGGAGGATCAAGTTAAATGTTTGGATGCAAAAATAAGTTTTGATGACAATGCACTTTTTAGACATTCAGAAATTAAAGAACTTAGAGACTTAAATGAAGAAGACCTAATGGAAATTGAGGCTAGTAAATATGAATTAGCTTATATTAAATTGGACGGAAAAATTGGTTGCATGGTGAATGGCGCTGGCCTTGCAATGGCAACCATGGATATAATAAAACTTTATGGTTCAGAGCCTGCAAATTTTTTAGATGTAGGTGGTGGAGCAACAAAAGAAAAAGTTTCTGCAGCACTTAAAATTATTTTATCTGATAAAAATGTTGAAGGTATTTTAGTAAATATTTTTGGTGGAATTATGCGTTGTGATATTATTGCACAAGGGGTTATTGAAGCCGCAAAAGAAGTTGATCTTAAAGTTCCACTTGTAGTTAGATTGGCAGGAACAAAAGTTGATGAAGGTAAAGAGATTCTAAAAAAATCAGGATTAACAATTATTTCTGCTGACAATTTATCCGATGCTGCAAAAAAAATTGTGCAGGCAACAACATAACATGTCGGTTTTAGTTAATAAAAAAACAAGAGTTATTTGTCAGGGTTTTACAGGAAAGCACGGAACATTTCATTCTGAGCAAGCACTTGCCTATGGAACAAATTTAGTTGGAGGAATTACACCTAAAAAAGGCGGACAAACTCATTTAGGTCTTCCAGTTTTTAATACGGTTGCAGAGGCAGTCGACAAAGTAAAGCCTAATGCAACTATGATTTATGTTCCAGCTCCTTATTCAGCGGCAGCTATTATTGAAGCATTAGATAGTGAAATTCCACTAATTGTTTGTATTACAGAAGGCATACCAGTTTTAGACATGGTGAAGATAAAAGAAAAATTAATTAAATCAAAAAGCAGATTAATAGGACCAAACTGTCCAGGAATTATTACGCCGGATGAATGCAAGATTGGAATCATGCCAGGGCACATACATAAAAAAGGATCCGTAGGGATTATATCAAGATCAGGAACATTAACCTATGAAGCTGTCGCCCAAACCACAGTATTAGGTTTAGGACAATCTACTTGTATTGGAATTGGTGGGGATCCTATCAATGGAACCAATTTTGTTGATTGTTTAGATTTATTTTTAAAAGATGATGAAACTAAATCAATTATCATGATAGGAGAAATTGGCGGTAGCGCTGAGGAAGAAGGAGCTGAATTTATTAAATCTTCAAAAATTAAAAAACCAATGGTTGGATTTATTGCTGGTGTAACTGCACCCCCAGGAAGAAGAATGGGACATGCAGGGGCTATTATTTCTGGAGGAAAGGGACTTGCTAAAGACAAGATAGAAACAATGAAATCTTGCGGTATAATAATTGCAAATTCTCCAGCTGATATTGGGAAAACTTTATTTGACAAACTTAAGACTTAATATTTTATTAAAATTATATGTCATCACAAGAAAATAATATTATTTTTAAAAAAACATCTTTTTTATCAGGAACAAACTCGTCTTATATTGAAAAGCTTTATGCTCAATATGTAGAAAATCCTTCAAGTATTCCAGATAGTTGGAGACAATTTTTTGATGGTCTTGGTGATCAAAAAAACGACATTATAGAAAATCAGGGTCCTAGTTGGGCGCCCTCTAATATTAAACATATTTCTAACGGAGATTTAGATATTTATGAAAAGTATCTTCCTAAAAATTTAAACGGGGATTCTATAAAAGAAAAAATAATAGAAAAAAATAAAACTTTATCAAATGATGAAAGATTAAATGTAGAAAGATCTACCATCGATTCTATAAGAGCCATCATGATGATTAGAGCATATAGAATTAGAGGACATTTAATTGCTGATTTAGATCCACTACAATTGCAAGAAAAGAACCACCATCCGGAATTAAATCCAGAAACTTATGGTTTTAAAAAAGAGGATAGAAATAGAAAGATATTTTTAGATAAGGTTCTTGGACTTGAATATGCAACTGTTAATGAAATTCTAGAAATTTTATTAAAAACTTATTCTTCAAAGATTGGCATAGAATTTATGCATATGTCGGATCCAGAGGAAAAAAGTTGGATTCAAGAAAGAATTGAAGGCAAAAGCAAAGAAGCAAATTTTACTTTAGAAGGAAAAAAAGCAATCTTTAGAAAATTAGTGGAGGCAGAGGGATTTGAAAATTATTGTCATATTAAATTTGTTGGAACGAAAAGATTTGGCCTAGATGGTTGTGAATCCTTAATTCCGGCCCTTGAGCAAATAATAAAAGTTGGAGGAAATTTAGGAGTAAAAGAAATTAAGATTGGAATGCCACATAGAGGCAGATTAAATATCCTTGCAAACGTTATTCAAAAACCTTTTAAGAAAATATTTAAAGAATTTGCTGGAGATCCAGGTCCTGATATGGCAGGTGTTTCCGGAGATGTTAAGTACCATTTAGGTGCATCAGCAGATAGAGATTTTAACGGCAAAAATGTTCATGTAAGTTTAACTGCAAATCCATCTCATCTAGAGGCTGTAAATCCTGTAGTATTAGGACAAGCTAGAGCTAAACAGTTTTTCCATAACGATCCGGAAAGAATAAAAGTCATTCCAATTCTTTTACACGGCGATGCATCATTTGCAGGACAAGGCATTGTTGCAGAATGTTTTGCTATGTCTGGTTTAAAAGGACATAATACAGGCGGAACAATTCATATTATTGTTAATAACCAAATTGGTTTTACAACTAGCCCTTCCTTTGCAAGATCCTCACCCTATCCATCTGAGGTAGCTAAAATGGTTCAGGCCCCAATATTTCATGTAAATGGGGATGATCCAGAATCTGTTGTTTATTGTGCAAGAATTGCAACAGAATATAGACAAAAATTTAAAAGAGATGTTGTTATAGATATTATTTGTTACCGAAGATTTGGACACAATGAAGGAGACGAGCCTTTTTTTACTCAGCCTATTATGTATAAAAAAATTAGAAATCAGCCTTCAACATTAGTAATTTATGGAAATCAACTTATTCAAGAAGGCGTTTTAAGAAATGAGGATTTTCAAAAAGAAAAAAATAATTTCAAGAAATTTCTAGATACAGAATTTGAGACATCAAAGAACTATATTCCAAACCAAGTAGATTGGTTCACAGGAAGTTGGTCTAAGTTCACAACTGAAATCGGTTCTGATCGTAGAGGAGTGACAGGTGTCGATTTAGATTTAATTCATGAGGCAGGAGAAAAAATTTGCAAACTTCCAGATAATTTAAATTTTCATTCAACAATCAAAAGACTTTTTGAGACAAAGAAAAAAATGTTTGAAAGCGGCAAGGGTTTTGATTGGACAACTGCTGAAAGTTTAGCTTTTGCAACGTTATTACTTGAGGGGCATCCAGTAAGATTTGTAGGACAAGATTCATCGCGAGGAACTTTTAGTCAAAGACATGCTAGTGTACTTGACCAAGAGACTGGAGAAAAATATTATCCTTTAAAGAATCTTAGCGCAAAACAAAGTCAATTTGAAATTATTGATAGTTTTTTATCAGAGTTTGGTGTTTTAGGTTTTGAATATGGCTACTCATTATCATCTCCGGAAACATTAGTTTTATGGGAAGCTCAGTTTGGAGATTTTGCAAATGGTGCTCAAATTATTATTGATCAGTTTATAACATCAGGTGAAAAAAAATGGTCTAGAGCAAGTGGTTTAGTGATGCTTCTTCCCCATGGATATGAGGGACAAGGTCCAGAACATTCCTCAGCGCGAATTGAAAGATATTTACAATCTTGTGCACAGGAAAATTTACAAGTTGTTAACTGTACCACTCCAGCAAATTATTTTCATTTATTAAGAAGACAGATTCATAGAACTTTTAGAAAGCCACTTATAGTATTTTCTCCAAAATCATTATTGAGACATAAAAAATGCGTTTCTGAAATCAAGGATTTTTTACCTGAAAATTCTTTTCATAGAATATTGCCAGATCATGCAGATTTTCCAGAGTATAATTTAATTAAGCTAGTAAGAGACGAAGAAATTAAACGCGTAGTTCTTTGTTCTGGAAAAATTTATTTTGATATTTCTGAAAAAAGAGAAACCATAAGAAATTCTAAAGTTCAGTTATTAAGAATTGAGCAATTATATCCATTTCCAGTAAAAAAATTATCTAATTTTTTAAAAAGATTTAAAAATGCTGATGAATTTATTTGGTGTCAGGAGGAACCTGAAAATATGGGAGCGTGGAGTTTCGTTGAAAAATACATCAATTGGACATTAGATTTGATTGGTGAAAAATCTAAAAAAGTTCATTATGTTGGAAGAAAACCATCAGCTTCAACGGCTACCGGGTATCTAAGAAAGCATGTACAACAGCAAAACGAAATAATATCAAAAGTACTTTTATAGGATAATGGCAAAAGATTTATTAGTACCAACGCTTGGAGA
>SXGU01513386.1_pt1 | contig 10938 bp, 4 predicted proteins | sample 3174531 | NCBI WGS metagenome assembly SXGU01 (sample SAMN11356863, study PRJNA531348) | freshwater metagenome | isolation source: freshwater sample F1-140 | place: China: Fuxian Lake, Yuxi | collected 2017-12-25
CAGTTTTATGAGCGTAGAATACATCGAGCGAGTGTACAACAGCTACTCGGGGGTTTATGACTTCTTTTTCGGAAAAGTCTTCCAGAGTGGCCGCGAACTGGGACCCGAGTATTTGGCCCTTTCAGCAGACACGAAAATGCTCGAAGTCGGTGTGGGAACCGGGCTTTCTCTCCCGTTATTGCCGCGAAACGTCGAAATAACAGGCATCGACCTTTCTGAAAAAATGCTCGCTATCGCCAAAAAGCGAGCGGCAGATCTCCACCTCAAAAACGTCAACCTTCTGAAGATGGACGCGACGAAGTTAGATTTTCCGGATCAAACTTTTGACCGAGTTTTTGCTGCGTATTTTATCTCCACCGTGCCTGATCCTGTGAGCGTGATCCGGGAAATGAAACGGGTGTGCAAACCCGGAGGCTACATTGTTTTCCTGAATCATTTTCAAAGCGAACACCCCGTCATGGGGATGATTGACAAAATCTACTCCCCTTTGTGTTATCGGATCGGGTTCAAAACCGACCTAAACCTCAACAAGTTAATGAGAGACACCGGCCTAGAGATAGAAACAATCGAGTCCTTCGGGATTTTTGGACTCTGGAAAGCCGTGCGCTGCATCAACCCATAAAACGGGTCACGAAACGGGACGAAACTCCGTCAGGTCTGCGATCCCATCCCAAAGGGTGAGACGGGCTTGCAACGCTTCCCGAGCGGCGATTTCTGCCTCTTCTTGTTTTTTAGAATCCTGCCCACAGAGGAGTTTCACCATTTCTTGGCCCATCGCTCCGTGGTGATCTCCATCCAGTTCAATATGGCGTTGCAAATAGTAACGCAACGTCGCGAGACGACCTGAGTTTTCCTGATCGAGATTGGCCACCATCGCCCCGAACATTTCTGGGATCAAATCCTCGCGCCCGTAGGTGAAGGCAGCAGCGATTTCGTGCAGTTTTCCACGCGCGATGATGCCAAAAGTATGCCGAACAAATCCGCTAACGCATTCCGGCAAACCGGATGCTGCCAACGCGGTCTCTAATCCTGCGCCAGACCGCAGATCGGCAAGAAATCGCTCGATTCGCTGGGTGGATGCACCTGTTTCACGCATCGCTTGGAGGTAAAGTTCGAAATGGCTGATCGCTTCGCCGTTCTCATTAAGGTCGCTCTCCTCTCCAAGGACGATCTCGTTAACCAATCGGCGTAATCTCGCCTCGCCAACGGGTACCCATGGAACCTCCACGCAGGTGATCCCTCGCTGCAACGCTTTTAGCAACGACATGAAATCCCATACCGCAAACACATGGTGCTCCATGAATTTTTGCAGCTGTTCGAGATTGTTGAACCCGACGTAAAGGCGATGTCCAAGTAGCGCCTGACGCAGAGGGAGGATTGAGTTCATCAGGTAATTACTCAGAGGGTTGCCGGCGCGTAGATCTCGGCACCCCGTTCGATGAACTGGTGAGATTTTTCAGCCATCCCTTGTTTCAATGCTTCTTCTTCCGCGATTCCCTGCTCTGCCGCATACTTTCTCACGTCTTCCGTGATTTTCATGGAGCAGAAATGGGGTCCACACATGGAGCAGAAGTGAGCGTTTTTAGCACCGTCCTGCGGGAGCGTTTCGTCGTGAAACTGTCGGGCGGTGATGGGGTCAAGACTTAGGTTAAACTGGTCCTCCCAACGGAATTCGAAACGGGCTTTGCTGAGCGCATTGTCACGATATTGAGCTCCGGGATGTCCTTTGGCTAAATCAGCGGCATGAGCTGCAATCTTGTAAGTGATGACGCCGTCTTTGACGTCTTTCTTTTCGGGGAGACCGAGATGCTCCTTGGGAGTTACATAGCAAAGCATTGCGCAACCATACCAACCGATCATCGCAGCACCGATTCCACTGGTGATATGATCGTAGCCGGGCGCGATGTCGGTAGTTAAAGGGCCCAGCGTGTAAAATGGCGCTTCATGGCACCACTCAAGTTGTTTGGCCATGTTTTCTTCGATCATGTGGAGTGGCACATGCCCGGGGCCTTCATTCATCACTTGCACGGATTTTTTCCACGCACGTTCAGTCAACTCCCCTTGCACCTTGAGCTCGCCGAATTGAGCTTCATCGTTGGCATCCGCGATTGATCCGGGGCGAAGTCCATCCCCGATGCTAAAGCTGACATCATACGCCGCCATGATATCGCAAATGTCATCCCAGTGAGTGTAGAGAAAACTCTCTCGATGATGAGCCAGACACCATTTGGCCATAATACTGCCGCCGCGCGAAACGATCCCAGTCATGCGTCTCGCGGTCATCGGAACGAACCTCAACAACACCCCTGCATGGACAGTGAAATAATCCACCCCCTGCTCCGCTTGTTCGATCAGGGTGTCTCGGTAAATCTCCCATGTCAAATCTTCGGCTCTCCCGCCTACTTTTTCTAGCGCTTGATAGATCGGCACGGTTCCGATGGGAACCGGTGAATTACGTAGGATCCACTCCCGGGTTGCATGGATGTTTTTACCTGTGGACAAATCCATCACGGTATCAGCCCCCCACTTTGTTGCCCAACGCATCTTTTCGACTTCCTCCTCAATGCTGGAGGCAACCGCACTGTTACCGATATTGGCGTTGATCTTTACGAGAAAATTACGGCCTATGATCATCGGCTCGCATTCCGTGTGGTTGATATTAACAGGGATGATCGCACGACCCGCCGCAACCTCATCGCGAACAAAAGCTGCAGTTATAGTTTTTGGAATTCGCTGGGGGAATCGCCGGAAGACCGAGGGAGTATAAACGCTCTCACTCAACTGAGCGGAACCAGCATGTTGTTTTTCGAGTTCGTTGCGATTTTTATCCGTCGATAAATCAGCGATCTTCGATCGGCCCATGTTTTCTCGCAACGCGATAAACTCCATCTCCGGGGTGATGATTCCTTGGCGCGCATACCAGAGCTGGGTAACGGGGTGTCCTGCACTCGCACGCAATGGACGCCTGCGTTGGCCGTTGAGACCAGGAAATTCGAAGAGCCGATTTTTCTCCGCTGTGCTGGCGTATTCCGCATGTTTGCCGGAGAGGTAACCGTTATCCTGAGGTTTAACTTCGCGACCTTCGTATTCAGCCACATCGGCACGGTTTAGAATCCAGCTCCGTCGGACCTCCGGTAATCCTTCCTCCACTTTTCCAGTGAACTCAGGATCTCCCCAAGGCCCACTGCAATCATAAACGCGGACCGGCTCATTGGCCTCCATCGAGCCGTTAAGCCCCTTCGTTGAGCTGAGGTCAATCTGCCGGAACGGCACTTTGATTTCTGGATGAATTTTTCCAGAATCATAGACCCGGCTAGATCTGGGCAATGTCTCCCGACTCATGGCTTCTAACGAATCTTTCGTTGCGATCATAAAATCTCTGAATCAACAAATCCTAGGAGAATTGGGGCAGGAGTCATTCCTACGCCAGCATTACCTGGATCAGGTTCCGAGGGTCTTGCCCGCTCCCGCGCGCAACTCTCAGCCTTCGTCCCTGCTTACGGAACGGGTTGGCTCCCCATTGATTGAACATGCGACCGGTAGGCACCGGTGTCAAGGTCTGGTATTGCGCACAAAAATTCCGTTATGCGAGGAGCGATTTAACGACCTGCGCCTCTTCCACTCCCGTTAGTCTTTGGTCAAGACCTTGGGATTTAAACGTAAAGCGGCTGTGATCGACACCGAGGCAATGCAACAGGGTCGCGTTCAAATCGTTGATGTGAACGGGATTCTGGGCCACATTATAGCTGAAGTCATCCGTCTCCCCGTAGCTCACTCCCCCTTTAATGCCACCGCCTGCCATCCACATACAAAAATTCCGGGGATGATGATCGCGACCGTAATCTTCCTTGGTTAACTTTCCTTGCGAATACACTGTGCGACCAAATTCGCCACCCCAAACCACAAGTGTGTCGTTGAGCAATCCACGTTGTTTAAGGTCCTTAATTAACGCGGCTGTGGGTTGATCGATATCTTTGCATTGTGCTCTGATTTCGCGGGGTAAATCTCCATGCTGATCCCAGCCACGATGCAAAATTTGAACGGATCGGACACCCCGTTCGATCATCCTCCGCGCCAACAACACGCTGGCCGCATAGCTTCCCGGTTTGGTGACATCTTCCCCATACATTTCCAGTGTGGATTTGGTTTCGCCCTTGAGATCTACGAGATCAGGGACGCTGGATTGCATCCTAAACGCCATTTCATACTGGGCGATGCGAGTTTGGATTTCCGGATCCCCGAATCGCTCAAAACCTCGTTGGTTTAATTTCCCCAATGCATCGAGCATCACTCGCCGGTCTGCAGAATCCACTCCGGGAGGATTTTGGAGATACAAGACGGGATCACTGCCGGAGCGCAAAGCAACACCAGTATGTTTGGTTGGCAAGAAACCGCTATTCCACATCCGAGTGAACAAAGCCTGAGCATTGGCCTTGGAGGACCAAGTAGGAGTCAGAACCACGAAAGCAGGAAGATCGTTATTCTCACTACCGAGACCATACGACAACCAAGAACCGAGGCTCGGCTTCCCGGGGACTTCACTGCCCGTCATCACAAAGGTGCAAGCCGGATCGTGATTAATCGCATTGGTATGAACTGTTTTAACTAGGGCTATTTCATCGGCAATTTCGGCGTGATGGCTGAGTAGTTCGCTGATCCAATGCCCGCTCTTACCTGCTTGGGTGAACTTGAACATCGAGGGAGCTACAGGCAGTCGCCCTTGACCCGAGGTCATGGTGGTAATCCGCTGACCGTTGCGGATCGACTCTGGCAGGTCCTTGTCGAATTGCGCCTGCAATCCGGGCTTATAATCCCAAAGATCAATCTGCGATGGTCCGCCATTCATGTGCAGGTAGATCACATTTTTGGCTTTCGGAGCGAAATGAGGAAGCCCCGGCTGTGCTGGGTGGACTCGGACGGACGAAGCGGTAGCACGACCGGAGGCTTGCTTGGCAGCCAACATCGCTAGTGCTACGCCCCCAACACGAAGGCCCACATTACCAAAGAATTGTCGGCGATTGAGTTGAAACTGATAATCTAAAAGCGGATTCATAATCTTGAAAAGCAATCGTGGATTTCGTGTCGTGTCTCAGTTGCGGGTCACTGTTTCATCGAGATTAAGGACCAAATTTGCCGCCAGCGTGTAAGCCGCCAGCTCGGTAACGTTCAAATTCCCTCGGGCCTTCGATTCCCCAAATGTGATGGCTTTTTTCGCAGCCTCAGGATCCGCTTGATACCGGATTAGGTGTGAATCAAGAGCTTGGCTAACGATCACCAATTCTTGGGCGGAGGGAGCGCGTGACAGAACGGTTTTATAGGCAAAAACCAAACGATCCTTCGCGGTCGCACCGCCCTCGCTGAGCATCCGTTCCGCAAGTGCTCGAGCCGCTTCGTAGTGTTGCACATCATTCATGAGTTGCAACGCTTGCAAGGGGGTATTACTCCGCTCGCGGCGGGTGCAAATCTGTTCCCGATTAGGTGCGTCAAAACTTGTCATAAATGGTGGCGGCGCAGTGCGCTTGAAAAACGAGTAAAGACTCCGTCGATAGAGAGCTGAACCGGTATCTTGTTTATAGTCACGAGTGTTGGAGCCAACAAATCCAACGGGCTCCCAAATGTTTGGCGGCTGATAGGTTCGCACCCCTTTACCCCCCATGGTCGTTTCGAGTAGGCCGGAGACATAAAGGACGTTGTCGCGAATCTGCTCGGCATCGAGGCGGAACCGAGATCCACGGGCTAACAATCGATTCTCCGGATCGCGAGCTAAGAGAGATGGGGTGACCTGCGAGGATTGGCGATAGGTTGCTGAAGTGACCAGAAGTTTTACGAATCCTTTCACATCCCAACCCGAATCTCGAAAACTCAAAGCCAACCAGTCCAGAAGTTCGGGATGACTCGGTGGTTCACCTTGTGAGCCAAAATCATCGGCGGTTTTCACCAAGCCAATTCCGAAGAACTGTTGCCAGAACCGATTGACTGCCACCCGTGAAGTCATTGGGTTTTGAGGATTCAACAGCCACGAGGCTAAATCGAGCCGCGTTGCGTTGGTGGTGTTTGCTAATGGCGGAAAAATCGCCGGAACATTCCGAGTGACTTTTTCTCCCGGTCGATCATAGGCCCCTCTGAGCATCACAAAACTTTCGCGCGGTTTGTCCAGATCACGCCAGATGAAGGTTTGGGTAATGGCTTCATTGTATTCCTCTCGTTTTTTCTTTGCCTCAGCCAGCGCACTGTTTAATGGGTCGAAAGAAGGTTTGAACTCAACGCAGACCTTGGACAAGAAATAATTCCGTAACTGGGTCACCTGTTCGGGGGAACGGTTTGTGGAGGAAGTATTTTTGAAAATGGAACGCAGATTCTCGGGCAACTCTTTCGGCTCCTTTCCCTCATACTGTTTTGTCCAAGCCACCAAGGAATGAGTCGAATCGTTCACCGGATCCACCCGTCCTACCACCCCCGCTTTATCCCAATAAACTGTTCCTCCATGGATGGTATACGCAATCCCTTTAAGTTTATCGCTTGGTTTGAGTCCGACTTTCTCTGGATCCACTTCCAACCGAACCCACCCACCTGGCTTGGGCAAATCTCCGACCCTCGCTCGGCTTGGCTTGTCCTTCTCGCCCCAACCGATTGCGTCGATATCACCCCACACAGCCCTATGCTCCCAATTCTCCAACAAGAACTGCAACATCACGGCTTTCGGAGGATTTGCAGCTTCGAGATAAACATAGGCGAAAAGCTTGCTGGACGCCGGAATGCTGAGCGAAGCGGTATCGGAATCAAAAACATCTTGTTCAACATCCGCTGCTTGACGACGAATCGCGCGCTTTCCGGAGAATACTTTTCCGTTCTCGGCAGTAACAAAATTAGGGGGAGTCTGGGTTTTCCAACCTGCTGGACCCTCATCATCCAACCAAATAACTTCATCCTCACGAGGTGCAGGCGGAGGATTTTTTGTGGCGGGATCTTGGTAAACCACGCTTGCTAGAACGCCGTTAAACTTTCCTTCGGAATCCTTGATAGCAGCATCCATTTCCTGCAATCGCTTGTCATCCTCTGGGGTCTTAAGTTGAGTCAATGGCGCAGTCCGGAGTGAGTTTCCATCCATTGCTGGATCAGCGGAGCTGTGAAAAAAAGCATAAAACGAATAAAACTCGCGCTGGGAAATCGGGTCGAACTTGTGATCATGGCACACAGCACAACCTGCCGTGAGCCCCATCCACGCTTGAACAGTTGTCGCGGTTCTCTCAACCGCATAGCGGAAAATAAACTCCGCATCGATCGCTCCCCCTTCACCCGTTGTAACATTGCAACGATTGAACCCGGTCGCTGTCAACTGTTCGGCTGTTGGGCTTGGCAACAAATCCCCCGCGAGTTGGAACGTTGTAAAATCACTGAAGGAAAGATTCTTGTTAAACGCCTTCACCACCCAATCGCGGTAGGCCCACATTTGCCGTTCGTTATCAAGATGGAGACCGTGCGTGTCTGCATAACGAGCCACATCGAGCCAATGCTTGGCCATTTGTTCCCCATACTTAGAAGAATCAAGGTAACGTTGAACCATGCTTTCATAGGCATCAGCGGACTTGTCAGCTAGGAATTGCTCAACTTCACCGGGAGTTGGAGGCAACCCGGTGAGATCGAACGCTACCCTTCGAATCAACGTCGCTGGATCCGCTTGCGGCGAAGATCTCAACCCCTCCTTCTTCAAGCGAGCCGCGACAAAATTGTCGATGGGATTCTGGATCGATGCTTTGGGACTCGAAACTTTAGGAACTAATGGTGGCTTAGGCGCCTCGAAAGCCCAGTGTTTTTGGTAATTTGCTCCTTCAGTAATCCAACGTTTGATCAACTGCTTCTGTTCAGCCGTCAGCTTTTTGTGGCTTTCAGCCGGCGGCATCGATTCATCGGGGTCTTTCGTGGTGATCCGTTTCCACATTTCACTCTTTTCAGGTTTCCCGGGAATGATTGCCATATTGCCATCCTTATTAGGCGTGAACGCTCCCTCTGGCTCATCTAAACGAAACCCGCCTTTACGTTTCTTTGCATCGAATCCATGGCAGGCAAAGCAGTTGTCCGAGAGGATCGGTCGAATGTCGCGGTTGAAACTCACTGGGTTTGTGGAAAGCTTCACCGCCTCAACGCAAGGCACGACCACCAAGAAGTATGCAAAACTGAAAACACAAAAAAATTTTGGAAATTTACTCATGACTGACATCCTAAAACTTAAGCTATTCTTGTTGAATTCTCAAACAAGCTTACCCGCTCCTGAGCAGGACGACCATTATCCGAGAATCTTTTGAATGACTGCTGATGCTCGATGTTGGTAATAACCAACGAGTTTGTCCACACCCAGTATCACCAAAAGAAGGTGACAGCAGCGGAAGCACTCGCTGAGCAGCTCGGGCTTCGCATTTTTATTCGGTTTTATTACCAAACTAAGCTATCTTGGATAGGGTTCGATAAGTCAGCAGTACCTCCACAGTGCTGCTTAGGACAAAACTGAACGCTTGAAACTGAAAACTCGCCGAGTCACAATTTTTATTTGCGAATGACCCCGCCGCTCGAAATGCAGTCGATCCCAGCCGTCCTTACCGGACGGGAGAGGTTTCTTGCTGCTGCCCACAACCAAGTTTCGGATCGTCCACCGGTGTGGATGATGAGGCAGGCGGGACGTGTTTTGCCGGAATACCGCGAACTCAAATCGAGGTATTCTTTTGTCCAATTGGTGCAAACTCCCGATCTTGCCGCCGAGGTCACGTTGCAACCCATTCGCCGCTTCGGTTTTGATGCCGCAATTCTTTTCAGTGATATTTTGGTGGTGCCAGAGGCCATGGGCCAACCCTATTTCTTTAGAGAAACCGGTGGCGTCGAAATGTCTGTGAAACTGGATTCCGCAGCGGATATCGCTCGACTCTCTGTCGAAGCGATCGAAGCCAAGCTCCAGTATGTCGTCGAAGCACTGACTCGTATTAAACCCGCGCTGAGAAACCAATCGGCGTTAATTGGTTTCGCGGGATCGCCTTGGACTCTCGCTACCTTCATGCTCGAAGGGGGTAGTTCCAAAAACTTTCAAAAGGCTGCTCAACTAAGCAAATCGGATCCAAGTCTGTTCCAAGATTTGCTTCAAAAGTTGACGGTTGCCACCACCCGTTATTTGCAAATGCAAATCAGTGCGGGTGTGGATGCGATACAAATTTTCGACAGCCATGGAGATCATTTGTTACCGGCCGAGTTTCACGAACTTTCTGGTCGCTGGGTGGGAGAGATCATCGATGGATTACGAGGACAAGTCCCCGTCATTGTGTTCTCAAAAGGCACGCGCGACTGGAGCGGCATCGCTGCAACGGGTGCCCAAGTCATCGGAATCGATCATGGAATTTCAATGGCGGAAGCCTGTGCAAATCTCCCTGATGGATTCGCGGTCCAAGGCAATCTTCACCCAAGGCATTTGGTGGAATCCACACCCAGCGAAGCCTACGCGGCAACTCGTGAAATCATTCTGAGCGTGCCGCAACCTCGCGGCCATATTTTCAATCTCGGTCACGGCGTCCCTCCCACTGCTAAACTCGAAAACATTGCAGCGGTCCTCGCGGCTGTTCGTAATGAGGCGATTGAGGTTAAACACGTTTCCGGCACTGTTCGTCCTTCACCTGCGATCCGCCCAATGAACGTCGATTTGAATCTTGTCCGTAAATATAATGTCCCCGGACCCCGTTACACATCCTATCCGCCAGCGACTCATTTTAAGACTGAAACGACGCAAGCCGAAGTCCTGAGTTCTATCGAAAAAAATAACGAAACGACCAATCCTCTCTCGCTTTATTATCACTTACCGTTCTGCCAGACGTTATGTTGGTATTGCGGCTGCACCACGGTCATCACCACCCAACAAAACAAAAGTCGATCCTACCTTGATTACATCGAACGAGAAATGGATCTGATGTTGCCGCGCATCAATCCGAACCGTGAGGTGACACAGTTGCACCTCGGAGGCGGCACCCCCACGTTTTTGATGCCGGACGAATTGCGTCGATTAGGTCGAATGATTCGCGACCGATTCAAAGTTTCTCCGGACGCCGAAGCCGGAGTTGAGATTGATCCTCGGCGGATCGGTAAGGATCATATTCAAGCTCTGCGAGAGATGGGTTGTAATCGAGCTTCACTGGGGGTTCAAGATAACGATCCAAAAGTTCAGATCGCCGTTCACCGCGTTCAACCGCGAGAGCAGACCGAGCAGACCGTGCGTTGGATAAGGGACTGTGGCTTTGAATCGCTCAGTATCGATTTAATCTATGGACTGCCACTCCAAACCGTCGCGTCTTTTAACAGGACTCTCGATGACATTCTTGGACTAAAGCCCGATCGTTTGGCCGTTTTCAGCTATGCACACGTACCTTGGCTCAAGCCTGCACAAAAAATATTCACTGAAGACCAACTCCCCAATGCTGAACTCAAGTTGGATCTCCTCAAGCTCACGATCGAGAAGCTGACATCTGCAGGTTTCGTGTATATCGGGATGGATCATTTCGCCCTCGCCGGGGACGAGTTGGCGGTCGCCCAACGCGAGAAAACATTACAGCGAAATTTTCAAGGTTACAGCACGCGTGGGGATGCAGACATTTACGCGTTTGGAATGTCCTCGATTTCCCAGACTTCTGATTTTTACTGGCAAAACATCAAGGATCTCGAACCCTACTACGCTTCGATCGACGCCGGGGTTTCTCCGATCACACGAGGGTATCGGATGACTGATGACGACAAACTTCGCCGCCAAACGATTATGCGTTTGATGTGTGATCTGGAGCTCGATTTTCCAGAAATGTCACGTCGCACTGGAGTCGATTTTGCAACAGTCTTTGCCCCAGAACTCGCATCCATGCACGATCTGGAAGCGGATGGGTTGATCGAACGGAGTGCCACCCGCCTCCAAGTGAC
>SXGU01396972.1_pt1 | contig 10935 bp, 8 predicted proteins | sample 3174531 | NCBI WGS metagenome assembly SXGU01 (sample SAMN11356863, study PRJNA531348) | freshwater metagenome | isolation source: freshwater sample F1-140 | place: China: Fuxian Lake, Yuxi | collected 2017-12-25
CCATATCGGCTCAAGCAGGAAATACCGCCGGTAGAGCGCCAATCGATTTCGCGAAAGGTAGTAACGCATCACCGGATTATAATGAGGTGCCGAAAACTGTAGCCCCTTAATACCGTGTATCCTCATCGGACCGTGATGGAGCACACAGCGGGCACGACGCGCTTCGATCAACACATAGCCATGCCCGAGAAGTCGCAACGCAAATTCGTGGTCGATATAGTTGATAAACAATTTTTCTTCAAAAAGGCCGACCTTCGAAATCGCAGCGACCTTGAAGATCGTACCAGCTAAACTGACAGATTTGACCTCATCCCAAAGAACTCCATTCAGTTTACCGCTTACGCTAAACTCCCGGCCCGTCGCTTCATTGAAATAGACGGGGCAAACCGCACCCACGTTTCGCTCCTGCGGCACTAAATCAAGCGTACTAAGAAGAGTTGCGATATAGTCCGGCGGCACGCGATTATCCTGTTCGAACGTCACCACCCACTCGGCGCCGCGCTTACTAGCTCCTCGTATGCCAAGATTTACTGCGGCTGCGGAACCTAGATGCACCTGACTGCGAATGATCGTGATCTTCGCCGAATCCTCATTCCAAGGACCCGACAATACCCATGCCGCCGAACTCGATGAGCCATTGTCGATAATAAAAACATGATCGACCTGTGAGATATAGGTTTTGATATTCGCGACGATTTCGTCCGTAGGATTGAACACCGAAACAACAGCGCAAACCTTACCGGCCTCCTTGCCGGTCGCCGGCAGATTCAATTTTTGCGTGCCCAAAGGCGGCATTTTGAGACGGGCGCGTTCGAGCACGATCAGCCGGTCTTCGAGATGCAGCACCACCGCCCAGAACATGAATCCGAAGGAAATCAAGATGCCGACTGCGGTAACGATTCTTTCCGTTAAGGTGAAATGCAAGAAACCCGGGATCAAGGTGAGCAGCGTCAATGCCAATGGCCAAATCAACCGGGTGAGCTCTTTTCCTAACGAATGTAGCACCCTGCGTGCCGCAATAAAGAGTCCGATCATATCGATTGAAACCCGCACGGTGAATGCGATCGCTGCCCCGGCGATGCCATAGTTTGAGGCCATGATCCAAACGGCCGGAAGATAAAGTGGAAATTCGAAAAGATGAAGTTTCGCGCTGAGGTCGGGGCGTTCAGCACTCTGCAAAAGAGTCATCGGCAAAAAAGCGATACCATTCAAGAAGATGCCGATGGCAAGAATCTGCAAAACTGTCGTCGACTTCAGCGCAAACGCCTCACCCAACCAAGCCCTCAGTCCCTCCTCTCCGAAATAAACGATCAGCAAAATCGTCGGAAAGAGCACAAACAAAAGTAATTTCACACAGCGGATAAATAGCACACCGACACTTAATTCGCGATCAACACCGAGCAGTGCGAATGTCGGAAAGAGGGTCCGAACCACCGCCGATGGAATCACCAGAAGCCTGGTTACGATTTCATATGGTGTGGTATAAAATGCGAGCTGCGCCACCGGCACGATCGCACTCAAAATAAAACGATCGAAATACACCATGATGGGACTGACGACATTCGATACCGTCATCCAGGTTGCGAACTTAAAAAGTCGGCGAATCATCGCCCGCTCGATTTGACGGGGATTTCGTAACTCGGGATAAAGGGAAAACACGAACCAAAGATGCGCTATGAAAACAATCACGCGTACGAAGAGCAGCATTAAGACTAGAATGAAAATATCCTGCGTGAAAAAAGAAACCAGGAGTGGGCCGACAAACGTCGAAGCGCCCATCAAAATATGCAAGAGATTCGCGAAATCAAATCGTTGCCGAGCTTCAAGTACGCCACGAAAGCCGGCTGTAATCGTCACTAGAACCAGCGACGCCGAAAGACAATAAAAAGATCTTACGGCTTCATCATGAAGACCTTCCGGAATCTTAAATACCGTGGTCACCAGCGTCGGCGTTAAAATCAACAATACAACCGACCCGATAACGCTCATCGCGGTCATGATCAAAAGTGCGTTCCAAAAAATCGGAGGAATCTCTTCTTCTCGTTGCTCACCTATCTTCTCTGCGATGAGTTTTACAATTGCGCGTCCAAGGCCTAAATCGAAGAATGTAAAATATCCGATGACAATCCATACAAGCGACAAAAGCCCAAACCGATCCAGGCCGATATTGCTAATCAATACCGGAATCGAGAACAAGCCAATCAGCATCGGCACGAGTTGGCCAATCAAGTTCAGCGCCGTATTCCGCGCCATAGACTTGGGTTGAATTCGAGCGGTATTTGCCGGCTCCATTGAGGGCGTCATCAGATCCCATCCTGACAGAGAGGAAGCGTCACTCCAACCAAGCTGAAGAAATTGGAATCAATGCGGACAAAATTTAGTCGCCACTTTTTCTTGAATGATCCGATCATAGAGCTGATTTCCCTTCCAGCAATCTACCTATCCACAACGGGTTGCCAATCAGCTCGATAGGCGAGATTCAAAACTTTGGATGCTCGAGGTAGGCTCCCCAACCGGGCAACTCAGCATCTCGCGGACTGACGATCGGGTCACGGATTGGCCATTCGATCTTAAGTGCGGGGTCGTTCCAGCGAATACCGCCTTCACCCTTCGGATTGTAGTAGGCATCAACCTTATACATCAGATCGGCGCCCTCGGGGCTCAGGACCAAAAAACCGTGCGCAAATCCGGCAGGAACTAGAAACCAAGCAGGCTTTCCGCCATCGATCTCCACAGAAACACTTTGACCGAATGTGTGTGAGTCCTTGCGGATATCCACGATGACATCCAAAATCCGTCCCGAAGTCGCGGTCACCAGTTTGGCCTGCGGTTTGTCGTACTGATAGTGTAGGCCCCGCAAAACCTTGGTCTGCGAACGAGAGTAATTATCCTGAACGAAATGAGTACCGACGCCAATCTCACGGAAAAGATCTTCGCGATAACGTTCGGTAAAAAAACCGCGCGCATCACCATGGGCTTTTGGTTCGATTAATTTCGGGCCTTGAATACTAAACTCAGTTACTTTCATTTTGGCCTTCTGTCGTCCTTATGTCGCCCTTATGTGGCAGCTCTGCTGTGAGTCGAGCCAGACACTCGACGAGCGATCTTTCCCAAGAAGGTAACGTAAATCCAAAGGCACGAGCAAGCTTCTCGTTGCTAAGTCGCGAATTCATAGGACGCCGAGCGGGTGTCGGATACTCCGCCGTTGAAATCACCTCGACGGTTTTAACCTTCAGCGGCAATCCCAGATCCCGGGCCTGCTCGAAAATCGCCAGCGCAAAGCCATGCCAACTTGTTACGCCACTTGCGGTCAAATGATAAGTACCCCACTCCTTGAAATCACCGCCAAGAATCTGCTCGGCAATCTTCCATGTGGCCGCAGCGATCTCAAATGACGATGTCGGAGCACCCATCTGATCGCTCACCACTCTGAGCACTTCACGTTCTGCGCCCAGTTTCAGCATCGTCCGCAAAAAATTCTTGCCATCGTGATCGTAGACCCACGAAGTCCGGAGGATCAAATGTCGGGAACAGGCTTCTCGAACCAGTTTTTCACCCAAAGCCTTGGTGCGGCCATACGCGGAAAGTGGATCAACAGCATCATCTTCGCGCCACGCCTGCGACCCGGTGCCCGGGAAAACATAATCTGTTGAGTATTGAATAAAGGGAATTCCCAGATCCGAACAAGCCAAAGCCAGCTCGCGCGGCGCATAAGCATTCACTTGCGCCGCTTCGTCTGCTTCCTGCTCGGCCTTATCGACAGCGGTGTAAGCCGCCGCATTGATCACGAGATTAGGCTGTCTTCCAAGAATGACTTCCCGCAGCCCTTCGGGCCGGGAAAGATCAGCGGAATCACGTCCCAAAAACTCAACTCGAACGCGAGATCTCAAGTTGTCAGGCATTGTCGCCGCAAGTGCCCGCGCCACCTGCCCTGTCTTTCCGATCACAAGAATCAACATATCTTGCCAGCTTTTCAAATGCCGTTGGGGTTCTTAACCAGGTTCTTCAAATAGGCGCTATATCCGTTGCTCGGCGCCTCTTCAGCGATCTTCGCAAGTTGGGCGGCTGAAATGAACCCTTTGTAAAAGGCGATCTCCTCGATACAAGCGATCTTCAACCCTTGCCGTTGTTCGATCGTTTGCACGAACTGCGAACTCGAGAGCAGCGACTCATGCGTTCCGGTGTCCAGCCACGCTACCCCCCGCCCGAAACACTCGACGCGAAGACGACCTTGCTCGAGATACATTCGATTAAGATCGGTGATTTCAAGCTCGCCACGTTTAGAGGGCTTCAGCGACTTTGTCATCGAACAAACATCTTTATCGTAGAAATAGAGTCCGGTGACCGCCCAATGGGATTTCGGCGCTTTCGGTTTTTCTTCAAGCGAAATGGCTTTTCCGGAGCGATCAAACTCGACCACCCCATACCGTTCAGGGTCATTCACATGATAGGCGAAAACCGTAGCGCCCTCGCGCTGAGCCACCGCACGCTCGAGCATAGTGGGAATATCATGTCCGTAAAAAAGGTTATCGCCCAGAATCAGACAGGCCGCGGAGCCCGCCAGAAACTTCTCGCCGATGATAAAGGCCTCAGCGATACCATTCGGTTTTGCCTGCTCGGCATACTCGAACCTCATGCCAATCTGAGAGCCGTCACCGAGCAGGTCTCGAATCAACGGCAAATCCCTGGGAGTCGAAATAATCAGAATCTCTTTGAGACCCGCAAGCATGAGGGTCGAAAGTGGGTAGTAGATCGTCGGTTTATCGTAGACGGGTAATAACTGTTTGCTGATCGACTTGGTCACCGGGTAAAGACGCGTGCCACTTCCGCCGGCAAGAATAATACCTTTCACGTGAACTACCTCCTGCTCCCGCCTGATCTTAAGGGAGCGCGCTCCCTTTACACCTGCGCTTGGCGCGCGAGTCAAGATAGGAAGGCACTAGGCCATAAGGCGCCGCATCAACAGTCAGAATCCCCAGGAAACTTTAACTGAGCTAACGCGAACCTGCCGACTTTCCCGGGCGCCCCATAGGACCTAGACGATTCAGTAGACCATCGACCGTTCCGCGGAACATCGCTTTGGTTTTCTTCCAGCGGTCCTTCTCTACTAAATAGACTTTCACAAGTTCGCCGAGAGCGAACCTTTGATCATGCCAGATCCAGCTTCCGAAATACCGCCGGTAAAGGATGATGCGGTTACGATAGCGATAATAGTGCCGCTCGGGACGATAGTTATGGGAAAAAAACGAAAACAGGCCCGCAATGGAGTGACGCTTCAAATTTCCGACGTTATGCCCCATTCGAGCGCTAGGCACCAGAACCACTCGAAGGCCATTTTTCTTCGCACGCAGGCAGAAATCATGATCCACATAATCTATGAAAAACGATTCATCAAAGGTGCCTATTTTATCAAAAATCGCCAACGGAACAAGGTTTCCTGAAGTCATAACATAGTTGCAATCGACGAGCGCAGTACCTAGCCCGCTGAGCTCAGCACTCAAATGTCCTGACTTTCGATCAAAATGGACCGGCGCGAGCACGGCGATTCGCTCGCGCCCTACCGACGCCCGATAAGCATCAAACATCCGCTCCACCATATCCGCTTCGCAAACCGTATCCTGATCAAGGGTGAGCACCCAATCGAGCCCATGGCCACGGGCCCATGCGAGGCCTTGATTAAGAGCAGTCGCGATCCCTAAATTTTCCGGGTTGCGAATAATCTCGAAATCCACGCCAGCAAGGCGCTCAAATACCTCGGTTCCTTTTGCCTCCGAGGCATTATCGACGATCAAGAGTTTCGTCACTTGCCCACGAATGGCCTTCACTACAGCGACGAGTTCTTCCGAGGGATGGTAGCTGACAATGATGCCACCAATCTGAGGAGGCACATCTTGAGTTTGCTGAGTTGGGCTTGTTTCCATTTGCATCACGGTATTTACTGCCTATCTGTGAAAATTCAACGTAACATACTGCCTGCCAATACGATTGACGCGCGCCTGCGGAAGGACGCTTTTGGTAGGACCGGAAACTGATGAGAGTCTGCATTTTTGCCCACTTTGACCGCGATGATCGAGTGGATCCCTACGTTCTCAAATATCTTGCTGAACTCCGCACCGTTTGCCAGCAAGTGATCTTCGTATCCACGTCGAAACTCGGTGAAACCGAACAGGCCAAACTCACCGGCCTCGCAGAGCGCATCATTTTAAAACCTAACGTCGGTTACGATTTTGCCAGCTGGCAAAGCGGATTGGCGGCCGTGCAGCTCGAGCATTGCACAGAGCTCGTGATCTGCAATGACAGCTGTTATGGACCACTCGCCCCCCTCACATCCGTATTCGAGAGAATGGCCAGGAGAATGACCAGTGAACCGTGCGATTTTTGGGGCATGACCTCAAACAACCAAGGCCACTGGCACTTGCAGAGTTACTTCATGGTTTTTCGACGCGCCGTGATTCAAAGTGAGGCTTTCGCCAACTTCTGGAAGGAAGTCGGCCCACGCCCAACTAAAATCGACGTGATCAACGACTTTGAAATCGGCCTGAGCACCAAACTCATGGCTGCCGGCTTTCACCCCGCGACAGTCTTCCAATGGCGCTTCATGAGCCGAATTATGTTTGCCACCCATTATATGCGCGCCCTCGCGATTCACTTTATTTTCTATTTATGGGTTCTCACTTTTCCGCAATCTTACAAAGCGAAAAAGCTAAGAGCGGACGGCTACTATTTCATGAGGATCAAGCAGCTTCATCAAGTGAATCTACTGCATCACCTCTGGCGAGAAGTCCTCGCTTCAGGTGTGCCTTTCGTCAAAATTGAACTTCTTCGCGATAACCCTCTGCGAGCGAAGACTGGCGGAGCTCTTGAGTTCATAAACTCTCTCTCGCCCGAGATGGCGGCCGCAGCAAAAAATCACCTCTCACGCCTAACAAGCGGGATTGAATCCCCGGCGGAGCATGTTAAATTTTGAAAATGCCAACATCGATGTCCATTCACATTATTCTTCCAATTTTTGCTCCTGATCCGGTGCTCTTTCACCAGCAAATTCAGTCGCTTCAAAATCAGACTTACCAGAACTGGAAATGCGTGATCTCTGACGATGGCGATTCAGAGCACCTCGTTCACGATAGTATCGGTACTGACGTCCGCTTCTCATACCTCAAGAATCCGCAGCGACTCGGCGTCTATCACAATATCGAAGCCAGACTCTACGAGGTCGCCGAAGGAGAAGGCTTAATAGCCCTCTGCGACCAAGACGATCTTTGGCTGCCACATAAGCTGGAGTGGCAGTTAGCCGAGTTCATCTCCGACGACATACTGTTGGTGCATTCCGATCTGACTGCCATTGATGCTACAGGCAACATCCTTTTTACTTCGGTCTGGCGAAGAGAAAAACGCGCTACAGGTACATCGGCCGCCAGCCACCTGCTTAGAAATCCCGTAACGGGCTGCACGGCTATTTTCCGGGCCAGACTTCTCAAACACCTATTACCCTTTCCGCCTCAGGGACCTCAACCTGCGTTCTTTCACGATGCCTGGCTGGCACTTGTTGCACCGTTTTTCGGAACGATCCGCAGATTAGATAAACCGACCGTGCTTTACCGACAACACGACGGAAATCAGATTGGGTCCGTCGCTCCGCCCAGGGGAATCCGCGCCCATTTACAGAGCTGGCGCGAGCAAGCACGCATGGTACGACATCTCGCGAGCCTAGCGGCGCTACAATTTTCGCTATGCCATACGACCGCGACTGGCTCGATTCGCAAGCGCGAAATCGCCGATTTTTTCTCAGCCATTCAAAAAGGTACGCTGCTATCTCGAGCGCTCATCGAAGCAATGCGGCGTGGCTGGTTGGTAACGGCAGATCTCGTCCCGTTTATTGTAGTTTTGCTAGGGGTCCTGGCACTCCGCCTGGAAACTGTTGCACGCAAGTTGTGGCGTTTTAGCCTACGCGCTGGAAGATATCTTTTAAGATCCGCCCGTAACGCCGGCATTCTAAAATCTGCGAAGCAACCAGCCGCTCGCCCCATTCTCCCCGCGCCTCGCCGAATTTTCATCGTGTTTCCGTCTCTGCAGGTCGAAAACCTCTTCGGCGGAATTTTAACCGGCATCAAATTAGGAATAGAACTTTCGCGACGGTCTCCTGATTGGCGAATTTATTTCGTGTGCATCGACTCGGCTCTCGCAGGAAAATCCAAACTCGCTCTCCTTGCGGCAGTGAAGCGAGTCTTCGGTTCGGCACCCGTCTTTGAGCAAAGCAATTCCTTCGCTGGCGTCGATGAATTCGAGGCGACCGAGTTCACCAAAAACGATTGCTTTGTTGGCACCGCTTGGTGGACAACCGAGTTCCTCGCTGATCGCGCCCAAAAGGGAATTTTCGGCTTTGAACAGCTCTTATACCTGATTCAAGATTTTGAGCCTGGTTTCTATCCATGGTCGCAAAAGTATGCTCAGGCACGCGCGACCTACCAATGGCCGATCAAAGGCTTGGTCAATTCGACTTTTCTCGCGAACTATTTGCGAAAATCGGAGCCACAGTCGCCGATGGTATTTCAGGCGTTTCAGCCAGAAATCGATCCAGGGCGGTTCTTTCCGCCTCCTAAAGAGACGCTCAGTTGGCGAGAAAGAAACGACGTCACGCGCGTTTTCGTTTATGCTCGCCCCAACGTACCGCGAAACCTCTTTCCTCTTATTTCGGCAGGTTTAAGGACGTGGTCGGAAAAGACCCGCATCCTTCCCGACGAGATCGCGCTCATCACCGCAGGAGAGAGTGTTGTCGCTCTTCCCATGGCAAACGGCCATAAGGCTATTCATGTCGGCAAGGTGGACCTCGCGGCGTATCCCGCCTTTCTGCGGAGTTTTGATGTCGGTATCTCACTTATGCTTTCACCGCACCCGAGCTATCCCCCATTGGAGCTTGCGCGCTCTGGAGTCATCTGCATCACCAATGATTTTGAGTGCAAAGATATGGCGTCAGTCTCGAGAAATTTCAGGATTCTCGAGAAACTAACTCCTGAATGTTTCGCACATACTCTAGAAAACGCGATTGAAGCCGCAAAGGATCTTGAGTCACGCATTGCGGGATCGCAAATCGAATGGCAAGAACCAGCCCTGTCACTTGAAGAACTCAGTGCAAAACTTGAGTTGAATTAGGCGCGCCAAGATTCAGGCAGGTACATTGGCGATACGACGGTATTCAGCGATCACTTCGCGGGGGATGCCGTCCATCGCGACCTCACCGCCGTTTAAAAAAATCGCCCTCGTGCATAGGCTTTCGATCAAACCTAGATCGTGTGAAACCATCATCATGCACTTCGCATCATCGATTAAACTTTGCATTCTGCGCTTAGCTTTATCAATGAACGATACATCGCCCGCTCCCAGCATTTCGTCCAAAATCAGAACCTCAGGTCGGATCGAGGTCGCAATCGTGAATGCCAAACGCACCTGCATGCCAGAGGAATAATACTTGACCGGCACATCGATGAACTTTTCGAGTTCCGAGAAGTCGATGATTTCTTGGACCCGCTCTTCGACCTGCGCCTTAGTGAAACCCAACATATAACTATTGAAATAGATATTCTCCCGACCAGAGAATTCCGGATTGAATCCGGCGCCGATTTCTATCAACGGCTGAACCGCACCCCTGACCGTGAGCTTTCCACAGGTCGGGTTCAAAATACCCGCTACCACCTTAAGCAAAGTACTCTTGCCCGCGCCATTGAAGCCGACGATTCCCACCCGCTCGCCCTCTTTCACCTCTAGGTTCAAGGAATTCAAGACGAGAAGCATATCCTTTTTCTTATCAACATAGGAACGGCGGGAAAGGGCATTGACTACAAATTCTTTGAATGTCGACGTACGATCATAGTGCAGTTCGTACTCGAGCGATAAATCCTGAATTGTGATCATCGGTGCATGGTTCATGGCGATTACAACTTAAAGACTATTTTGTTTTCAAAATGCCGCAGACACCAAAGACCCAAAAAACAGGTCACCAATGAGGTCGCAGCTACTATTCCATAAAAATTCCATGATGGCACTTGGCCAAGAAGGGGCTGTCGGAAAATTTCGACAAAATAATAAAATGGATTATAAGTGATGATCCAAGCACGCTTTTCGGGAATCATACTCATATCGTAAGTGATAGGCGTCACAAAAAACAAAGCCTGCATCGCGACCGGGATAATGTAATCAAAGTCGCGAAAATAAACCGTCGCAACACTAATAAAGCTCGCAATCCCCAGTAAGAAAACCAGCGCAAAACCCAGCGCCAGAATCGATAGCGGAATCGTCGGGTGCAATTCGACCGCGCCAAACATAGCGCCGAAAACGACGAGCCCAAGCGCGGACAAGAAGAAATTCGCAAACTCATAACAAACGACATTCAAAATAAAGATCGTTTTCGGCACGAACGTCTTTTTGATATAGTGTTCATTACCAATCATGATTAGGGGCGATTTACCAATCACGCCGTTTATCAACGAGAAGAACAGCGCTCCTGAAAAATAATAGCGGTAATAATTTGGAATTTTCGAGCCGACCAACATACCCATAATCACGCCGATCATCAGATACTGAATCAGCGGCGCCAACATCGTCCAGAAAAAGCCCAAATAGGAACGTCGGTAACGAATCTTCAACGTCGTATAGACGTAGGAATAAACAACGTATCGAAATCGAAAAACACGATTGATTTCGCGACCTAAATTGCTATGAGAAATTGCATACATGAGGTATCTAAAACTCCCATAGGTTCCCTAACTCCGCAAGTCAATTTGCCCGGAGGACTTAGAGCAGCATGGCAGGCAGATAATTCTATGACAAGACCCCGGACCGCGAGCTAAGTTGCTGACTCCTTTAGAAGCTTCATGATTTAATTGTCGCCATTTTTGGTTCTGAGTGCGAAATTCGGACCAAGGCGCCCGACCAAATCGG
>SXGU01024005.1_pt1 | contig 10934 bp, 7 predicted proteins | sample 3174531 | NCBI WGS metagenome assembly SXGU01 (sample SAMN11356863, study PRJNA531348) | freshwater metagenome | isolation source: freshwater sample F1-140 | place: China: Fuxian Lake, Yuxi | collected 2017-12-25
CCGGAAACGCGTTTTTCCGTTTCGGTTTGCAGCCAATCGCTCTGCGGTCCGGCACCGGCGACAATCAGGCGGTAATCTTTTTCCGTGTCGCGCGCCAAAATCTCCATCAATTCGGGCAGCAGTTCGATGTTTTTTTCCGGCGAAATTCTTCCGGCGTAAAGCAAAATTGTCGCAGATTCGGAAATTCCGGCGCGCGCGCGCATCTCGCGTTTTACAATTTCAGATTTTCGCGCGGGCGTAAAAAGATCGCTGCCGACGCCGCGCGGACAAACGAAAATTCGTTCCTTCAGCGGAACGCGCGGCGCTTTGAATTTGCGCCACGTCCAGTTGAGAAACTTTGACGGTTTCGCCGTTTGCGCTTCATCCTGCACCGATTTGTAAAATTCCTGCGCCGTGTACGGCGAATTGGCGATGTGAAAATCGAAAGTCGGCAGCGTATATTTGCCGATGACGCTGCGCGAAAGCCACGCGCCGAATTTTCCCTCGGTCATAAACGAGCGAATATTGTCGTCCATTCGCTCGCACGAAAAATGAACGAGCAGCGGGCGTCCGAGCTGTTTGAATTTGCCGATGCGAATCATTGCGCCGAGCATCGAAAGCGTATATTTATCAGTTACTTCGACGATGTCGGGTTTTTCGTCGAGCAGAATTTTGCGAATCAGCGAGTCGCCCGGCAAATACTGCCAGGGCATTATCAAACGATAGCGTTTATCGAAAATCGGCGAATAATTGGCGGGAACGTAGTAAATTTTGGCGTAATCGTTGACTTCTTCGATGGTTTCGGTTTCGCCGGGAACAATCAAACGGATGTAACGGCGATGACGCGCGGCGGCGGCAAGCAGATTATTGTACGAAGTGCTGATTCCGCCGGAGTTTTTATGATAATAGTTCGTCAGGTGAACTGATTTTAGTGGTTGCTGATTCACGCGTTTTTTTATTTGTTGAAATTATTTCGCTCGGTCGGCGCGGCTGTAATAAATCAGCGACAGCGCAACGGCGAGCAGCATTAATATAATGCCGTCAACGCCCCAAAATTTGATGAATGCGATTTGCCGACCGCCGCCGTAAGTCCAAAACGCTTTGCTCGTGACGGCGATGCACAGCATTTGCGAGAAAACGCCGAACGCGCCGATGCTGGCGAGCGCGGTAAAAAAAGCGCGGCGGCGAATCATCGCGCCGATTTCGTTCGGAATAAAAGCGACGAACTCAAAAATGAGCAGCGGCAGACGTTTCAAATCGTGCAGCAGCGATTGGCTTTCCGCTTCGCCGACGATCATCACGTTGCGGCGCATAATAAATAATGTGAACAGCGCGGAAATAATCGAAAAACAAATCGAGCGGACAATCGCTTCGTCGGTGTGATCGTGCGTTGCGGTAAAATACGCGAAAGCGGTCTGCACCAAAAATTCAAAAACGTGGCTGATAAGGGGAACGACAAGCAAAATGCTCGCGAGCGCTTTCCACGCCGGTTCGACGCGGCGAAACGATTGAATCAGCGCGCCGCCGACGCCCGCAAAAAAGAATCGAAAAACAAATTGCGCGAGCGCCGCCGCCAAAGCGAGGCGAATGCTTTCGCGTCCGACCAGATAAGTTATTAAAAAGATCGGCGCGCGCATCGCTCCGCTCATAATCGCGCCTTTGTAATTCCAATACCGCACGAATTGTCCCGGATTGCGCCAGAGACTCAGCCAGGCTTCGCCGATAGTATTTTTATGAGCGCCGAGCGGCGGCGTTTCTTCAAATGTCATTTCTTTCATACTGCATGGAAAAGAAGAATCGAAATCGCCTTCGTCCGCCGAAAATATGACGAACGATGATGGCGCTTCGGACTTGTTTTCAACTTAAACTGTAAATATTACGGGCAAACCGGCAATTTATCAACGAGGAGATTTCTGTGCGTGAGCCGCAATGCGAACAGTGTCGTGATAGGCGCGGTAAACGTCTTCAAAAACAGCGTCCCAACTGCGCGAATGGGCGAATTCGCGTGAAGCCCGCTTCATTCTCGCTAATTTTTCCGGATCGTTTAATAATTCGAGCGAATGTTTGAAAAATCCGCCGAGGTTAGCGGCGACGAATCCGGTTTCGCCGTGACGCACGATAAATTTCGGTCCGCCCTGATCGGAAACGATCGCGGGAACGCCCGACGCGTTCGCTTCCTGCACGACGTTGCCGAACGCGTCGGTTTCCGACGGAAACAGAAAAACGTCAATATTGGCGTAGTTTTCCGCCAGTTTTTCGCCGCTCAAAAAGCCGGTAAATTCCGCCGTTTTCATCGTCTTTTCGAGCCATTCGCGCTCGTTGCCTTCGCCGATGATTAAGAATTTGAAATTGGTTTTGCCCGCCGCCAGCAATTTCTGCTCAAGCTCGGCGAGCAGCCGCACGTTTTTTTCGGCGCGCAAACGCCCGACAAAACCGAATCGGAATACGCCGTCGGAAACCGTTCTTTTCGCCGGCGAATAAACATCCGTATCAACGCCGCGCAGCATTAGTCGCCCGACTCGATTTGTTCCTTCGGTCAATTTATCGAGCAATTCCTGATTCGGCGCTAAAATTACTTTCGGCATTTTGTAGTAAAGCACCGCGCCGTCCATAATTTTCCGCTCGGCAAAACCGGTTACCGGACTGACTGTATTTTTCGGGAGAAAAGAAAACATCCGGCTCAAACGCCGCGCCGCGTATTCGTGCAGATTCGTATGCCACGAACCGATCAGCGGCAAATTCATTTTCCACGCCAGATACGCGCCGATAATGCTCACGTCGTTCAAGCCGGTAATGTGTAGAACGTCCGGCTTGAATTTAATCAGCTCGCGCAAAACGCGGTGCGCGTGCCGCTGAAAAAGCGGATCGTATTTCAAGCCCTCGTCCATCGGAAACGAAACGGGCGAACGCTTGAGCGACAGATACGAAACGCTGCCGTCCGTCAAAGACGTGGTTCTTTCGCCGGCGTGCACGCACAGAAAAGGATAACCATTGCGTTTGGCATATCCGACTAATCTCTTGCTGGTCATTGCTACGCCGTTGACTTCCAGAAAAGAATCGGGAAAAAAGGCGACTCGCAGATTTTTATCCACTGTATAAATATGAAAAAACTTCGGTAAATTAAATCGGCGGGTTTGGCAAACCCGCCTCGATGATTGCTTATTTATTTATGGCTGTAACTATATTGACGAAACGTTTTACGAAATCGGATCGGAAGACAGTGTCGGCGTGAAATCTTCCGTGCTCGGAATTTCAAACTCGGTGTGCGCAATATTTTTCGGAACGCGGTCTTTTTTAGGTCGCGCGAGCGCGAAAAACGGACGCATTTTCGGACTTCCCATCACGCCGAGCGTCCACACCGCCCATTGCAGCCACAACGGACCGCCGTAAACCCAGTGAACCGAAAGCGGGCGCAGTCCGTGTCCGTCGCCGACATCGAAATGAACGCGGTCGAACCATTTTTTGCGCCCTTCCGGAAATTCGGGATAATGACGCAGAATTTCGGAAAAAGATTGCAGCTGACGCGACTGCAAAGGCTGTTTATATTCAGGCATTAAAACGATTTCCGTCGGTTTGCCGCTGCGCACTTCGTCGGCAAATTCGTCGAAAGTCTTGCTGTTCGTCAAATTAATCACCGTGTTCGGTCGGCAGCCGTGACGGTCGCCGCCGGTCACCGTCGGATAATTCAGCGATTCCGCCATTTCAAGCACCGCTTTATTTTCCGACCACGAACGAAATCCGTTGATTTCAAAAGCGTGAATCCAGCGCCCGTGCTCTTTGATAAAGTTTTTAAGCAGAATTCGGTGCTTTTCTTTGCCGACGATTTCGATGTCCCACAACGGATGATTTAAGACGACGAGAATTTCGGGAGTCGAATTGAGCAGCGCGAAAACCTCGTTCAGTTTTTCGGTCGTGTGGTTTTCTTTATTAAAAGTATATTCGAGCAGCGTTTGCGACAATTCTTCAGCGCGGTCGGTCGGCAGATTATGCACGCCGACGTGAAAAAATCCGTATTCAAAAGGAACCGTCCATTCGAGCGAAATCGGTGCTTTCGAGTTTTCCGTTTGTTCGTTTACTTTGATGTTCGCGGCGATGCTGTCGTGGTCGGAAAGGGAAACGAGCGCGTCGAGTCCAGCTTCGTTAATTTGCTTTTGTTCGTAATCGTAAACTTCCTGAGCGGTTAAAGGCGGCGACCAGAATCCGGTCGAAAAGTTGATGTCTTTTCCTTCGCGAGCAATATATTTTTTTCGTTCGCGGTGCCAGAAATGTTTGACTACCGGAATCTTGGCGGCGTAATGCGGCACGAATTCCAGCATTTCCCGTGAATGTTCGGTGTGACAATGGAGAGAAACGCCCGATTTGGCTTGTGTGCCCAAATTTTCGGTTTTATGCAGAATATGCAAACGCGTTTTTTTTAAATTCATCTATTTCTCCGAATCAAAGCCTTTCAAACGTATAAAATTAACAAATAAAGGCAAAGATGTAAATTCCTCAGATGTCGCGGTTTAAGATTTTGTTGTCTTCAAACGCCGCGCCGGAAGCCGTGCGATGCTGGCTGGAATCGAGTTTTTTATAAAAATAAAGCATCGTTTTGCGCGAATAAAACAATCCGCGAAAAAAAATTGTCATAAAATAAAAAGGCGCGGTGTTTTGTATGTAGAACGAGGAAAACATCCTTAAAAATCCAGCAGGAGAGCAGCATTTATGAATTGGTTATATTCGTTAGTTTTAGCCGGGTTGATGTTCACATCCGATAGTGAATTGATGCCGACCAGCCATCAGACATACAAAAGTCAAAGCACGAGCGCCATCGTGAAATTTGACGAAACCGAAAGATTCGAGCAGACTTATCCGCTCAATGCGAACGGACGCGTCAGCGTTTCAAACGTCAACGGTTCGATTACGGTCGAAGCGTGGGACAGAAATGAAGTCAAGCTCGAAGCCGTCAAAGTCGCCGACACGAAAGAGAATTTAGACGACGTAGAATTTAGAATCAACGCGCGGCAGGACAGCTTCAGCGTCGAAGCCGATTACGACAAAGTGCAGAATCACAGTAACGGCAACTGGAAAAATTACCGCAAACTCGAAGTCCAGTTTCGCTTGACCGTTCCGCGCGCGGCGGTTCTGGACGAAGTCGAAACGGTTAACGGTTCGGTGACGGTTTCAAATTTTACCAATACGACGAAAGTTTCCGCGGTCAACGGTGAAGTGCGCGCGACGAATCTGCGCGGAACCGCCAATCTCTCAACGGTTAACGGAACGGTTGACGCCGTATTCGACAGTTTGGACGCGGGCAGCAAAATCTCTCTCGAAACGGTTAACGGTCGCGTCAATCTGATGATTCCGTCCGATTCAAATGCGACGATCAAAGCGGAGACGCTGAACGGGGAAATCAAAAACGATTTCGGTCTGCCGGTGCGCAAAGGCGAATATGTCGGGAAAGATTTGTACGGCAAAATCGGCAGCGGCGATGTGCAGATTCGCCTGAACAGCGTTAACGGCGGATTGAGCATCGGCAGAAAAAGCGACGGCAAAAATGCGAGCCAGTCAGTCAATCTTTTGACGCAGAGCGAAAATTACGAAAAAAGCGGCAGCAGCGTTAATCGTCCGAGCAACCGGCAGACGATAGACACGGCGAAAATGAATCGCGAAATCGCCAAAGCCGTCGCCGATTCGCAGAGAGAAACGGCGCGCGCTTTAAAGGAAGCGGAAAAAGAATTGAAAAATCTGCCTGCCGTTGCCGAAATTACCGAACAGGCGTTGAAAGAATCAGCCGAAGCGATTGAAGAAACGAACAAAATGCTGAATTCGCCGGAATTCAAACGGCAAATGAAAGAGAATCAGAAAATTCAGCTTGAAAATATGACCAAACTTTCCGACATCAGCTGGAATTTCGGAACGCCGCGCGTCGAGAAAAAGTCGGAAACTTTCACCGTTAACGGAACGCCGAAAGTGACGATTGACGCCAAGGGCTGCGCGGTTGACGTGCGCGGCTGGGACAAAGCGGAAGTGCAGTATTCGGTCAAAAAATATTCGCGCAGCCGCAATCAAACGCCGCTCGACGTGAAAGCGGAAAATTCCGCCGCCGGAGTAAATATCAACGTTGTCAACGCGGAAAAATCGGCGCGCGAAGGCAATTTCTTTGACGACGACAGCAATGTCAGAATCGAGGTGTATGTGCCAAAAAAGTCGAATCTGCGAATCACGACTAACGGCGAGCTGCGGCTCGAGGGCGTTTCGGGCGACATCGAATTAAACGGTGTTGACGAATCAATCAACGTGCGTGATTCGAGCGGAAAACTCCGCGTCAAGGCTGTTGACGGCAGAATCAGAATTGTCGGTTTCAACGGCGAACTCGTCGCCGATTCGGTTGACGGCGAAACTTATCTGGAAGGGACTTTTGAAAAAATCACCGCCACGACCGTTGACGGAACGATTATTTTAACCGTTCCGTCAACGGCTGATTTTAATCTCGAATCGAACGTAAGAAATATCGAAGCCGAAAACTTTAATCTCCAAGAACTCACCGGCAGAGAAAATGTTTCGCGCTGGAAAATCGGCAAAGGCGGCGCGCTTTATTTGCTTAATTCAAGCGCCGACGGAAAAATTTCGCTGCGCAGCAAAAATATTCTCGCCGCGCTCGAATAACAATAACAGAATAGATTTTTCTCAAACATTTTCATCGAAGCGGAAAGAACAAGCAAACCTTTTCGCTTCATTTTTTTGAAACTCTATGACCGCGTTTACGTTACAGTCAGAAAGAATAAAATTCTCACGTTTGTTCTTTTTTTCACTCGGTTGAATAATAATTTTTCATATTTAAAGAGGTAGTAATGCAGAGGCTCTACGCGCTCGTCGCGGTATTAATTTTTTCCGTCTGTTTAAATGCGCAGTCAAATAATGGCAACGTTGCCGGCAGCGTTAGTGAAACGGGCAACTCGCCGGTCGCCACCGCCGCCAACAAATCGGACGACGCGAAATCAGCTTCCGATGGCAATCCTAAAATCACGCTTCCTGCGGAAAAAGCCGCGCCCGTCAACATTTCCAAGATTGGGTCGGCTCCGACGATTGACGGCAGAATTGACGAAGAAGTGTGGCTGCGCGCCGCCGTTTTCAAAGATTTTTACCAAACCAATCCGGGCAACAACACGGCGGCGTCGAAACCGACCGAAGCGCTGATGATGTACGACGAAAAAAATCTCTACATCGCCTTTAAATGCTGGGACGAAAAAGACAAAATTCGCGCGACCGTTGCCAAACGCGACGAAGTTTTCGGCGAAGATAACGTTCGCGTCTGGCTCGATACTTACAACGATCAGCGGCGCGCCTACGTCATCGGTTTTAATCCGCTCGGCATTCAGCAGGACGGCATTTTCACCGAAGGACAGGGCGCGGATTTCTCCGTTGATATTGTCATGGAATCCAAAGGCGTTATCGAAGATTGGGGCTGGTCGGTCGAAGTAAAGATTCCTTTCAAATCGCTGCGTTACACGGCGGGAAAAGGAAAGTTTTGGGGCGTAAACGTGGCGCGAAATATTGATCGGCTCAATGATGAACTCGATCAATGGATGCCGGACGACCGCGATGTTTCTGGGTTTTTAGTCAAAAGCGGCAGAATCACCGGGCTTGACGAAATCAAATACGAGAGAACTTTAGAAATCGTGCCGAGCGTGACGATTGCCGAAACCGGTTCGCGCAAACGCACGATTCCGACTTCGATTATCAACGCCAACGGTTTTGATCCGACGTTTTACCCGATTGGAATTACCGATCCGGGCAAATTCGTCAATAATCCGATCAGACCGGATTTGAGTCTCAACTTAAAATACACCGTTTCGCCGAATGTTACGCTCGACGCGGCAATCAATCCGGATTTCGCCGAAATTGAAGCCGACGCGCCGGTTGTTTCGGCAAATCAGCGTTTTCCGATTTTCTTTACGGAAAAACGACCGTTTTTTCTCGAAGGCAAGGAAATTTTCGATTCGCCGCTGCAGCCGTTTTACTCGCGGACGATTGTTGATCCGGATTTGGCGGTGAAAGTAACGGGAAAAACCGGCAAAAATTCGTTCGGTTTGCTCGTCGCTTCGGACAACGCGCCGGGCAATTATTCGGAAGACGAGCGCGGCGATTTGGATGCGTGTCAGCAGTCGAGACAGTATTTTCCGAATCAATTTATTCGCTGCGGCATCGAAGAATTCGTTGATAAAAACGCGCTGTTCGGCGTTTTGCGTCTCAAACGCGACATTGGCAATCAGCACAACATCGGTTTTTTCGCCACCGCGCGAACTTTTCCGAAAAACCGCAATTTTACGAGCGGTTTCGACGGCGTTTTCAAGCTCAACCAGAAAACCATTCTCAATTTTCAAGTTTTAGGCACGCATTCGCGCAAATTTTTCTACAATCCGAACGAAGACAACACGCGTTATCGCACCGGCAACGGCATCGGTTATCAGATCAGTCTCGATTATACGACCGACACGCACGGCTGGTATGCCGAAGCCGTCGGACGGTCACGAGATTACCGCGCCGACGCCGGATTTACGCGCCGCACAAATACCAATTCGATATTTTTCGCCAATCGCGTCAGCACGCGCTCAAAGCCGAAAGAAAAAATCATTCGGCTCAACTGGCAGCAGGTTGCGCGATACACTTACGATTGGAACGGGCGTTTGCAGGATGTCGGCGCGAGCACGAGTTTGAGCGCGACTTTGCAGGGAAATTTGTATATCGGCAGTGAAATCGGTGCCGGCATTGAAAGAATTTACGAGGACGAATTCGGCGCGCGCCGCAATCCGGCGAGAAATCAGCCCGGCGCTTTTTTCGGCGAGCCGACGCGAACGACAACGCAGCCGTATTTCAGTTTGAACGCGAGCAAAAACTTTAGCAAACAATTCGCGCTTTACGGATTCGTCGGCTCGATTATCAATGCGTTCGATTATGATTTCGGCGCGGGCAATCGTTTTCCGCGCCGCAGTCCGGCTTTTATTGATTATCTGGACAGTCCGGAATACAACAATTACATCAATCTGTTGCAGCTCAATCCGAACAATCCGAACATTCAATTTCCGAATCCGCCCGCGCTCGATCCGGGCAGAGGCTGGCAGTTCGATTTAAATGTCGGCGGCGAATATAAACCGGTTGATCCGCTGCGAATTTCGCTCGATTACACGAAAAGCCGTCTTCGCCGCAACGATAACGGGCAAATCGCTTTCGATACGAATATTTTTTCGCTGCGTTCGACTTATCAGTTCACCAGATTTTTGTTTACGCGTCTGCGCGTTGATTACGACACTTTGAATGCGAACACGAGCGGGCAGTTTTTATTCGGCTGGAACCCGAATCCGGGAACGGCTTTTTACGTCGGCTACAACGATAATTTCAACTATCGCGGCTACAGCCCGTTTACCAATCAATTTGAGCCGGGATTTGAAAGAAATAGTCGAACTTTTTTTATTCGCGCTTCGTATCTCTTTCGCAAGAGTTTTTAAATTCATTTTTCTCCAAACGTAAAACTCAGGCAGCGCATTCATCGGTTGAATCGCTGCCATTTTTTTTGCTTGCAATTTTTGCTGATACGTTTGATTTGTCGGTAAATTATTCGGCTTGATAAACAAACACTTAATATTTTTCGCCGTTCTGCACCCAAACCTGAAGCAGCAGCGCGCGGCTGATCGAATGCGTGATTTCGTTGCTGAGAACTTTTTCGATTGCTTCGCGAAAACTCAATTTCACAATTTTCATTTCTTCGGAACTGTCGCGGTCAGGTTCTTCAAATTTTAGTTTTCGCGCGACGAAAAACGTGGATTCGTTTTTGATAATCGAATTGTCGAGCTGAATTGTGCCGAGTTCGGTTATTTCTTCGGCGGTGATGCCGAGTTCTTCTTTTAATTCGCGTTCGGCGGCAGCGCGCGGCGTTTCGTCTTCGACCGCACCGGCAACCGCTTCAAGCGTGTTTTTTCCGACGACGTAGCGAAACTGTTCGGTCAGGTAAACAAATCCTTCATCGTCAATCGGCAGAATGCAGACGCCCGGAACGAAATGCGCGGTCGCGTATTTTCCGTCTTTTCCGTCCGGCTGAATCACTTCGTCTTCGTAAACCTCAAAGTAATCGTTTTCGTAAATTTTCGTCGTGGATTTGATCGTCCAGTTTCCGTTTTTCTTTTCCATAGCGGTTTGTTGCCGAATATAATTTGTTATTCCAAATTAAGATAAAAAATAAAAAGGCGGATTCTTTTCGACAAATCCGCCTTTTTCCGATTTTAGAGAAATAAATATTTTATTCAAACACGCGTTCGACCGGCGTAATTGTTACGTCGGCGGATTTTACCGGAAGCGGATAAGTCGCGATGATTTTGTCTTCGCTCGTCACATCAGCAGGTTTTGGCGAAGCGTAACTGATTTTTCCCGGTTTGTTGCCGACGATTTGATCGCGCAAATCCTCGGCGTCTTTCGTAATCATTACGACGCGCATTTTTTTCGACGCGAGATGAGTTCTGATCGCGTTGTTGACATCCGCCAGCGTTAATTTCGCCAGATTCTGTTTCATATAATCGTTGTAATTCGGAATTCCGTAAAAGCGCGAATCGAGCGCGTAACCGAGTTCGGCGGATTTCGTCTGCGTCAGAATATTGACGTATTTCGTCAAAAAGTTTCTCGTCTCTTCAAAAGTCTGCTGGTCGAGACCGTTTTTGACGAGTTTGTCGTATTCATAAACGGCGGCGCGCAATGTGAAATTCGCGTTGTTTGGTTCGACGGGACGAATCCACATTTGAAAAATCTGAAATTTTCTACCCAGATTCGCGTCCGGTTCAAACTGATACATTCCGCGCGGAAAATATTCGATATACGCGTAATCGCCGTAATTCAAACCGCGCGCTTCCCGCAGGCGACCATAAAGATAGCTGTTTGACGAACGGTGCTGACCGAAATACGAGGCGACCAAGGCGAGCGCCGCG
>SXGU01006845.1_pt1 | contig 10930 bp, 7 predicted proteins | sample 3174531 | NCBI WGS metagenome assembly SXGU01 (sample SAMN11356863, study PRJNA531348) | freshwater metagenome | isolation source: freshwater sample F1-140 | place: China: Fuxian Lake, Yuxi | collected 2017-12-25
CGACTTAAGTGTCAACATTGAACTGCAGGCAGGCGACACGAGTAGTGTTTTACACATGTTGAAATATATGTGCTCGCAATTAAGTTCAGTAATACACGGGGTGCGTTTGGGTGCAGAAAATTTAAATACTGCCGCACAGGAAGTGAGTGCCACGGCACAAAGTTTAAGTCAATCTGCCATTGAACAATCTTCCAGTTTAGAACAAACCACCGCCTCGGTAGAGGAACTCAATGCCTCGGTACAACACAATGCGGATACCGCCAAAACCACCAACTCCATGGCGACGCTCTCCGCACAAGACGCTTATACGGGAGGTGAAGCCGTCAAACGCACCGTCACCGCCATGCGCGATATTGCTGGAAAAATTGGCTTAATTGAAGACCTTGCCTATAAAACCAATTTGTTATCGCTTAATGCCGCCATTGAAGCAGCACATGCAGGTGAACACGGTAAAGGCTTTGCCGTCGTCGCCGCCGAAGTCAGAAAACTGGCCGAACGCTCCCAGATAGCCGCCCAGGAAATTGGCCAACTGGCGTCCTCCAGCGTGGGACTGGCAGAACGGGCAGGAGCCCTGCTGCAGGAAATCGTACCCTCCATCCAGAAAACGGCCGAACTGGTACAGGAAATCAGTGCCGCCTCCGATGAACAGGCCGGCAGTGCCCAACATATCTCCGAAGCCATGAACCAGATCAATCAGGCCACCCAGCAGAGTGCGTCCGCCTCTGAAGAACTGTCAGCCACCGCCGAGGAAATGAGCGGACAATCACTGGAACTGCAACAGACCATGGCGTTCTTCAAAGTGGGTGGTGTCATTGATGGCGTGGTCACTCACCGCTCCACCACCCGCAAGGCGGGCCCTCACCTGCCCAAAACACCCAAGGTGGTCTTGCCAACCGCCAATCTCGACGAACACGGTTTCACCCATTTCTAGGCAGGGGCCGGAACAGCATGATCAATACCTCATCCGAAACACCCGGCCAGTCGGAAACGACCGGAGATCATCAATACCTGATCTTCAACCTGGGAAGCGAATCGTTCGCCCTGGCAATACTGCAAGTCAAGGAAATCATCGAATACGGCCAGTTGACTGAAGTTCCCATGATGCCGGAGGTCGTCAGGGGGGTCATCAACCTGAGAGGCTCCGTGGTTCCCGTCATTGACCTGGCGATACGCTTCTGGAAACACCCTACCCGGATTGGACGGCGCAGTTGCATCATCATTGTCGAACTGACCGACACCGAACAACACCAGGTGATGGGCATCGTCGTCGATGCCGTCAACAAGGTCACCGAAATAGCCCACGACGATATCGAACCGGCACCGGCCTTTGGTTCCAGGATTCGCACCGATTTCATCGCCGGCATGGGGAAAATCGACGACCGCTTTGTGGTCATCCTCAATGCCGTGAAAGTACTGTCAGTGGAGGAATTGGCGGCTATCTCCGGTGAATCACTGGCCGACCGGCTGGAAGATGACCCTCAGGCCCTGAATGACTTGCCCAGCAGGTAAACTTCGGGGCTACGATCGCGTGATGCCTTGGGTTTCCTGACCGACACGCTGGCGAACAGTTGCCGACAGGTTTTGACGTAAGTATCGAAATCGGGTCCGTGGAAGAGTTTCACAACAAACGCCCCGCCTGGCTTGAGGATTTCACGGGCGGTATCCAGGGCCAGTTCGGCCAGGTGCATGGCACGCAGTTGATCGACCGGTCGGGTTCCCGTCATGTTGGGTGCCATATCGGACAGCACCCGGTCGACCGACTGGCCGGCCAGTGCCTCCCGCAGTTGTTCCAGTACGGCATCCTCCCTGAAGTCACCCTGTATGAAAGTAACATGATCAATCGCTTCCATGGGCAGAACGTCCAGGGCTATAATTTTGCCGTTTTTCCCCAGGCATTCCGCCACGTACTGAGACCAGCCTCCCGGGGCGGCCCCCAGATCCACGATAGCCATACCGGGTTTGAACAAATGCTCCCTTTCGTCCAGTTCCCTGAGTTTGAATACCGCACGGGAACGATACCCTGATGATTGGGCCTTGATGACAAACTCATCTGAAAAATGCTCATTGAGCCAGCGTTGGCTACTGCGGCTGCGTGACATGGCTTGTTGATGGAGAATTAAATTTTGAAAATAGCGTTTAGAAAATTTCTGAGGGCCAAAGCCCACTCCCTGAAACCGGTGGTCATCACCGGCCAGGCCGGTATCAGCGATGCCGTACTGAATGAGATCGATCTGGCACTGAATCACCACGAACTGATCAAGGTTCGGGTCAATGCGGAGGATCGTGAGATGAGACAAACCATGATTCAACGCATCTGTGAAACCCTAGGTGCGGAACTGGTGCAAAGCATCGGACACATTGCGACCCTTTATCGGGTTTCGCCGGACAAATGATACCCCAATTCCTTTGCCATTTGCCGACGGGAAGACTATAATGCGCCTTCTTCTCGGGGTGTAGCGCAGCCTGGTAGCTCACCTGTATGGGGTGCAGGTGGTCGGAGGTTCGAATCCTCTCACCCCGACCAAATCAAAACCCTTAAATGCAAAAAGCCGATCCAAAAGATCGGCTTTTTGCATTTTGATCCCCGTTTGAATACCAACCAATCGAAAGACTACTCTCCTCTCATACTCACCGGCGAACTTCGCAGCCAAATCGACTCCGTCTGGAATGCTTTCCGGTCGGGCGGCATCTCCAATCCGATGAAGGTGCCGGAGCAAATTACCTACCCGCTGTTCATCCGCCGACTGAATGACGCTCACTCTCTTGCGGAGAGCAACCAAGGCCGACATCATCCTAAAACCTGACCGATACATCAAAGCCATAGCGTCTGGGTGGGCCGGGCAGGAAAGAGTTGTAGCCAAAACTGTTGGCGAGATTGATGGCATAAACATCGTAGTCTTCATCCAGCAGGTTTTCGGCATGCAGGGCCAGGGTGTAGCGGCCTTTGCTGTCGCTGTAGGCGATCCGGGCATTCATCAATCCGTAAGGGGCTTGCTGGATCGCCTGGTAACCCGGCTTGTCATTGTAGGCACTGTACCACTGGCGGGTCTGGTAATTGCCGCTGACCCCCAGATCGATAATGCCACCCCAGCCCGGTTCAAAGCTGTAATCCACCGCCCCGGTCAGTTTGAATTGAGGGGCCGCCACCAGCTCATTGTTAGCCAGGTCGAGTTGGTCATCCGGAATCGGTGTGGCGGTATTGGCCAGGCTCAGTGAGTCATAGCGGGTGTTCATCAGGTTGGTACCCAACGAAATCCGCAGGCCTTCCAGCGGCATGGCCAAAAATTCGTTCTCGATCCCGTAGATATGCGCCGCCCCGGCATTCAGCAACTGGCTTGAACCGTTCACTACATTGATGATCTGCTGGTTCTGATAGTCGTAATAATAGCCGGCCATGTTCAGCCTCAGCCGCTTGTTGAACCAGTCACTCTTGATACCCACTTCGTAGGCATCTACGGTTTCCGGCCTGGTATAACCCAACCGCTGATAGGCCGCCTGTGAGTACATGACACCGGGATTGAAGTTGCCACTGCGGTAGCCGCGACTGTAGCTGGCATAGGTCATGAGGTTGGGTAGCCAGGCGTAATCCACGCCGGTTTTACCGGTCCAGCTTTGATCTTTCTGCGCCTGCTCCGGCACCGAGGCCGTGGTGTAAGGACCGTTCAGAAACCGTCCCGGGCTGGGCGGTGTCGCCGAAGGTGGCAGATAGGCCGCATTGATCGTAGTGGGATTGCCAGGCACCCAACTCCCTATCGGGCTGAAGTCATAGTCCAACCGGGAAATGTTGAGATAATCCATGTCATTTTGATCCACCGTAAAACGAATCCCCATATCCAGTCCCAGCCGCTCGGTAAACTGATAACGTCCCTGGGTATAAGCAGCGGTACTGACCGAGCTGACATTCATTTGCTGATCGACGATACCGTAGCCCGACAGCAGATTCTGCAGGGGCAAGGGTAATATCACCGGTCGGTCCTGTATGAAGGAATACAGATTGCGCATCTTGTTTTCATCCTGGCTGATATAGACACCGGCTATCAGACTGAACGGGCCTTCCCAGTCGGATTCCACCCGGAAATCCTCCGAAAAGGCTTCGTGTTCATCGAACCAGTCGATATGCAGCAGCGAAACCGGAGAGGCATCGGTATCCTGTGTAAACTTGAGTGCGGTGTTATACCAGGAACTCACCGAGACGAATTTCAGGCTACCGGGATCGTAACTGAGCTTGAGTGAAACCAGGTTGAGATCGGTCTCGATGCCGCCTGAACGATTGAGGGCACCTTCGCGGAATCCGTAATCCGGATCGCGACTGTAACCGGCATAATTGAAAAAACCCTTGCCTGGTATCGGCACGGCCCCCAAGGTACGGGGTGGGGTAAACCGCGGCGAACTGCGGGCGATGTTGAGGCGCAGTACGGCGTTCAGTTCATCGCTGATCTGACCATTGACGGTCAGACGGCCAGCCGCCCGTTTTACCTGAGCCAGATTGGAGCCGCCACTGCGGTTGACCCACCAGCCGTCATCCTGATCGAAATCGAAGGCCGCCCGGGTCGCCAGTCGACCGGGTATCAGAGGGGTTTCGGCAGCGGCGAAAATGCGGTGTTCGTCATAGTTGCCAAAGCCGTAGCGCAAAATGTTTTCACCCGACTGGTCGAGATCCGGCGTATGGCTGATCAAATTGATGGCCCCTCCCGTGGTATTGCGGCCATACAGCGTACCTTGTGGCCCCTTGAGTACTTCCACCCGATCCAGATCGTAAAACGCCAGGGCATGGGCAGTGTTGGAACCCAGATAGGTTTCATCCAGATAAAAACCGATCGGGTTGGACTGGTTGACACTGTAATCCGCCATGGAGATACCCCGAATGGCAAACACCGGCCGCCAGCCTGCCGGATTGGTCACCTGAAGCCCGGGAATTTGCTCCGCCAGGTTGCTGGCAGTACGCATGTCGCGGTTGACCAGATCATCCGCTGACAGGGCATCGATGGACAAAGGCACTTTTTGCAGGTTTTCTTCCTTGCGTTGTGCCGTTACCACCACTTCTTCCAGGGCATAGGTATCCGTTTCATCCGTCGTACCTGACAAGGGAAACAGCCCCGTAATGATCAATGTAAATACCGCTATGTTCTTCATGTTATCTTCCGGTTTTATTACACTGGCCACCCATTACGGAATACCCGGGCCAGCACGTTGGAAAGGCAGAAGACTATGTTAGCCGCGATGATCGGGTTTGTGTAGGGGATCATTCATGGCAAATCACCTGCGCCTGATTGGCCGTGTTTGCCTAAAACTTACGTGCCGGATGGCGTGTTCATCACCTATAATACCGCCATCGTGGCATCCGTCCTGATGGCAGCAGCGACCTCCGTCCCTGCATCGGTCAGTGAATGACCGGCCTGCCGTGCGGTTCCCCTCCCTGCCCAAATCCCTGATACAGGCTTCGACCAAGGCCCACGCCGACACTGAGTGATTACGGCATCAATGTGAATCTTCCGTTCGTCACTCATCCGGGAACTGTTAACCGATCTTCATGAAAGCCCATCACGCTGCCGAACTCGCCATTACCCCGCTGACAGAACCGGAAACCCGTAATTTTCTGCGCTGGATAGCCTTGCTGAATCTGCTGTTGGGCATTATCAACATGGTAATGGGCCAGATGGATCCGGCTGTTGGTTTTCGACCCGGCCCCTTGATCATCATCATCAACAGCCTGCTGATCCTGACCCTGATTCGTCTGGGCCATGTCAGGATGGCGGTTCATGTATTTTGCTGGTCCGGACTGGCCAATACCCTGGTGATGGCTTACACCGCCGGAGGGTTGCAAAGCTTCACCTGGTTACGCTTGCCCATCATCATCCTGATGGGCGGGTGGCTGCTGGGACCCCGTGTAGCTTTTGCCATGGCCGTGGCCGGGATGATTGCGGTGGGCATCATTTACCGCCTGCATCTGATGGGGCACGTTTTTCCTGTCACCTACGTACTGGATGGCGTGTATATCGCCTATAACATAGCCATCGTCACATCCGCGCTGATTGCAGCAGCCACATCGATTGCCTTCAGACGACAACTGACCCGACTGGCTGAAGCCCGCAGCCACCTGCATACACTGTTCGACAGTACCGATGACCTGGTATGGTCGGTCGATTCCGGCAATTTTGGCCTGATCAAATTCAATGATGCGCTCAAACACCAGTTGGAACGGTATGACATCACGGCCCGGGAAAAACAGGAACCGACCGACTGGCAAACCCGTTCAATCGATGGCAGTTTCTGGGAAGGGCTATACCGGCGGACTCTGATCAAGGGTGCTTTCGTGGCAGAAGCCGAAGCCTTTGGGTCAGGTCAGTTATTTCAACTCAGTTTCAATGTGTTGCAGCGAGACGGGGTTGTATTCGGCATTTCGGTATTTGCCCGCGACATCACTCACGAACGACAAATACAGCACGAACGGGAGGAAGCCCTGCAGGAACTGGCACAACACCGTAATCACCTGGAAGACCTGGTCGAACAACGAACCCGTGAATTGTCCGCAGCCAAACAGTCGGCTGAAATCGCCAATCAGGCCAAAAGTCAGTTTCTGGCCAACATGAGCCATGAAATCCGTACCCCGCTAACGGCCATCATTGGTTTCGCCGAAGGCTTGCTGACCGGCAACTGCGCCCATGACGAACGGGAGCAAATACTGGAAACCATCGTCCGTAACGGTCATCACTTGCAGGATGTCATCAGTGACATTCTCGATTTTTCCAAGATCGAGGCCGGACGACTGGAGATAGAATCGTCCTGTTTTGCCTTGAATGACTTCATGACCGACATGGAACGACTGGGAAAAACCCTCTGCCAGGTCAAGGGGCTGGAATTCACCCTGCACATGCTCACTCCCATTCCGGTACAGATACGCAGTGATCCAACCCGGCTGCGGCAAATCCTGCTCAACCTGATGGGTAATGCCATCAAATTCACCTCGACTCCGGGATCGGTTCGCTTGATCGCGGGCAGCGACCTCTCGCGCCAGCAATTATTACTGGTCGTTCAGGATACCGGCATAGGCATTGGTGAGGAGGAGATCAGCCGCTTGTTCAAACCGTTTGTGCAGGCCGATAACTCAACCACCCGGCGTTATGGCGGTACCGGACTGGGGCTGAGTATTTCGCGTGAACTGGCCCGCTTGCTGGGCGGCGATATTCAGGTCTTCAGCGTCAAGGGAGTGGGCAGTCTGTTCATGGTGTCGATCGCGACCGGTGAGCTGGAGGGCGTATCCCTGTTGCATGACTGGCCGGTGGACTCATCCACTGAAACCGAAACACCGACACCCGTGACCGCAAGCCGTGTCATGCCGGATCTGGGTGGGCGTATCCTGCTGGCAGAAGACACCGAGGATAACCAGCGTCTGATTTCACTGCTGATCCGGCGTACCGGTGCCGAAGTCGTGGTGGCCCGTGATGGGCAGGAAGCCGTGGAAATCGCTCAGGCAACGGAATTTGATCTGGTACTGATGGACATGCAGATGCCGGTCATGAACGGGCTGGATGCTACCCGTCTGTTGCGTCTGACCGGCTTTGAGCAGCCCATCATTGCCCTGACCGCCAATGCTACTGAAAGCGACAAGGCCGCTGCCCTGGAAGCCGGTTGTGATGCCTTTCTGACCAAGCCGATAGACCAGGCTGCCTTTTTCGGCATGCTGTCACGTTATCTGCCAGCGGGCAATCCAACACGGCAACGGGTTGAAACGGTGATGGATCAACAAGCCTGCGATCCTGAATTTGCTGCACTCAAAGACCACTTTTACCAGGAACTGCCCGAACGACTGGCCCTGATTGACCTGGCGTGTCAACAGGAAAACTGGGCTGAATTACGCGCCAAAGCGCATCAGTTGAAAGGCATCGCCGGCAGTTTTGGTTTACCGGAAGCATCGAGGCTGTGTGCTCGCATCGAGCAACTGATCAATGCTCATGATTATCCGCCCATTCCGGCATTGGTCAGTGAATTGCTGGGGTGCTGCGCGGCCCCACTGGCCTTACCCGCGGTTATTTGAGTCATGTCACACCGCTTCACAACCTCCAAACCCATTACTCCGTTGACCGAACCCGGTTCAGCCCGCCTACTGTGGTGGATTGCCATCGTCATCCTGATTGCCGGTTGCCTGATGCTGGGTATCAACCTGGTGAATCAGGTCGGTATCCGCCCCGGTGCGCCGATTCTCATCGGGGTGGCATCGGGTATGCTGATCCTGCTGCATTGGAACAAAATGACCTGGTATGCAGCCTGGCTACTGTGCCTGGGCGGGATGTTTTCCTCACTCATGGCCTCCTATGGAACCCTGGGTTTGTTGAGCATGAACTGGCTGACCATGCCGCTGGTCATCATGATCGGTGGCTGGCTGCTGGGACGCACCGCCGTCATCATTCTGAGCCTGCTGGCCCTGGCAGCGGTGCTGGGTATGTACCTGCTGCACACCCATGGCCATGTATTTCCGCAGGACTATGCCCTGGGTACGGTAGCCACCGGGCTGGCTACCACCATGATTGTTTCCGGTCTGGTGGCTGGCAGTCTGGCTACCGTATTCCAGCGACAACTCATCCGTCTGAATGAATCCCGCACGCACCTGACCACCCTGTTCGACACTCTCGACGATCTGGTATGGTCAGTGGATGTGCAAAACTTCCATCTACTGAGTTACAACCAGGCCTTTGCCGATTACATGCTGACCCACAGGGGCATCGTCGTCAGGCAAGGCATGACACCGGAACAATTGACCCCCGCCGAAACCGCCCGTGCCCACTGGTTGAATATCTATCGACAAGTGCTCGAACGGGATAGCCTCCAGCAGGAATATCAATCGACTTTTCGCGATCGCATACATCTGATTTCGTTGAAGCTGATGCAGCGAGAGGGTAAGGCCTTTGCCATTTCAGCCATTGCCCATAACATCACCGAGGAAAAAAACATCCAGCAACGTCTGGAAAACGCGGTGGAACAACGAACCCGTGAATTATCCGTCGCCAAGGAGTCCGCTGAAGTGGCCAACCGCTCCAAAGGCTATTTTCTGGCTAACATGAGCCACGAGATTCGTACGCCCCTGACTGCCATCCTGGGGTTTGCCGAGACCCTGAAAGACAAGGCACTGGATGAAAACGAACGGCTGCAGGCGGTTCATACCATTATCCGCAATAGCCAGCATCTTCAGGGACTCATCTCCGATATCCTGGATTTTTCCAAGATCGAAGCCGGGCAACTGGATATCGAACGCGCCGAGATTCCTTTCCCGGCTTTTCTGGCGGATCTCAATACCCTGAGCCAGGCCCTGGCCGGCAATCGTGAACTCGACTTCAGTTGCCATATCGTCCCTCCCATTCCCTCCCACATCGAAACCGATATCACCCGACTTCGGCAAATTCTCATCAACCTGATCAGCAATGCCGTGAAATTTACCGGAAATCCGGGACGGGTGCGTCTGCTGGTCAGTTGTGATCAATCCAGCGGTCAACTGGTCTTTTCGGTTCAGGATAGTGGCATCGGCATACGGCAGGATGCCCTGTCCCGCCTGTTTCAACCCTTTGCGCAGGCCGACATCACCACGACCCGCCGTTTCGGAGGTACGGGACTGGGGCTCAGCATTTCGCAGGAACTGGCCATTCGTCTGGGTGGACACATTCAGGTATTGAGCGTCGAACATCTGGGCAGTCTTTTCATCGTTACGGTAACGACAGGCACCCCCCAACACCGGGAGTGGCTGGAAACTCCTGAACAGTGGGGTATTGTGGCTACAGAAGAGGCTCATTCGTGGAATACCGATCAAACCAACCTGACAGGACGCGTACTGCTTGCCGAGGATACCCCGGATAATCAACGACTCATCAACCTGCTGATGCAACGTACCGGGGCCGAACTGATCATTGCCAATAACGGTGCCGAGGCCGTAGAACAAGCCCAGGAAATGGAGTTCGACCTGATTTTGATGGACATGCAAATGCCGGTCATGGGAGGGATTGAAGCGACGCGCCTGCTGCGCCTGACCGGATTCGATGGCCCCATCGTGGCCTTGACCGCCAATGCCACCGAAACCGAAAAGGCACAGGCACTGGAGGCTGGCTGTAACGACTTCATGACCAAACCCCTGAACCAGCAAACCTTCTTCAAACTGCTGAATCGCTACCTGCCCGAGGCCGTTGATCGCCCGAACCCGCCAACACGCATCCCCCCCATGGCTGATCTCGAAAATGATCCCGAATATCAAGCCTTGCGCCGCCATTTCGTTCAGGAATTACCTGAACGGCTGGCCAGCATCCAGGCGGCCCTGGCGGATGCCGACTGGGATGCACTGAAATCCCGGGCTCATCAGTTGAAAGGGGTGGCCGGCAGTTTTGGCTACCCGGATACCAGTCGCATAGCCGGTCAAATAGAGTCTTGCCTGGTTGCGGGCAATCACCGGCCACTGCAACAACTGGTAAGGCAACTGACCAGCCAACCGTAGCCTCGATCCGGTTCAGGCGGGTAGCCGTTTAATCATTTGATGATCAAGGCCTGAAAAAAGATTGAACTCCCGGAATTTTTTTGCAGACCCCCAGTCTATGGGAGCGTCGTTTGATTCCAATAGATAAAACGACCTGTTTCAACAATCAACATGAGGTAAATACCATGGCTGTTACAACCATCGCTGGCGCAGACGCGCAAGACAAACCCTTACTGGACAAGAAGTGGCTGACCTTCGCTTTCATGATCTACACCGTATTCTATATGTGGGTACGCTGGTATGAAGGCGTATACGGCTGGTCGGCGGGTCTGGACTCCTTCGCGCCGGAATTCGAAACCTACTGGATGAACTTCCTGTACACCGAAATCGTGCTGGAAGTCACCACGGCATCCATTCTGTGGGGCTACCTGTGGAAGAGCCGTGATCGCAACCTGGCTGCGATCACCCCGCGTGAAG